>Ga0190334_1000395_pt1 | contig 22928 bp, 21 predicted proteins | sample 48720478_MG_FD_161270 | JGI IMG/M metagenome (GOLD analysis project Ga0190334, IMG submission 161270) | Hydrothermal vent sediment bacterial communities from Southern Trench, Guaymas Basin, Mexico - 4872-04-7-8_MG | ecosystem: Environmental > Aquatic > Marine > Hydrothermal vents > Sediment ... | reverse complement strand
TAAAAATTCATCTTTAGCGTAGACTTCTAGCGTGGTTCTTACAAATTTTCTCACACCTTCCTCTATTGCATCTAAAAGTTCCTCTGCATTAGCAGTATTTTGTTTTTTAAATACATCTTTTATTATTTCTACCTTTACATCCTTAACTGTCTGTGATAAATTTCCTTTAGTTTGCATGGGCTTTTCCTCCTTTCTTTTTTTAAATTCATTTGTTATTAGGAGGATAAGCCCTAATAATTTTAATTGCAAGTAAATTTACACACAGCCTGGGACGGTACCTATTGAAATATTTTATGAAAAGATTATTGATGAAGGCACCCGAGGAGTTCCGTAAGGGGAGAGCTAGAATAAAAATGAAAACGGACAGCCTTTTTTGGGCTGCAGTTAGAAATGGCACAGCATTACTATCTGTAATGATTATGTGCAGTGGTTGTGCTCTCTTCATTGGAGCTGCTGTAGGTGCTGGAGTTGGGGTGGGAGCCATTAAGTATGTAAAGGGAGAAGTGGAAGGAACATATGCTGCCACCATGGGCACCACATGGGTAGCTTGCCAAAATGCCCTCAAAGAAGTAGGGATCAAGATTGTTGGTTCTATGAAGGAGAAACCTAACCACTGGATGATCAAAGGGCGGACTGAGGGTGGAGATGAGGTGAAGGTTAGCTTGGATGCCCTGTCCGACAAGGTGACCAAGGTAAGTGTTAGAGTGGGTAGATTGGGAGACAAGAACCTGTCCACGAGGATCCATAGTGCTATTTCCAGGCGTTTGGGAGCGCTTGATACTGCGCCATCAGAGATAGCTTCCGACTTGGAACTAATTAAGAATGTGTTCGAACAGATCAAGACAGCCCACCTCAAGGAAGACATTAACCTCTTCCTCTCGTGCTACTCTCCTATCTATCCAGATCTTAATTCCAAAAAACAAGCCACCCTCAAGAATTGGAAAAAATTCGATTTTGTGAATCTTACCTATAACATCCTTGAAAAGGAAATCGGGGCAGATAAAGCTAATATTACAGTACAATGGAACATGCACACTGTCGGCAAGGACGGCTCAATTCTTAAGTCGAAAGATACTTTCAATGTTGTTTTACGAAAAGAGGATGGCAACTGGAAAATTACTCGAATTGCCAAGGTGGTTAATCAGTCACCCGCCACACAGAGAAAATAGCAATTGATGGCAACATAAAGGACTGGATGAGCCTAAATATAAAACCTGTTGTAACCTTTCCGATCAGCAAGCATAGGAATGCGAAATCATTTACCTTCACATGACAGATGGCATTGTTTCCTGTGGAGGTTCTTCCGTTGGAGAAACCTCACGAGATGTGGGAGCAGCCTTTGGCACTTGTCTTGGTATCTCCGGTCTATCAACTGAAGTTATCCACTCAGCAATCCAGCCAATTACCCCACTTTTAAGACGTATTTTATACCATGAGCCTTCCTTATCCAGAACCGTTAGTGCATCACCTAAACGGGCCCCTGCGATTACTGGGCAGGTCTTGCTAGGCCCAGATCTGATTCTGGCACTCGGGACTGAAACATATATAATTTTGGCTATATGTGGCGCAGATGCTACGAACTCACAAAAGTCTACTTTGATTCCGACATGTGGATACCTTTTACTCATTATCTCGATATATCTCTTGAGATATTGCCTCTTTGTATTAATTTGGTTTCGTTGAACTATTAAATATGAGATAACCTCAATAAAATTTACCGGTAGAGATACTAACCGTGCACAAATAATTCCTGTTCTCTTCCTAAGGGTCTCCGTAGCAACTCCTGTAATCGCATACTCTGCCAAATATTTCGTCCAGTTTTCTTTCTTTATGTTTTTGGCTTCACTCACATCAAGATAAACCTTACCTAAGAGAGCGCTTGCTGATATGGACCCCCACTTTAAATTACCATAGACATAGTCACTGATGTTCTTTAATTTTATAGCAAGCCTAAGGTTTTCCTCGTTGCCAAACCCTCTTTCTTCCACTAAACGATAAGCCTCTATCAGTAGTTTATTACGCCTATCCTTCATGCGTTGAACTTCTCTTTCAACCTCACTTTTGTCCTCTTTAAGCCTATCTTCTTCTCTTTGGGAAAGATTTCCCTTCAGTTTTAAATTTATTTCTTCGATTTTAAGTTCCTTATTCCTGATTTCTTCATCTGCTCGAATTACCTTTAGTCTAATATCTTCAGGAAAAAGACTATAAAATGAGCTTTCAAAGCGCCTTTCTTTACTAAAAATAAAGGGATTTTTGCTTTCACCAGACACTTGATGTAAGCATTCCTTCTCAACTGGCACATCTATCCAATTTTGAAACCAATTTGGCTTTCTCATAAAAGAGAGAAAATTTGTTTCAAGAGATTTGGTAAAAAAGGTACATTGACTCATTGACCTTCTGGCACGGGAACAATTATCAGGAGAGACAATAGGTATTTTAGGATATGGGCAAATGCAGGTTAAAGGTAACTTACTCATAACCAACTTTGTATGCTCAATCCTACGCCCCAGGTCTAGAGCAAGCTTCAAGGCTAAAAAAGAGGTCCCGTAGGGACAAAGGCTTGTTAACCGTCCGCCAAGACCTCCAAACACTCCGCCCACAATACTACGGTATTCGGCATAGTTATAGATTTTAAAAAAACTGTAATCTTCCTTTAACTGTCTCAAAAGACAATCCTCATACGCTCTATACCCGGAGGGTGGCTTTTTTACGAATCTTAGGAGACCACTGGATTTTTTCCTATAATCTAACAGTATTTCTGGCCAAGGGTCTGTTACAGAAACATCCATTCTTGTTAACATTATATGATTTAACCTTAAAAGGGTCGCCATCTCTTCTAACAATAACAAATCTATTTCTACTTCCAATATCGGATTCCTTTTTGGTTTAGGTAGATGATTGCATCCCTGAATAAAAATAAATCCCATAAACAAGATTAATAGTTTTAAAATATTTGGCTTTTTCTTCATTTATATTCCTCCACCTTAGATTTTATATGAGACTTTCAATAATTCTTCCAAAAATTCGGCATATTTTCTCATAATTTCTATTGTATATGTTAATTCTCCCACTGCTTCCTGGACGTCAGTATCTCCAGGTGCCTTTGTCGATGCTTCGATGTAGAAAATACGGGCTTTCTCTAGGTGCATCAAAAGCTCATCGAACGTTGTACTTGTCTTCCATGCCATGCATTCAAAAGCAACTCCAGCATTATAAAAGACTTGATATGGGATGTGTTCTAAAGGCTTATGCTCATAAATCGGTTCTTCAAAGTTTTTAAGTTCAGGGTATACAGTAAGCAAGTAATTATAAGCACCTTTACAATTTCCCTTGTCCACCATCATTGCTGTATCTTTCACTATTTTGTGTCCACTCAATTTTACGTAGCGGTATAACTCAACCACATGGGGAACGTGATCAAATATCCATTCTCTAGTTGCTTCCACTACTAACTTGCACATGATCTCTTTATCACCAAAAAGTTCGTCTTTTCTCCATTCTTTAGCAATATAAGACTTTTCAAGGGAATAATACTCAAACTTCATTTCTATCTCTGCATAGTATAGGGAAAAGCCCATATGCACTTGTCCAGTCCTTACGAAATCTAGTCCCTTTTTCTCTTCTTCCACTAAGAGTTCATCAATTCTTATTATTAAACTAGGATATTCTGCAAATTCGCTTGGCTCTGGCACAAAACTGATGATACTTTTTAACTTATCACTTATTTCGTTTTTAACTAACTTTATAACTTCTTCTTTACTTAAACCCGCTTTTACGTACGAATCTTTCTCATTTATATATAGGCGGCCTAATAGTGGGGTACCTTTAATAGGAGGTCTAACCACTTTGATACCTGTTCCAGGCGGAGGGGCTTTAATTATATCTCTTGCACAACCAGCCATTAAGATTATGAAGGTAAAAATTACAATCTTAGCTGTGTTTCGCCCTTTTGTTGAGTATTTCATTCTAATCCTCTTTCAAGAATCTTTACCACCATTTTGTATGCTCCCCTACTTGCAGCTTTAATGATCGCTCGCTTCATGCCCTCCCTCATTACTCTTGGAAGACACCTTATTTCTGCTTGTTCCCGTACAGGTGCAATGCCTTCTCCAATTGTATTTAACTCAACAGTTGCCCTGATGCGAATATATCCATGAGGAATGTGTAACCAGTCTATTTGGGGAGTGACTTTTACAAAAACGCAGAGCGGTCTTGCTACCCTGACATCTTCCATCTGACTCAATGCTTCCGCCACTTTCCACCGGACATGCCAATCTCGATCCCTCAGTGCGGAAATAATAGGCTGTGTGTCACTAGTATCTTGTAGTCCACGTAACCAATCCATAGCGCAAATTACTCTATGACCATATTTACTCAACTGATTTTCTATGGCCATGTAAGTAACTTGCTTTAGAGAAACTGGGTCTACGTTTGTCGAAGGGTTTATCTTCGCTTCCTCACAATCGATAATCACGCAACAGGTTAATGGTAATATAACTTGGCGGTAAATCACGGGTTTGGGAACTGCCACTGTTACATCACTGACATCGATATTCACATTTATCGCATTTCCAATCTTTCTGTCTATTATACTTTTAACCTGCTCATTTTCTATATCTCCTATAAAATAACGTATGTAATTCCATGTCTTTGCCATTACGTTTTGAGTTGCTTCGTCAACATTCCTTCCACTGCCCTCGATAGCATATTTAACATAGGCAATACCAATAATGCCATGGAGAGAAGTGCCTCCCTCCAGCCAGAATGCTATGACACTCGTGCGTAGTATGCCCTTGTTTTTTTCTGCAGGTTGTGCCTTGATGAGGACGTGTATGGTGGCAGGCAGAAAAGAATGCGGTCTTTCTATGCGAAAGATTTCGTGTTCATGTATAAACTTTATATATTCTGTAATCTTACGGAAATCCTGTCGTGATACCGTTATAGTAACCTCTTTTCTACTGAGATGGTCTTCTATTTTACCTCTTAGTGAATTACAATCCTCAGGATGCACACATGCACATGAAATATCTACAACAGCACGCTCTTGGGGTAACGCATATTTCTCAAAGGTTTCATTAATTAAACTATAGGCAAGCTGCTCAAAACTTTCATAGGGATTTTCCTCTGTACCTGGCGGTAGGGGAATAGAAGGAGCTTTTGTATTGTACAATATCCGTGCAACGGAATCCGGTGAAAAATCCATCTTTATATAGCAGCTAATTCTGGGGAGAGGTTCTTTCTTACCATCTAAGAAAGTGTAAGCCTCAATGTAAATAGTAATTTCATTCAACTCTACTAAAGGGTCAAGATTTAATTCAAGAACAGCGAAGTTTCCTGATAAGCTTAAGGGAGGGTCATTTTCTTTTATTCGAATCCAATCGTTTCTGTTTGGATAATCGATTACTTGGATATTTTTATAAGCCAGCTCCCTTTTTAAAGACTCAAGAAGTTGATACTCCAATTTGGTAAATCTCTTCCTCTTTTTAAGAGAGCCTGAAATAACAATTACCTTTCCCGTTTCATATGGAGTATTTCGAATAGCATCCATCACCTGTTCACAAAGCGAATCTACACAGGAGTGTAGATCAGCAATCAATGGTTTTGTCTCAGGTGCTTTTGTGATACCAGGCTGTTTTGCAACACATCCTCCAAATATAAAAACAACAATTATAACAATGAAAATCATGTTTATTCTCTCCATAGCAAATCTCCCTCCAATTTATCTATTTCTTTTGATAGCTCCTTTATCCTTTCCCACCAGTCTTTGCCTTGCCGGTCTAAGGTTGAAAGGAAATCACTTTGCTCAAATTCAGGATAAATCTTGGGGGCAACGTACTTAGCTACGTTTTCGGCCGCTTCTTTAAGGGCAAATTCCCTGGCTCGCTTTCTATCATACGCCCATTTTTCAACACTACCTATAATTGGCATAGTAAAAAAATTATTAGTTGAAGAAAATGCCCGAATACTATAGTCAAGAGAGCAAATATACACTGTCCCTGTGTCCTCCGCTCTGGTTGATATTCTATAATTCAGCTGACCTCTTACGACAAAGTCAAGCTTTTCTTCTGGGATTCCCATTTCTCGCAAGATTTCCCTCACCTTTTCGGTCAGTTGTGGCAGTGCAGGTGGAATGGCTATGTGAAGGGTAACTTCAACTGGAGGAGTGCATATTGTTCCTGGAGGCGGAACTTGAGAAATAACCATCATGAAATGGGCAGGTAACTCCCTAAGGATTTTTCTACCCAAGAGAAGACTAGGGGTGTTGTTTATTCTTTTCATTGCATCTTTTAAAGGCAAACCAACAAGTTTTGGGACTTTAATTTTTTTACTTACATATAATGTAATCTTCTCGCCAGGAGATAACTGGTCCCCTGGGGCTGGTTTTTGTCCGACTACAACCCCATAGGACTCGCTATATTCCACTTCATCGCCAGATTCCACTTCAATTAGTTTGTATTGCAGATCCAATTCTTCCATTTGCCTTATTGCTTCTTTTAGAGTTTTCTCGGTAAAATCTGGTAGGGTATCGCTTTTCTTCAGAGAATTCTGTCCTAAACATCCATGTAACCCCAAGCAAATCATCGTGATAACTAAGAAAATGATGACTTTCTTCTTCATTTTTTTACCCCATTTTCTCCAATATCTTTGCCCAATTTATAACCTTCTTAGCATATAAACTCTTATTGAGTTTTCTCCTAGTTCCATCACTATAATAAATAACAATAATGTCCTTCCTCTTTTTTCCATTTTGGGGTCCAACGTAATAATACTCAAGCGGTTTTTTCCAATTCCAGAGATTTTGTCTGCCTTTATTAGCCAATGACCTATTTCCGTGTACGCGGCGGTACATCTGGTCAAGATACCAAGATCCAGCATAAATCGAAGACCAGGGATCAAAAGGATTATTTTTTATTTTAATACCAGAATTTTTCAATGCCTCTCTTGCTTCTTGGAAAGTGCTGTCAATGGTTTGCATTAATCCTTTTGCCGAACTTATCTTGGCTCGGGCATAAGAATCTCCTCCAGACTCCACTATGATAACACCTTGGATGATAGAAACAGGTATGTTGAAGTGATGCGCACACTCAAGAATAATGTTCTTGTAAGAATCTAACTTTTGGTGAAAATACGCTGCCATTTTAAAATCGGTTGCCCTTTTTGTCAAGCCAGAAATCTCTTCTTTCTCGGTAAAGGGCAGATAGATTACTCGAAGTCTAACCCAAGAGTTCTCTTTATTTACTTCTTTAGGTACATTTTCTGAGGAGAATACTTCCTGCAGTCTTTTCCAGGGGTCATGCCCACTAACCTCTAAGGGAAAATTAAGCGCTATTATAGAGATAAATAGAACCGCCATGCGCCACATTCCTATTCCTCTACAAAAATTATTTTTATATTATGCCCGTTAAGATGCTCAAATGCCTCCAGATATTCCTCCAATGATATATTCTTTGCAGAATTTTTCCAAATGTAAATTTCTTCCCTTTTGCCGTTAAGATGTACAAACCCCTCATTTTTTAAGTGGGCAATATCCATTTCATCCTTTGGAAGGTATAGTTTCGTTTGAAAACAAAGATAAATCTGTCCATCTTTCCTTACTAGCTTTCCAATATGGTCTGGTTTTAATTTGATCCTTTTTTTAAGTGATATAGCTTTATTCTCAGGAGCATTTTGTGTTTGCGTTATCATGTTTAGCTCCTGGGTGAGAAATAGTAACGATATTGTTATCGTTAATAAGAATAGATAGGCAAAAAGATCCTTTCCTGGGTCTTGATGTTGACCGAATCTAATTTCTCTATCTCTACTTATCACTAGCTTCCTCTTTGCTATTTGTCCTCTTTTCCATTATTTTAAAAATTTTTTCATCCACTATTTCCCCCAGGCTGTAAAATCTTGGATATAAAAAGGAGTAGGTAACAGTCAGTATAATTGCCCCGATTATTGCAGCAGCTAGGGAAGTGTACAGCGCCGTAGAAAGGCCATGGGACCAGGTATGTAGCAAGACTTTGGATGGTAAAACTGATTGGTCATCAAGTCTTTTAAACATCACACAAAAGGCAACAATTGTTCCAAAAATAGTTCCTCCAAATCCCCATTGAATGAGCGCATAACCATATCCAAGCAAGGCTTCTAGGTGAACTTTGATTCGAGAATTGGTCTTGTGCCAAATTGCACTAACAATAAACTCCACCATTCCATCATCCCTTAAAATACTTTCTTCCAATCTTTGAAAATATGGGTCTAGAAAAGAAATTATTTTATAGATCCTTTCGTCATTAACATGGCCCAAACTTTGCGACGAAATATGGCCCAAATATTTATAAACCATTAAAAAGCGGTCTATCATAAGAAAAATATTAATAAGAAAAATTATTCCAAAAAAGGGGGTAAAATTATCAAAAAACCATTTGAGAAAAGCCATGTTTCCCTCTATTGAAGATTTTGACTTAGGATTTGAAGGTCTTTTTCACGGGAAAACCAATCTAGGTTTACACGAATGGTTTCTCCTTTAGCTGTTAAAATTAATCTGGGAATAAACAGACCAAACTTCCCTCCCCCTTTCTTTTCAATTACCTGTGTATCTCCTTGAACTTCTATTTTAGACATCTCAATTGTTTTATTCAAAAGACCCTTTTGCCTAGCATATTCAACTGATTGTCTTGCCCTAGCAAAAATACTACTTTTGATCCACGGAAACATATAGTAATAAATCTTAAACTCAGTGCTCTCGTTTATGCCAATTTTGTTCAAGCTTTCTGCCCAATCCTGCAGGGGCTCGCTGCATTCAAACACAACATCTGAATAGCCTTTTAACTCTTGCCTAAGCATTGATGAACTGTTAGTAAGGTCATACAATTTTTCTTTATCTCCCTTTATTATTAGCACCGGCTTCATCCCGAAAAAACGATAGGTTTCACGAAGATTTCTGACAGAAACAGAGATGTCCTGCCCCTTGACCTGCTCATTATTTCCCAAGTTTTCCCAATAACGCAGTATTTCTCGGTACTGCTCTTTATCCAGGACAATAGGTTTTTTTGAAAGTGTTATGCCTTCTTTTTTGGCATGTTCAGGTGGTACAGGATTGGGTTTGATCGATTTTAAAGGCCTCCTTTCACCTTTTTTGGAAGCAAGATTTTTTGACCTAGTTTCACCGTCTTTATCCCCTGGTTTGTTCTCTTCTCTTTTAAATCCAATGTCCTCACGTGGTGCAGAAGGAGTTTCTGTTTGCTTGATAGGCTCGCCTTGCTCTCTTTTTTGGGGGAAGGACTCTTCTAATTTTTTTTCTTTTGCTCCTTTCTGTTCCTCTTTTTTTGGGTTCGGCTTTGGTGCACGTTCTTCAATAATAGGGGTTACAGAGGGGGTGATAACAGGATTAACTTTAACTACTATTTTGCCTTTGGGCGTTTCCTCACCAGCCTGTACGAAGTGAAATATAATCGAAGCAAAGGCCAGTAACAAAAGCAAGATAACCAACGAGAGGAGCTTGGACCCAATCTTTCCTTCTGCGTTCATCAATAAATCATGTATTTTGCTGGTCCTCACCGCATTCTCCCTACAATTTATTAACTATCTCCTGAGCTATAATAGGGGCCTCTGGATTAGTAGTATCTGCTTTCTCCCAGACAGCTATAACTTCGTCTATTTTTGCTACCAGTTTAGGTTTCATCTTTTGTAAAGAATCCTTACTGGAGATGTAATCCTTATAGACTTTGCTCTGAAAGAACTCCTCCATTTTTAACTGATACTCTTCTTCATTAACTACTTTGGTTTTAAAAAAGAAATCATTATTCCTGGCCAAACAGGCATCCAGGCTAATATCAATAAAGTCTTCATAGGTTGCGATCTCCGCTTCCACATTTTTTTTGGTTTGTTTATACTTATTGTTGGCATAATTTATCCTTTCTGCTTCAGTCCAGTCTTGCTCCTTTAGTGTGCCTAAACGTGTATTAATCTTTAGGAATTCTAAAAGTTCCTCATAGTTGTAGTAATTTGCAAGCCTGCTACTGTAAAAAAGCAGATTTCTCAAATTAGCTTTATAGTCTGCAAAAGCTATGTCTGCCTGTTTTTTTTCAATGGATTTTTCTCTAAACAACACAGGCAATTGTTCTCCGATTTTTTTAAGTTCCTCTTCCTTCTGCTCAGGGGTAGAATTACTAAAATCAATATATTCAAATGAGAAGGCTGTTTCTGAAAGCAACCATCCAAACGCAAATATAAGGAAAACCACTAATTTTCTCATCTTTCTTCACCTCCAATAACGTTTGTTTCCATATCCACTTTTAGTTCATTTAGCCTTTTTAATTCTTCCTGGGTATTAATGCTTTTCCCGCCTGGGGCCGGAGGTACAGGTCCTATCTTGCCAAGGTCTTTAAGTACCCCTTCCACGATTCCATCTACCACATCTACTAGTTTACCGATGGACAGGTCTAAAATTTCTAGATTTTCAGAGAGCTTTGTAAGAGTCGGAATGGACAGGGCTCCAGCCTGCTCCCAAAAATGTACAAGCGGAGTTACCTTTGAATAGGCTAGATAAAGTTTGCTCAAACTGTTTCTGAACTTTGCGCCTATGCCTCCCCCTTCTTCTTTTATAGTATCTCTAATCCTTTCAGTAATTTTCTGGTTTAAGATAGCTACCCTGATTCGCATATCATACAGGGTTTTCCTTTGTCTCATTCTTTCTAGCTTCATCCTGACTCTTCTGTAACGTTCACAGGCATTTTGGTCTCCGTCATCGCACTTTTCTAATAACTCCTTAGCCTCATTATAGGCTTTATTAAAATGCCTTTTCTCCCTTTCCAGAAGTTGTTTATAATCAAGTTTATAATTTGCATTAATATATCCAGTATCTAGGATATCTATCACTACTCCGGACACGGTGCGGTCAAAGTGATCTAAAGCAGAAAGAAGAGAAGGCAAATGTTTGCCTGTACTCTCTTTCAATTCGCCAATCTTTAGCAATATATACCCATCGATAACCCGCCGAGTTAGATGGTCAAGTTCACCCTTCCTTTCCAAATCCTTTTTTACATCAATGAGATATTGGATTTCTCCAACCTTTTCAGCAAAACTCTTTCCAAATTCGTCAGTGGTCTTTTTTACTATTTCTCCACTTTGTTCAATTTTTTGTTTACTTCTATTGACAATATTTATAGCTCGATCAAGGGTTTCATGTTTTGCAAAGAGTGGAAAAGACCAGAATAAGACGCTAATACATATCAAAATAGGGAAAAAATTCTTTCTCATTTCGAACCTCTTTATTCTACTATAAAAATATGCTTATAAAGGTATGGATCCAGGCGGCGACACAAATCTTTAGCCTGAAGCAATTCAGGGTCGTCAGGCTTTGTGGCCCTGGTTATAGTATAATGGCAGTAGGCCTTAAGAAATTCACGGTCCACTTCCCGGTATTTCAAATCATCTCTCCTTATTATTTCTTGGAAATACCTCAACACGGCTTTATGAAAATATTCCTCATCTCTTCTTTTGTTGAAAACCTTAACTGCATGGGTAATGTGATCGTGGGGAATATTCCTCCGCTCATCCAGGCATTTCTTTATTAACGGTTTCCAGCAAGAATCAATTTCACCTTTACCCCTTGCTTCATCTAACAACGTTGCTATCTGTGCGTCGCTGGCTTGAGATAAAGAACCCCCTACAAGGTCAAAACAGGTGGGGCACACTGGCTTTTGATGAGCACATGAAGAGAGACCAAATAAAACAAGCCAAAAAAGTAGAAGCAGCGAACCAAAGTTTAAATTCTTTTCTATCATTCTACCCGTCATTCCACGCCTCCTTCTATAGATATATAACGAATGGTTTCAGGATTTTTCTAGGATTTTAAAAAGAGAAACCTGTTCGATCTGGCTAGGTTATGTGGATGTAGTATCCAGGCTCACTGATTTGCTATGATAGAATTGCTGTATCTCAAATTCTTCTGTTAACCATGTCTCATATAAGCATATGGCATCCATAGTGGTGTAAGAAACAGACCAAGGAGCTCACCAACATAAGGAACAAGAGACACACCAATTATGAGAAGAAAAAGAAACACAATGCGCCAGAAATTTCTCATGGTGAATCTCCAGCTTAGTCTTAAAGCACTGAACAAACCAACATCATGTTTCATTATGGCCGTTCCACTAAACCAGAACGAAATGCTTAAAATAGTAAAGGGTATTATCAAGATAAAGATTATTAACAAACCAAGCCCTATTAAGGCAGGAGCATGAAATCCATATATACCAGGCCTTCCGGTTGAGATTTCTTGAAATATGCCCATACCAAATGCGACTGCAATGGTTAAAACAAACAAGAAAATGAAAATTGACAGTAAAGCGGAAACAAAACCTGTGAAAATGCATGCAAAAAACTCCTTCCAAAATTTTGACCGGACTCTAAGAAAGCTGCCTTCGATACTCGTTTTACCGGTTTTTTCGACATCCAAGAGCATGCTCTCTGTCCAGGCGCTTACAAAAACTTGAATTCCGATTCCTAAAACAAAAGATACCGCTACTAAAACAATGGTCATAATTATCGATGTTGATAGCATCCCCATCTCAAAAAAAGCTAACGAGATCATCAAGGTTCCAGCAATACCTGAGAATAAAAAAAGAGAAATCCAAAAGGTAAGAGTAGACAGCGCCATTCCAACTAGTGGTGGCACAAATAGACTTGGTTCCACAAACAAGGAGTGAAATGAATTCCTTATCACTTCACCTAGTTTTATTTTAGTTATTCCTTTAATTATTTCGTTCGTCTTACTCACTTTATATTACCTTTTTATTAGATCATTTCTCAGTTTGTTCCACCCTCTGTTCCACTTTGCTACATTCTGTCTAAGAAATAGTCTTGAACGAATTTTGAGAGGGTCCATATATCGTCCTTGTAAGTTTCATCTGATTTTCTCACCTTTTCATTCCTGCTTCTATAAAAATATCACGAATGATTTTAGAATATTTCTAAGTCGTTAGAAAGAAAAACTGCCCGATGTCACGATGTGTACTAGATTATGGCAAATACATGCCTTGATTTAGCATCTGAGACTTTTGAGTGCGTCTAGGTAGCAAGGATTAAGTGAGAAATTCTACAAATTTGTTTTTGGATAGACAATATTTCTCTTCAAGAGAGACAGAGAGGCTTAAACCCCAACTTTATCATCATGGCTGCGGGTTCGATTACCCCCTCTACTTTGATTCCAAACACCTCCGATTTCCCTAAAGTCAAAGAGCAATTTCCCCTTAGATTTACCTCCCTTTATAGAGAATGAAAGATAAAAAATGTCATATTCCTGTTCAAATAACACAAAACTTCTTTATTTTTCAACCATTGCCCTGCCTTTATACACCTCCTTGTATGTCCCTTATAGCTTCTTTTGCTGCAGCCCTTACATCCTCATCTTTATCATCAAGCAATGTCTCCAGAAGTTGGAGTGCGTCTTTGCTTCCTGTCCTTTTTAATTCCTGTATGGCCCAAAGGCGGGTGGTTATATGTTTGTGGAGGTTCTGCTCAATTTGCCTTAGTGTTGATTGAGGTCTAGATCATGCTCATCTCATTTCCTTCCTTTTTCCGGTGAAATTTGCGATAAAGAAGGCCCAAATATCATTCTTTTACTGAAGAGATACCATAAGATAACCATATTTAGCAACAAGCCTCCGAAGTTAGCCAAAATATGTTCAGCTTTAAGCAATTTAAAAGATGCGATTATGAGACCTAGGCCTTGAGCAACTATAAAAAAGTACCATGCCCACTTCTTTAACATCATGAGATGTATTGACGCAACTGCTATCAGCGTGCAGACCCCAATGATAACGGCTAAGAGGGTAGCAACAACAAAAATACCATCTACACCGGTAGAGGCCAATGGTATATCGCCATGTTGAAAAACAGTTCCCAAGATAATCACACATAAGATGAGACCGGCTGCAATAGCAAATATCAAGTTGACAATTCCTATGATCTTTATTCCTAAAGGGGCCTTGTTGATGCTTTCCAGTCTCAACAAATGTTTTTTCCTCGAAGGTTTCACGTACGGCGACTTAATTTCTCCACACTCGAAGTCATAGCCGCAATCGCATCTTTGGGCTATATCAGGGTTTATCAAACCACAATTCGGACATTTCTTTGGGCTACTCATATCTTTCTCAGGTCATTCAAATAATGATCCAACATTCCCTTCTACCTTATTTCTTAGGTTTTGCAGTTTTTTCTTTCGCTTCAAGTGCCCCATTTTCTCATAAAAAGCTCAGGGCTTAGGTTCATGTCTTTCAGCATTTCCAATTCTTGCTTCCTGTAAAGTTTTCTGGTCTTAGAGTCAATTTTTCTACAAGGTCTATCCAGGATAATTTTTGCAAAGCGTATCATCTTGAAGGCACGGCCCCATGCCTCCCATCTGTGTGAAGGATCTAGTTTTTTATATTTATCCTCTAAGACCATGGGTATTGCTTTGTCAATCTTCCAACACTTGACTCCAAATTCATACTGATCAAAGGAGTTACAAATAAAATAAAATGAATAATATTGGTTGAACTTAGAAAGTTCATCCCTTGGGGAATCGGTTTCTTTTCCGGGTTTCCCATATTTTTTCTTGAATGCTTTGACCAAAGGCTTTATTTTTTTTAGAGATTCTGTATACTATTCGTAGGTAATTTTATCATTAATAATCTCTCGCTTTAGTTCATCCAGTTTTATAAGCAGAGCTATAGCCTCACACTTGTATTTCATACAGATGTTATCCATTCCTTGATTAGCCTGTCCTGGTAAAGAGGAGGGACCAAACTTTAGAGAAAAATATCCAATTATACCTGCAATCACCAGAATTAAAACAGCTCCCTTTATAAACAACGGTGTTTTCTGAGTTTGGGGTCCCACTGAAATATCGTTGGCTTTCGTCGTGGCCTTCTCATCTTTACCGTAATCCAATCTCAGCCATGGAACAGCCCGATAGAGTTTTTCCCCTGCTATCACGCCCCAGGTAAAGGCCAATAAAAGTAATATGCCCTCCCAAGTTGAGGCACCTTGTCTTCCCATGACCTGCAAAGTGCGCCCTAAGAGCTGGAGTATGAGCGCTATGGTGAAAAGTTGTAAAAGTCTCTGTGGCTTAGGCCAAAATTTGAAGTATATTTGCACTAGCCGCTTCACACCAGCGGATTTCAGCTTTTTATCCAACTTCCTTTGTAATTTTTGCTGCCTCTCTGGATGAGATCTGAAAAGCAAGTTCCCTATTTTACCAAGTAAGAACCACAGTAGGCAGGTACTACCGAAGAAAAAAAGAGGTAATGCAGAGTCTTCTGATGAGAACACCTCGCTAAGTGTGATTAGGACTAAACAAAGACCCACAATGGTCAACAATGCTTCAGAACTTTTTCCTTCAAATATTCTCATTCTTTCCTCATTGGCCTTTTAGGCCCTGATATTATAACCAGCAATTTCCGCCACAAATCCAGCGCTGCTTTTTTATACGTAGAATCAAGGCTTGAATCATCTTTACCTCTTCCACAAATACTATCCAAATTTCGCTCTGTCCCAGACCCCACAATGCGGCATTTTTTAAAACATAACTTTACTTCATAAGGTTTTCCTCTAAAATATTCACTCTCACTATAGGCATAAGCCTTAAGTATAAAATCCTTTTTCACTAAAAGATTAACCAGGTCACGCAGAAATGTTTTCTTTATTACCTGAGAGGTTTTTTTCTTATCAAAACCTAACTGGAGATAAAATTTTACCCAAGGGTATAAGTATTCTAATTTGTTTGCTATACCTAAAAACACGTAGTGACCTCTGCTATAACTTTGCAAATAAATTCCTCCACTGATATAAACAACTGCAACAATCAGAATTGTAGCAAGAATTTTTTTAATGTCCAAATTTCCTCCAGCGATTTTTGGAAACTCCTTTTTTATGACCTCTTCAGCGGTAGCGACTCCACACAAGATTAAACCTCTTTCCTTCGCTTTACTCAGAAGGTCCTCCCTGATTTCCTTCTCATTGTCTTTTGGATAATAGACTCTATCACCAGAATTTAAAACCCCTATGCCAGCCTCTATTTTTTCGTTGATATCTGCAACCCTGATTACCTTGGCATCCTTTCCTCCAATATCAAGCTCTCCAGTAGCGGCAACTGCATAATCCCGTCTAATTCCTAGAACCCCGTAGCAAAACTTTAAAAGAAATGCCAGTGTAGCACTGGCGCCCATCACTGGTTTATTATGTGGGGTACCCTTAAACTCATAAGAAATACGGTATTGTTTTTTCAAAGAAATGCCGTAATTTCTTTTCAAATTCTTCTCGTGCACGCTCAAAATGCTGTAAGCAGAATTGAGAGCCTTCTCTGCAGATCTAATAACATCAGCTGCAACGGAGGAAATTGCAAATGATTGAACAGCTCTCGGGTCCCCTGAAACAGGAACAAAAAATTCCATACAAAGTTTGCTTGCTGTTCCATCTCCAAAAAGGGCATATACATCCATTATCCCTGCTCAATAATTATTCCATTAAGTTCAATATCGCTCAATTTGTCTAATTTGCCAGCTACCTTACCATTTATTACAGTTCCTCGTAAAAGCTCCCGTTTGTTTCCATCCCTCACAACAATAGGCCTTCCCTCAATTTGTCTTGTCCAATATCGGTCAACCTCTACAGTTATGAGGCCCCTTTCAGGCTCTTCTTCATGAGGGCTTATGGTTACAATATACTTTCCTCCCTCTGTTTGTATCCTTATGGGCCATTCGGGTTTAAATGTTGCCGCTGCTTTTAAAAAAACTACATCCATGGCGTTTGCCTTCTCTTCTGCTTCCATAAGTTCTTTAAGCTTTTTAGAACAAACGGAACATCTAATTAGATGCTCCATAATCTCTGCTCTTCTTTCTAAAGATACATTCTGATTTAGAAAGTCGTATAGCTCATCAATACTAATGTGATTTGTATCCTTTTTTTGTGATACCCACAAATTTAAGATATCTTTTAAACTAATGCTTTTTTTAACCATTCCAAGAACCTCCAAAATCAGAAATATTATATCCTTTCTTTTCTAAACATACCTTAGCTTTATTTTGTGCCCGTTTCTTAATGGCTGCAACTGTTGATAAAGGCTTATTCAACAATTTTGCTAGCTCTTTAAGTGTGTAGTCATGTACAATACTCATAATCAATATAGACCTTTCTTCCTCATTTAACGAACTTTCAATACATTTTTCTAATAATTCTAACATTTGTCTAACCTCAGCTTTCCTATCAGGTCTTAAGTCCCCCGAAGGTATGGGGCTATCTATATCATCCATTGTAAAATAATACTTCTCAAGTAATGCTTCTATTTCTTCAACTTGCCTAACAGATACTCCCATGCACTTTGCAATTTCTTCACGTGTAGGTTCTCTTAAATTTTCGTTAATTAATCTTTCCTTGCATTTTTTGTATTCTTTCACTTTTTTCCAATCTTCCTGAGATAGTGAGCCAACTTTTCTCAAAAAATCCTTTATACATCCCTCAATACGAATATTGACATACGAGGTAGAAATATTATCCTTCTTGAATGCCTTAACCAACCCACCAAATCCTTCCTGCAGGATATCTTCAAACTGAGTACATTTATCCTTCCCTGCTATTCCCACCGCCAATAATTTCTCATAAAATTTTCGTGCTTTATAATAAACCAGGCTATAATATTTTGTTATGTCTTTTTCAGCCACATTTAACTCCTCCTTATTTTTAAGATAATTTAAAAGCTTTGGCAACAAATTATTTTCCACTGGCATTTGTGATATAATGTGAAAGCTTGATCAACTGGGCTGAAACATGACTATAAATTTCCTTTAGTAAGGGATGGTGAAAATCAATTATCCCTAAAGCTTTGGCAACAAGCAAGCAAATAAAAAATATTACTAAGGATTTGATAAAATTTGCAAACATTTCCCATCTTTCTCCAAGTTTCAAAATCTTTGCTATTTATAATTAACGACAATTGAAAGAATTTTTCCAAGAAAAAAATGCTTGGTTCTTATGCCTTTAAAAAAGCCCGGTTTACCTTCTTAGCAAAGAAAATTTTTCTAATCATCGATTATCTCCACGGATAAAACCTCTGGTGGGATACATCTGCTGGATTTACCAGCGTCTTCAGATTCTGATATACCAAAGAACATAGCCTCAGACTCCCTTTGGTCCATATTCAATGGTCTAATTTGCCCTGTGTCTTTAATTAGTTGGTCTACATTTTGAGTTAAATTCACAGCCAGATAGTCGTTGATAAATTCGTCCACCTTGTCATAAACTATTTCTTGTATTTCGTGTAATCTCCATTTGTCAACAAGCCCTATCCACATGGTGTTCCAGGTTGAGGCCATCGTGGTGATGGATGGATCTCGCTCCAAAAACACTGATTGCCATAAATCAACTCTGAAAAAAGCTACGGACAGAAATTCCCCACAAACAGAACAACTGTAGTAATTCTTTTACCCATCATTTTATCATTAACCTCCATTTTCATTCAATTACTTTCCACTTTGTTATAATTCTTTCTTGATGCTAATTATAAAATCTGCCACAAATTTTCGCCGATACCTGTAGAAAATATTTTATACATTTAAAATCCTGATGATTCGCGTTCATTCTGTGTAAACCTGTGGCTTAAATTAAGAGTTTTGTTCCTTAGACGTCCCAGCAGTACTTCTATACCTAATTTTATCTTTCTCCAGTTCCCAATTTTTAAATCCTCCTAATTCATAGTTAACGGAATTAAACGAATTTTTCTATGACAAAAATCAGCTAAAGAAAAATTCTCAGTTGTTTCGTTAATATAAATCAGGGAGGTAGAGATGAACGGGCTCAGAACGAGTTTTATTTTTATAGCCCTGATAGTTTGTTTCTCTTCTAATGATGCTTTTTCTGAAACAATAGGGTTGGCTCTTTTTAGATTTTTCTGGGAAACAAATAGTTATGTAGCTGATTATGAGAAAGTGGCACAAAGACTAACAGATGCCCTTAAGGCCAATCTATCCGAAAATAAAAGATATCAAGTCCTTCAATCAGAATACCTGGAAAAATTTCTACAAAAAATGGCTGGACATTAGAAAAACTGGCTAAAAACCCATCTATCATAAGACATATCCCTACCGTAGATGCTGTGGTTATTGGTTTTATTACAGGCTATGAATCAGACAAATACAAAGTTCCACTCATAACCTTTAAGCTCCCAGAAGTTAAAGTGAGAATCCGTCTAATTGATTTTGCAGAGGGGAGGGTAGTCGAAAGTGAGGAGATAAAAGGCAAATTTCTTCCAAATATGGAAGAAATTCCTTACAAGGGCAAATTGATCCCTATAAAAGAGGCCATATCTATATGGCGAAGGCTTTCCTTCAGTTTTCTTAAACCAAAGATTACAGAATTAATAGTTGATTTTCTAGGTAGGCAATTGGGCAATCATGGGTGTTGTTCCAAAGTTAAGAAGGCAAACCTCGCTTTTACAGGCAAAAGTGAAGAATGAAAAAATTTGAAAAAGCTTCGTTAATAAAAAATAGAAAAAGAGGGCGGTTAAAAAATTCCCGGTTAAGGGAATGGGAAATTTGGATAAAAATATAGAGTAACGGAGGATTGCAAAAATGAGAAATGCCAGTTTAACATCAAAAGTTTTTAAGGTAATTTGCGGGTTATTGATCTGCCTTTTATCTGGATTTCTTACCAAGCCCGCTTTAGCTCATGATTTTCCTGTTATAGCTAAGTATTGCACTAGTGAAAATAGAGGTGGGGGTGGAAACAGCAATTATCATGGGGAAATTGGAGCTGGAGGAGAACTAACGTCACTTGCGGTTTCATCAGTAGAATACAGCATAGGAAGGTATCACAACCTCGTATGTTATGGGCCTGGAGTGCCTTATTTCACAAAGAAGCAAAGAGAATTTGACCTAACGAGTTATCCCCTTGGAGATCCGTATGACGATTCCTATTATGCAACGGATTGTGAGGAAACTGAGAGCGAAAGTAAAAGTGAGGTTTCAAGTACACTTTCCGTTTTCAGAAATCTATACACCGGTGGGTGGATAAAACATACATGGTATAAGATGTTAGAGGGAGAAGATGAAAAAGTCTTCGAATATCACCATGATGTTCCTCATCCGAACGATTATGGATATGATTATTGGAGCTGGTATGCCGTTTGGTCATGGATAGGCCATTTTCCCCATGAAATTGACGCGCCTGGAGATTATTATGTGATAATTGAAAATTCTTGGGGGCTTCCCAGTCACAGAATTGATTTTACGGTTACGGGAGATGACGATTTTCCTTTAATAGCAAATTTTGACATTAAAGATAGTAGTAGTGATGATTGGAATGATAAAGAAATATATTCAGGTGGATCGATTGAGATAAAGGCTCACATCGAGGATGATTGGGGTATAGAAGAGGTATATTTGTGGATCTTGCCTCCTGATGACCCCGAAGGTGGGCCAGTGAAGAATCCGAATTGGAAACCAGATGAAGAAGGTAACTTTTCTTGCACCCATGATATGCCTGCCAATACGGGTGACTCCCCTCTCGTGTATGGAGTTAAACTTTTTGCTAAAGATAACCATGCTCCCGGTCAAAAACGGCAAACTGAATACAAATGGATAACTATCCTTCCCGAAAGACCCCCCGATCTAGATCCGCCTTATCTTTCAGATTCTTCAGTTAGTCCATCTTCTGGTGCTGCCGGGACAACTTTTACTATAGGAGTTCATGCTGAGGATACCAGTGGAGTTGACAAGGTAACGGCAAGAATCCACGTTCCTGAAGGGCCAGACCCTCTAGACTTAGAACTAACCCAAGGAGACAAAACAAATGGTTACTGGAGTGCTCCTTACCCAAGTGATCCGTCGCTTCCAGAAGGATCCTATGACATAGATTTCTATGCCAGGGACATATTTGGAAATCAGATTTCTGGAGTAGCGCCAACTTCATTGGAAATAATCGGAAGTCCGCCCGAAAAAGGGAAGATAGATGTTACCGTGAGCTATCCAGATGGAAGCCAAATTACACCTGATACGGCTATTTTATATGATAAAGATTGGGAGGAAGTGGAAAGGCGTAACCCTAGTTCCAGCACTTATAGCTTCCCAGACCTTCCCCCTGGTATTTACCATACAGAGGCCTATAAAGACAATATGTTTATCGGTTCAGCGGAAAATATTGATGTAGGGGCTGAGGATACAACCTCTGTTTCGATAACCACCGTTTCAAAAGAAGAACTAAATGTAACGGTGTATCATGAAGATGACACACCAGTAAGTGGGGCTACTGTAGAGGTTTATAGTTGGGATGGGTATAACGAAAAGTGGGATTATGAATATCAAGGTGTAACTGATGCTGATGGTAAAGTAAGCTTTGAAAGCTGGCCTACTACTAAGTCTGGTGAAAAGTATAAGTTGGTAGTAAGTTACAATGGAGATACGAAGGATAAAGAGCCTGTTTATGTACCAGGTTCTTATTACATAAATATTGAGCCTGAAATATATTACCTTCATATTCTTAAAGACAAAATAAAAGATTGCAATAACACGGAAGATGGTATCCAAGTCCAAGGTATAGTTACCATTCCGTTTAAATATAATCTGCCATCAGATTTTAGTTTTTATTACTATAGTCTTCAAATAGGAGAAAGGAGCGGAAAGATATATATGGCCACAAAAGAAGGCTTTACTAATAAACAAATAGATATCCCTATCATTAAAGGTGGAAAGGGAGAATCCTATCTTAAGATAGCAACTCATTTTTTTAGAAATGGGTCCACTAATATATCCATTGCAATTAATGGATACACTGGGCATTCTTACAATGACGAGATCAGTTTAGATTTTGAAAACGAGGCTTTAGTTCTGAATCCAGATAATTGGGAAGGACAGTATGCTGGTGATAATGTATGGGAGCAAATTTTAAACTGGAACCCCGTTTTTCATGGAGAGGAGCTTAAAGAACACTATAAATCAATTTACCAGGACTTAATCGTTATGGGATACAAAGAAACTGAGATTAAAGGAGGCATACCGGAATTTGTAGGTGATTTTGAAAAACATATAGGTCAGCTAATAAGCATAGCGAAGGGTATAGATTCAATAAAGTGGGGATATGAATGTATTGGGGCAGGATTAGCAGGACCTGATAAAATAGCGGGTTGTCTTGTAAGTCTTGTCGCAACAGATATTGCATTTTTCGTTTTAGAGAAGGTTGTTGATTCAATTTACCCTGTTGACAATGCCAAGTATGATCAAGCTCCTGTTGGAGACTTAGAAGGGAATGTTTATGCAGTATACCCATCTACTGAATATACTAGGGAGTACATTAATGGAAAGGTCACATATGCCTCAATGTATGCTTACTTTTTAGATGGAGAAAAGGGGAAATGGGAACGAGCTCCAAGTTTAGGCCTTAGCCTCAAAATCAAAGACGCTAAATGGTACGATGAAAAAAAATGTGTAGATTGGTATTGGTATGGCGGAGGAGTTCCAGCAGAGGGTGATGTTGTGAGCATAGTACGAGGTAGTTCCAAGAGGTTTAAACTAATCATGAAAGATGATGTTGTTCCTCATGTGTATACGGGTTCTATGCGTATTGAATTTGAGATTCCAGCGGGTTTAGAAATGACGAACCTTGCGGTGAAAGAGGGTAACAGCAATGAATTTGTGAAAAAAGATTTTGTCACAGTACACTGCAACCCTCATATGGAATGGCCCTATTCTCTTTGTAATAAACCATCAGTAAAATGTGTTGGCTCATGCCGCAAAAAAAGAGTAATAGTTAATATACTAGATGCATTAGGAAGTGAGATAGCTTTCGATTTAAAGGCAAATGAAGAAGGAATCCATAAACTGTATTATGGAACTATTCCTGGGGCGCGTTTAGGCGGGATACCGCCTTTTTTTTCTTGTAAACAATATGATAATGATATTTACAAGTCAAATCCT
>Ga0190334_1000394_pt1 | contig 22968 bp, 17 predicted proteins | sample 48720478_MG_FD_161270 | JGI IMG/M metagenome (GOLD analysis project Ga0190334, IMG submission 161270) | Hydrothermal vent sediment bacterial communities from Southern Trench, Guaymas Basin, Mexico - 4872-04-7-8_MG | ecosystem: Environmental > Aquatic > Marine > Hydrothermal vents > Sediment ... | reverse complement strand
ATGAAAATATTGTCGATAACCCGGCCCTTGCCGTCCATGCTGATCTTTATCTTTTCCGACTGGAGGATAGAGATGAATTCCTTGCTTGTAAACTGGGCTCCTTGGTCGGTGTTGAAATATTCCGGCTCTCTCCCCTTCAGAGCCTCTTTTAAAGCTTCACCGCAGAAATCCGTCTCCAAAGTGTTGGAGATTCTCCAGGAGACGATGTAACGGCTGTAGAGATCCATCACAGCCACAAGATAAACAAATCCATGCTTCAAACGGATGTAAGTGATATCTGCCGCATACGCGACATCAGGCCGATCAATGGACACATCCCGGAGAAGATAAGGATAGATCTGATGCTCTTTCGCCGGAAAGGTCAATCTTTTCCGGGGATAAATCGCTTCCACCCCGAGTATCCGCATCAAACTCCGGGCCTTGTATCGACCAACTTTAAATCCTCTCCGCTTCAGCTCCCGGCTCATCCTCCGGCTGCCATATATGGGAAAGTCCAGGTAAATTTTATCCATTTCCTCAAGAATCCGCTGGTCCTCCTCGCTGAGTCCGATTCGTTCGTAATAGAGAGAGGACCGGTTGAAGGAAAGAAGTTCACACTGTCGCCGCACACTCAATTCCTGATGCTCCTTCTCCACAAGCTGCCTTTTTACATGTTCTGGATTTGCTTGTACTTTTTTTTTAGAAACTCAAGCTCAATGTTTTGCTGCCCAATCTTCTTGTACAGCTCTTCCACCAACTTCCTCAGCTCCTCAATCTCCGGATCTTTCTTTTTCGAAAACAGGCTGGAGACATTCTCCAGAAGCTGCTTCTTCCACTTGATGATCTGATTGGGATGAACCTCGAATTGACCAGCAATCTCCGAGATTGTCCGTTCTCCCTTGATCGCCTCCAAGGCTACTCTCGCTTTGAAATTGTCATCGTATGTCTTTCTCTTTCTCAATTGTACCTCCTTATCATATTGTAAGGAGATACACCTTAAATTGCGACCCATTTTGGTCTGAATCCATAAGACCATTATACTTATAGGAGGTTTTGTTTTTGAGCCAGGAAACACAGCAGGCTTAGTCAAGCTACCCCCGAAAAAGCTGGCCAGGAAATTAGAAGATTTGATAAGGCGGAATAATGGAATTATCATAATTGATGAAATCACAACCGGTGCGGGCCGTACTGGTAAATGGTATGGTTATATGCATTATTATATGGCTCCTGATATTATTGCCATGGGCAAAGGAATTGGAAACGGATATCCTGTTAGCATCACAGTAATGAAGGCAGAAATTGCTGAAGCTCTAGAAAAAAATGATTTTCATCATACCCAGTCTCATCAGAATGATCCCTTAGGCTGTGCCGTAGTTAAGGAAGTAATAGATACTATCCAGGAAGAGGATTTGATTACTTCAAGCCGCGAAACGGGGGATTGGTTCTTGAAAGAGCTTCAACGCCTGGCAAGCAAACAGGCAGCTATAAAAGAAGTGCGCGGTAGAGGCCTGATGCTGGGAATTGAATTTAACGAAAGTATTGAGAAAGACCATCTAAGAGCGCTGAACAAAGAACTTTTCTACAGAGGTTTCCTGGTAGGATATAAAGCAGTTGCGAATCTATTCAGGTTCTATCCTGCTCTGACTATAAAAAGGGAAAATATAAAAAGTATGATGGAAAACCTGGAAGAATTAATCATAAAGATGTTGCAACAATAAATCTAAAGAGTGAGCAGCCGGCTCAGCCGAAAACTGAATTCTTATTCACTAGGAGTTTATTTATACAGGTATCAACAATTTGCAGAAGAGCCTTTTCTCTATTCTTAATAAATAAATTGGTGAATAGACAAATTATTTTCGATTTCCTTCCCGATTTTCCGCATACTTTATGGAGATTTTGATCTTGAATTCTAAAGATTCTCGGAACGCCTTGACATTCGGTTTTCAAGATTCTTCAGGAATTCAATAGATTTCTCAGAGAAAAGGGGAGCTTCTCCTTTCATGCGGGCTGCAGACTGCTGGTAAAGGTATACAAAGTTAAAAGGATTTCCGGTTTCTTTAATTAAAGCGTCGGCTCCGAGTGTATTCAGGATAGTTAGCGCCATAAAGAAACCGGTTGGGTGTCCACTCCGGGGAATGGTTTTTCTCAATTCCTTTCCTAATTTGATCTTCTCTTCAGGTCTTTCAGCCATTCTGCTGAGAAGATCGTCCAGGGTTCTTATAATTTCCGGACTTTTCCGGAAAAAATTCCTGAAGCTTTCAGGCAGCTCTTCGGTCAGATTGTCTTTGCCCAGAAGATGTCTATAGGTTACTATGCTGGCTGTTCCTTCGGCCTGAAGCTGGTCGAATACCCAGATTATATCCATATCCACTTTGGGTACTTTATCTCTGTCGAAAGCAAGAATCCGGTTTCTGTAGTAATGATGAAACTCATGGGCCAGAAGATTTATTAAATTGTTGCCCTTGTCCATGCCGTAAAGAATGTCTATAACGACCGGCGTGTATCCTCTGGCATCAGGCCCGAAAACAACGAAGGATACCGGAGGATGACTCTCTATAGAAGACAAGGGGAGCCAATCAGCTGCAATGTCGACAGCCCGGGCAATCAGAGATTCTTTCTCAAGCCTATGCCTGAAAGACATAATGGGCTTTCTCATTTCTCCCACTCTTATGTAATGCTTCAAATAAGAGACAGTCCATCCTTCTGCCGATTTGAGATGCTTGTCCCGTTCGCTTTTCCGGGAGGGCATGAAAGCCAATTCGAATCTCTTTATAAAGAATTCCCGGCGGAACTCACTTTTTGTGAGGGCTGTATAACCCGGATTGGTGAAAAGTTTTTCCCAGAGCTCGGCCGGTGGATTATCGTCTTTTTCCAGAATAGAGACAATTTCCCAGAATGTATCAAGGCCTGAAAAATCTACTTGAGCCGAAATGCTCGAAGCAACGAGATGAATAGAAATGATGAGGGCGATTAACACCCTCCTTAAAAATCCATTTTTCATTACAAGCCTCCTAAAGAAGAAATTATTTCGGTTTTTTTAATTTCAGTTTGAAATGAAAGATCTATCATGGCCGTAAAACTACAAAAAGCCTCAAATATTAAGATGCTTCACCAAGGAATTTGGTTGCCTGAAAAAACATTTAAGAGATTTGGATCATCTCTCATTTAGTTGGTAAGAGACTGAATGACCTTTAAGGAAAAGTAGCGTAGATCATTGAAGACTTGAGCCTTCCGTTTAATGACTTTGATTGGAAACAAAAAACAAAAGTCTCGATTTATCATTCAGCACTTTGGAGGGATGGACTGTCGGAGAAAATACAGCCTTAAAAGAAAGGACTAAATGATGATAGGGAACGAAACAGGTTAGGGTATATTGTATCGTATAAATGAAAAAGTTGGATTTACTGGGCGTTACAGAAAAACGACATGATAAAAAGGAGATGAGAATATTATGAATGAACAAAAAGATAAAACATACCAGGATATTCTGCAGACCTTGGCTCCCTGCGGCCTTAACTGCCGAAAATGTTTTGCCTTTGCCGGTGGAGAAATAAAGCTTCTCAGCCGAAGAATCAAGGCATTATTGGGAAACTTTGATAATTATGCTGAAAGGTTTTCCAGCTTTCTTCCCGTTTTCAAGAATTACCCATCTTTTAAAAGTCTTCTCCACTACCTTTCAGAAGGAGATTGCCTGGGATGCAGAAACGACACCTGTAAATATTCCGATTGCGGCGTTTTTAGATGTTACCAGGAAAAAGGCGTCGACTTCTGTTTCCAGTGCAAGGAATTCCCCTGCGAAAAAACAAATTTCGATCCCGACCTTCACCGACGATGGATCGAGATGAACAACGAGATGAAAAAAATGGGAATAAAGGCTTACTTTGAAAAATCAAGAAAACTTCCGCGGTACAGATAAACAGGAATAACCATGAATCACATAATATCTCTGCACAAGGAAATTCACAAAAAATTCATATCCGAAGGAATGGCAGGAAGAATTGTCTCTATTCATCATTTGCTTCAATTAAAAGAAGAAATCGAAAACAAGCGCCTGGACCTTCTTTTGGAAGAGGACTTTTATCAAGAATGCCTTTCTTTCTTCGATTTTTCAACACCTGCTTCCTTGGCCGGGGCCAAGTCCATCATTATCGTCTCCATACCCCAGCGGAAAATATCGGTCTCCTTTCAATGGAAAAAAAGGCAATATATGTTAATCATCCCTCCCACCTACCTTCATGAACCGGACGACAATGTCAAAAAAATACTTGATGAAATCCTTATGCCTGCGGGCTATCGAATAGCACGGGCCTCACTCCCCCTGAAAATCCTGGCTGTCCGAAGCGGCTTGGCTGAATACGGCAAAAACAACATCACTTATGTAAAGGGGAGGGGAAGTTTTCATCGCCTGGTGGGATTTTATTCAGATCTTCCCTGTGTAGATGATAACTGGCAAAAACCGAAAATAATGTCCACCTGCCAGAACTGTTCGGCCTGCCTTAAAAATTGCCCTTCCGGGGCTATCCCAGGAGATAGATTTCTTATTAAGGCTGAACTTTGTCTCACTTTTCACAACGAAAGAGAGGGTCTTTTTCCGGAATGGATCAAGCCAGAGTGGCATCACTGCCTGGTGGGTTGTCTTCGCTGCCAATCAATCTGTCCGGCCAATAAACATATCCTTAACTGGGAAGAAACCAGGGAGCATTTTTCAGAAAAAGAAACTTCAATGATTCTCGATGGTTTAGGAAAAAACGAATTGCCGGCCCTCACGTTGAATAAGCTTGAAAAACTCAGCCTGACGGAATACTTGAAACAGCTGCCCCGCAACCTGGAAGCCGTTTTAAGAAATCAGAAGAAAGTTGGATAAAGGCATTTAAAATTTAACCGGGTATTAAGGATAAAATCATGAAATATGATAAATTCCATATAGGAAAAAAGCTCTTAATGAAGAAAAGATTATTTATCGCAATCTTTCTCTGGTTAATGACTATAAGCCTGATGCTCTCTATCGTTGCTTTAGGAAAGGGACAAAAAGTACTGAAACCCGAACTCGGAAATCCCGAAGTCCATCAGTTGAATGAAAATATTTTGGCTGTAACCGGTCTTTACCATACGGCCATCGATAAAGGATTCACAACCAATGCCGGGATTATTTTTACATCCGGAAGTGTTATCTTCATCGATTCGGGACAAACCTTAGCCTGAGCAAAGTTCCTGTGGGAAACTGCCGTGAAATACATGAAGGACATCGAAAAAACATGCCTCATTCTTACTCATCATCATTCCGATCATGTCTTCGGAATGAGGATTTTTAGGGCAAAAGGAGCGCAGGTTATAGCTCACATAGGAGTTGCCGAAGAACTACGTGGAGATAAGGGGTACTACAAGAAATTCATAGCTGACAGAATGGGTTGGGATTCAAAAAAGGCCGATCAAATCCTTGGACATGTGATCATATATCCTCCTGATAAAAAAATCGAGCAAGACACTGTACTTAACATCGATGGAGATGAAATCCATCTATTGGTTACACCCGGATATGTTCCTGATGAAATATCGGTCTACCATCCTTCATCAAAAACTCTTTTTGCGGGTGATACCGTTTATGAAGGAAGTCCTTTAGCGACTCAGTTCGGTGGGCCGGAGGCATGGAAAATATGGATAGAACATCTTGAGCGTCTGAGAAAACTGGATATCATTAACATTGTTCCTGGCCATGGAAAGATCTGTTCAAAAAGTGAAATTGACCGGAGCATCAGTTTTTTAAAGGAAAAATTAAAAAACAAATAACCTGGAGCATGTTCATCATGAAACCGATCAATTTATATCTGCCTTTATTCATGGTTTTTTTTATCGTCCTTAATTATGTTTATCTTGATGGAGCACCCTTCAAAAAAAAAGATGCAAAAAGCTTAAACATTGATTACAAAATCTCGGTAGACCTTGAAAACAAGGAAAAATTTTCTGTAAAGGCCGTAATTTCCGGAATACAAACAGAATCTCTTCTTCTCAGGATGACGGCCAATTACGGCCGCGTTGAAAAGCTCGACGATCTCATCCCGGATATCACTATTTCCTCCAATGGAAGCGAGATCTGCGGCATAGAGAAAATCAATGAATTCCTGTGGGAGATTCCTATAAATTCTTCGGAAATCGAGATCGACTATTCCATAAATACCCGATTCCCATACTCGAGTTTGAATATGGTCAGACTGCCTTATCGGGATGAAAACCACATTTATTTCCCTGCATCCTCTGTTTTCATCCATCCCGATGAGTGGTATCTTGAAGAAAACAGCATCAAGATCGAGAAGATCGGGATCCGTTTTGCTCCGCCGCCGGAATGGGTGGTCGCCACCAGTTGGGGAACAGGTTCCAGAATGATTCACGTTGAACCTCCGGAAATCAATAATCTCAATTCTGGCCTAATAGGTCTTGGGATTTACAGGACGTATTCCACAAGAATAAAAGGCCTGATACTGGAAACCGTCTTTCTAGGCAAAGGTCCTGCCCCTGATGCTGATTTCAACCAAGTGATCATTGAAGCTCTAAATGCATCATACAAAATATTTCAATTTTTTCCTTGTAATAGATTTTTTGTCCTTTTTCATTTCATTTTTGAACGACCCGGTCAAGGAAGCGGAAATTTTCTAGAATGGTCAAGTTGTCTTAATTACAGCCGCCGGTTTAATGACCCTCGATGGTTAGATAAGAAATCCCACATCTTTCACGAAATCTTCCATTTCTGGAACGGAACTGAGGGGCCTCCTTTAAGCAGGGCCCAGGATGACTATTCGCTTATTTGGTTTACAGAGGGAATAACCCGTTATTATCAGTATAAAAACATGGTAGCCGCAGGAATTATAAACGAAAATGAATTATTTAATTTCATGACCGGACAATTCGCAACAACTTATCACAACTCTTTACGAGAGCTTAACCTGGATGAAATTTCCAGACAATATTATTTCAACAAGGACGCCTTTGAACTTACTTACAGCAAAGGATGTTGTGTAGCTTTTGCTCTTGACTTATTGATCAAGAAAATATCATCGGGTCAAAAGAGTTTTGACGATATCCTTAAACTGATGATTAAAAGATACAATTATAAAGACAATGGTCATACCTACTCCCATGAAGAAGTAGAGGAGACAATCAAAGAAGTCCTGGGAGATAATTATTTCCCAAGCTATAAAAAGCTTTACGGAAAAGACTTTGTTCTTGAATTTTATCCAATATTAGATAAGGCCGGCTTAAGCATTCAGAAAAAAAAGGGGCGCCGCTTGTATTTTGGAATACTCAATTTCGGTCCGCCTGGTGGCCCGGTAAAAGTCCTGTCTGTTGACCGAGAAAGTCCTGCTTATGCGGCCGGATTGCGTTCTGGAGACATTCTACTTGAGATAAACGGAAAAAAAATAAAATCTCCTGCTTCAATCAAGGAGTTGGTTAAGCACATTCCAGAAAATGAGCCGGTCAAGCTTACCCTGGAGAGAGATGACAAAAAGCTCAAGATCACAACACCATGGAACTCATATGCAACCGAATTCGTGATTAATAGAGAAGAGGAAAACTTAAAAGATAAATTATGAGAGGAGGAAAACTTAAAAGATGAACTATGATAGAAGGCTTATCTTGGTTGGGTCGATCTGTGGTATTGCTGGATGTATAATCTTTTTAGGTGTTGCCGGGCTTCTTGAACAGTTGTATTGGCAGCCCAAATTTCAATCACTAATCAAATCTACCGGCGACTTTCTTTCAATAATGGGAAGCTCTCCTTACAGGCAGATATCTATGGGCAGCCATCTTCTAGGGGCATTCGCTCTTCTTCTTCTTGCCGCAGGCTTTATTGGACTCAACAAAATGCTTTCTTACGACAAAAAAAGAGTGACGGTGACCATTGGCTATACCTTCGGAGTTCTTGCCAGTGTCATTATGGTAGCGATGTCTATAGTCCAGGGAACGACCATGACCAAAATGGGAAAACTATTTCTGGAATCAACCCCCAATCAAGGAGAAATGATCTTATATCTTTATCGTGGACTAAGATACATCGATTACGGTCTGGATATAGCTTTCGACATTTTCTTTTTTTCTGCCTGGATTCTGCTTGGGTACGCTATGCTAAATCATAAATATTTTGGGAAGATTATCGGCTCTATCGGAATAATGTTATTCACAGTAACAGCCACACTTAATCTTTGGGCGGCACCCAATCCTCCTTCCCTCGAACTTTCTCCTGTTTGCTGTCTTTGGATTCTGGTCGTTTACATTCAAGCCTTGAGATCTGCTAAAAAAATATCTTTTAGAAATGACCCAGTAATGTTCTGATAATATCCAAAATGTCTGTCTATTTGTAATATTTTTTGCCTTTTGATTTTTTATAACTTAAAAATTATGAGGAGGAGAATTCATGAGAAGACGATGTGAATGGGCGTCAGAGGATCCACTCTTACAAAACTATCATGACAGAGAATGGGGTGTCCCCGAACATAATGATCAAAAATTATTCGAACTTCTTATCTTAGAAGGAGCACAAGCAGGATTAAGCTGGTCGACTATTTTAAAAAAACGCGAAAACTACAGGAGGGCGTTTGATAAATTCGATGCCAGAAAGATATCTGGATACGACGAAGAGAAAATAAGAGAACTTCTTTCAGACGAAGGAATCATTCGCAACCGACGCAAGATTGAAGCAACTATCCAGAATGCCAGAGCATTCTTGACCATCCAGAAAGAGTTTGGCAGCTTCGATGCTTATATCTGGCAGTTTGTAGGAGGAAAGCCGAAGAAAAATGCCTGGAAAACAATAGAGGAAGTTCCATCACGGTCTCCAGAATCAGAGGCAATGAGCAGGGATTTGATGAAAAGAGGATTTAAATTTGTAGGGCCTACCATTTGCTATGCATTTATGCAGGCAATAGGAATGGTAAATGATCATACGATAGATTGTTTTCGATATAATGAGATATCAAAAAATTATCAAGAATAAAGAGGATAAAATGAGGTATAGGGATATATTGAAAGTACTTGCACCCTGTGGGTTGAACTGTTACAAGTGTTTTGCCTATAAAGATGGAGAGATAAGAAAGGTGAGCCTGAAGCTTAAGGAACTCATGGGTTCATTTGATAAATATGCAGAGAGATTCTCAAAATTTCTTCCTGTATTTGAAAATTATCCTGCCTTTAAAGAATTGCTCATCTATTTAACCGAAGGTGACTGCAAGGGATGTCGAGAGGGCACATGTAAATATCCGGATTGTGGGGTAATAGAATATTATAAGAAGAAAGGGATTGACTTCTGTTTTCAATGTGATGAATTTCCATGTAATAAGACCAATTTCGATCCTGACCTCAAGAGAAGATGGATCAAGATGAACAAGAGAATGCAGGAAGTGGGTGTTGAGGCATATTTTGCAGAAACCAGAAATAGGCCCCGATATATACATGGAGAAAGAGATTTTCCTTGATGGATACTATAATGCGTTCGCTATGACCACAGGCCCCTGCAGATTTTGCCGAAGTTGTGATACCACAAAGCCCTGCAAATATCCTCACCAAGCACGTCCGGCGAACTTCAGACATATGGAACATGTTGACGAATCCTGAACTTAGCAGATTATTGACCCGTGGCATCATGATCAGCAATGGGCCGGGAAGACGGTTGTCGGAGAGGAGGATTTTGGGCCGGTAGCGAGGATAGACAAACCATTCATTCTCCAAATTTCCCTTCAATGGTTCGATTACTGGCTAAAAGGGAAAGATTTACCAATTGTTGAGGAATCCCCGGCTAAGATCTTTATTATGGGAAAGAATGAATGGCGCGAAGCTTCCTGTTTTCCTTTGCCTTCGACATACCATCAGTACTGGTATTTATCCAGTAAAAAGGGAGCCAGATCTTTCAATGGAGACGGTGTCCTCTCCCTCATCCAGCAAAATGGAGGATCGGACTTTGACAGTTATATTTTTGATCCAATGGATCCTGTTCCGACAAAGGGCGGTGTGAATTTCCATTTTTTCGGGAAAGTCCGACAAAAAGTATTTCACAGCGAAAAATATCCTTCTCCCCTCATTCATACTGTGTTGAATAAAGAATAATCCAGTTCCTGCGGTATCAGTAATAGTCTCCTCCAGGAAAAACAACCACTATTTTTCTTTCATTTCAGGCTTGTTAAGTGCTGGATTACAATTTGATACGGGAAAAAATCGGTCATAATTGCCAAAAAAATAAAGAATATGAGCCGAAAGATAAATAGAGACGATTCCGATGACGAAAATGGAGTATTTTTATTACTCAAAGAATTCAGATGATGCTAATAAGTCAAGAATATAGGCTCTTCTCCAAATTGGCTGATGAAAATATGATCTGGTATATTGGTCCAAAAGATATTTAAAATAAACAGGATACTAAAAAACAATTTGCGAGGTAGGATCTAATGCGAAAAAGAATAATTTGTTTGTTTTTTCTGTTATCACTATTTTGGCCTTCAATCTATAGTAATCAAGAAAAGACCGATATAGTAAACATTGATTTCACAATGGCCGAGAAGGCAGTTGAATGGCTTGAATTTATTAAAAAAGGAGCAGACGACAAATCAATCAAAGATTACTTTGTGAAAAATGTTGCTTCTACCAAAGGATGTCAAGCAATAATTCATCATTGGGCAAGATTTAGAAAATGGGATAATGAGGAATTTTATAAATTCATAATGGAAGCTCTTGGAAGAATTCCCGCCAATAAAAAAGGAAAAAATGAAGATAGTTCTCTATCCTGGTTTGAAAGAAGAAAAATGCTTTGGCGGCAAGCTTTATCCCATCCTGAAAGAATAAGAAAAGATATAAATGATTTAAAGAAATTTAATCTAAAAGATAAAGCTATAAAAATTGCAAAAAAATATCTTCCTGATGATGTTGTTCTAATAAGTGATTTTTACTTTGTTCTTTTTGGAGGCTCGCCTGCTTTTTCTGTTGGCAAAGAAAATGGTTTTGATGTGCTTCAACTCTTTAGAACTCCTGATGGAAATCTATATCTCGAACAGATAATAATAACTCTTGCTCACGAATTGCATCACTCAGGATTTTACTATTGTCTTAACAAGCATAATCCAATACTTAAAGATGACCCAAATATTATGCTTCTCGGAACTTTAGTTGCTGAAGGAATGCCGACTTATTTTATAAATAGAACACAAAAAAATCTTGAAAAATTACGGAGAATCGACAATCCCTTACTTAAAATGCTCGTTAAAGATTGGAACGCTTACCTATTAAATTTAAATGAATCTTTTAGACAAGCAGAAAAAGATATTTTACTTAATCTTGAAGGAAAATTGTCTGTTGAGGATATTCATCGGAAATGGCTAAATGGAGTTCAGGGACAAGCTTATATTTTAGGTTCATACATGTTCTCTGTTATTGATAAATATTTAGGAGTTGAGCAAGCAAAAAAATTAGTTTATAATCCTCTAAACTTTATTGCCATATATAACAAAGCTGCTAAACTCGGTAATGAACAAAAGGGTGGCTGCTTTGTTTTTAGTCAGAAATTAGTAGAGAAACTTTCAGATTATTACACAAGTCTTTCTAATCAGAATTAACTAAAACTCAAAAGTGTTTAAAAACTCATATCATAGATTTCAAGGAGGTCTTTTCAAATGATAGGTAATATGGGTTCATTTTTCTCGGCCATAATTTCTTATTATTTACTGCATGAAAGTCTTCATATTATAACATCTTTATTCTTTGATGAATTTCATTCAGTTAAACTTTCATTGATAGGTCCAGAAATTATTTATAAATCAGAAATTGCTCAAAGAATGGATTTAAAATGGGGAATTATTTCTGGAATGAGTAACTTTGTTACAATAATCACAGGTTACATCTTACTTGTTTTTGGGAAGAAAATCATAGAAATGAAATGGAGTTTTATTAAAAAATACTTTTTTTATCTGACTATCGCTTTTCTTTTAGTTGATCCAATCAACCTTGTGCTTGGCCCCTTTATTTATGGAGGAGATGCATTAGGTATCAGTCAAGGTTTTGGCATTAATTTAATACTTCTTCAAGTTTTTTTCTTTATTGTATTAATGATTAATAGAGAATTTATTATTCGAATACTTTTCCCCGTATTCCACACTAAAACGAGGCATTTTTTCTTCCAACCATTGCAGAAAAAACGATAATTTAGGTACAGGAAGGAGAATTAATATGAGAAAGATTTATCTAGCATTATTTTTATTTATTTTTATTAGAGGATCAATCTTTTGTCAAAACGGTAAAATAGTTGATAAAAAAGAAATTTATTTTACTCCTGAAGCATATACAAATATCTTACAATTAGGTGATATTTTCCCCAACTTACAAAAATTCCTCCAAAATACTCCTCATAGAGCAAAACAGGTGCATATTTATAATATTACCTATCTTAGTGATGACATTAAAGTTAAGGGCTTTTTAATCGAACCGAGGAAAGAAGGAAAATTTCCCTGTTTAATCGTTAATAGAGGAGGAAACAGGGATTTTGGCGCATGGTCAGAAGAAGAAGCTTGGTTCTTGCTTTCAGAAATCGCTAGTTGGGGATATATAGTTGCCGCGAGTCAATATCGGGGTTGTTGTGGGGGAGGAGGCAGGGATGAGTTTGGAGGTAAAGATGTAAATGATATTCTTGCTTTGATACCTCTTCTTGAAATGCACCAAAAAGCAGATGTGAATAGAATAGGCGTCATGGGATTAAGCCGAGGGGGAATGATGACTTATATCGTTCTTTCGAAAACATCCTATTTTAAAGCTGCCGCTATAATCGGTGGTATATCTAACCTTATCAAGTGGGAAAAGTCTCGCCCCGATATGGTTGATGTATTTAAAGATCTTATTGGAGGAAGTTCGGAAACTGCACGCGAGAAACTAGAAGAACGGTCAGCGGTTTTCTGGTCGTACCTCCTTCCTAAAGATACGCCGATATTAATTGTTCATGGAACAGCGGATAAAAGGGTTCCCCCTGAACAGGCTCTTGATATGGCTGAAGAACTGCTGCGTGTCTCCCATCCATTCCGACTCATCATGCTTGAGAAAGGTGACCATAATTTAAGCGACTTCTGGCCGGAATGGTTGGATATTGTTCATAACTGGTTCGATAATTATTTAAAAAAATAGGTAGGGAGATACTGAGATTTAATTGAACTTGATTATTCAACTGTTACGAAAATCTTCGACTTCAACGAATGTATCATAATTCTTAGGTCAAAAGAGAGAAAATATTGTTTGAAATAAAAAAATAGGCTGCGTGGAAACTCCACCGGCAGGAAAAATTTGAAAATGTCATGAAAAAAGTGACGATAATGATCTGCCGGCGGACAAATTTGTTAATTAAATAATTTTTTCCATAAGGAGGAAATAGGTGAATCTGTTTTTATCGAAGAAGCATTGCTTCATGATATTCTTTTTGTTTTTACTTGTTCCTTCAAGAGTATTCCCGGATGAACATCTTCCCTATCTGAAAAATAAAGATGTTATGGTTGAAATGAGTGATGGAGTCAGGCTTGCCTGTGATATATATCTGCCGCGAGGGGGGGGAACATTCCCCGTGATTTTTTTGCGGACGCCTTATGATAAAAATACACTTGGGGCATCCGTAGGAGCTTACTTTTCTCAAAGAGGATATGCGGTTGTGGTTCAAGACTGTAGAGGAAAGTTCGCCTCAGAAGGAAACTTTCTGCCTATAATTAATGAAGGAAAAGATGCCAAAGAGACTTTGGATTGGATAGGAAATCAGCCGTGGTGCAATCAAAGGATCGGCTATTGGGGATCTTCATATTCCAGTTATTCAGGCTTTTACTTGGGAGCAATAAGACATCCTTTGTTAAAGACCATGGTCAATGTCGCCGGAGCTGGAGACATGAATCAATTTCTTTATCCCGGGGGGACTCTCCATCTTATGGCGGCTCTTCCCTGGGCTCTTTTTTCCGAAGGGAAAAGCCGGAGTTCTATAGCGAATATTGATATAAGGAGGCTTTTCTTTTATGTCCCACTTAAAGAAGCTTTTTCTTCAATCAGACGAACTTCAGACATATGGAACATGTTGGCGGATCCTGAACTCAGCGGATTATTGAAAGAGAGAATTTCCATATCTAGTAAATTCAGTGAAATTAATATTCCAATATTCCACATCATCGGCTGGAATGACATGATGTATCGAAGCAGTTTGTCGGTTTATCGGATGATACAACAAGCCTCTTCGGGGAAGGAAAAGCCCCCATTCCAAAAGATTATTATTGGGCCGTGGCATCATGATCAGCAATGGACCGGGAAGACGGTTGTCGGGGAGGAAGATTTTGGGCCGGCAGCGAGGATAGACAAGCAATCCATTCTCCAAATGTCCCTTCAATGGTTTGATTACTGGCTGAAAGGGAAAGATTCACCAATTGTTGAGGAATCCCCGGCCAGGATCTTCATTATGGGAAAGAATGAATGGCGCGAAGCTTCCTGTTTTCCCTTGGCTGCGACACACAGTCAGTGCTGGTATTTATCCAGTAAAAAGGGAGCTAGATCTATCAATGGAGACGGTGTTCTCTCTTTCATTCAGCAAAAGGGAGGATCGGACTTTGACAGTTATATTTTTGATCCAATGGATCCTGTCCCGACGAAGGGAGGTGTGAATTTCCATTTTTTCAGGAATAACCTGGGTATAATGGATCAGCGTTCCGTAGAAGAGAGAAAGGATGTTTTAGTCTATACTTCTGATCCTTTTCCCCAGGATGTGGAAATAATCGGGCCGATAAAAGTCGTTCTTTTTGTGTCGACGGAAGGGAAAGACACGGATTTCACGGCCAAGCTTGTCGAGGTTCGAAAGGATGGTTATGCGCGGATCATCGAAGATGGAATTTTAAGGCTTGGTTATCGAAATTCTCGTCGGAAGTTTGAGCCAGTTGAACCGGGTCGGATTTATAAAATCACCATAGATCTGGGGGCAACTGCTATCCTTTTGAAAAGAGGGCATCGTTTGCGATTGGAAGTATCCAGCAGTAATTTTCCCAAGTATACGCGTAATCCTAATACAGGCGAAAACCCGCTGGAGGCCAGTTTTTTCAGGAAAGTCCGACAAAAAGTATTCCACAATGAAAAATATCCTTCTCATCTCATTCTTACTGTGTTGAATAAAGAATAATCCTTTTTTCTTTGGTATCAGTAATAATCTCCTCCAGGAAAAACAACCACTATTTTTCTTCCTTTCCTGGCTTGATAAGTGCTGGATTACAATTTGATACGGGGAAAATTCAGTTATACTTGCCATGAAAAAAAATATGAGCTGAAAGATAAATACAGACGGTTCCGATGGCCAAAATGGAGTAATTTTATTAATCAAAGACTTCAGATGATGCTAATAAGAAAGAATATATATTCTGTCGAAATACAGCATAGCCAAGGGGGCTCAGATAGTAAAGTCAAACACGGAGGGGTTTACTATCGTAAATAACTTTTTCTTTCAATTTGTTTTTTTCTTTGTAAAGAGTTTACGAAGACTCCTTCTAAAATGAATAATTACGAATGATACTATACACTAGCGTCAATAACTTTTATACATTATTAGGGAAAGAAGAAACGAAATGAGAATTGGAGGATTGGCGATAAGTAAGATTTTGAATATGAGTTAATCAGAGCATTTCCAGCGGTTTAGATTTGATTAATTTTGCTGTTTTTTATTAGCCATTAAAGTTAGAATTTTTATTTGTTTTGTTCTCTTGAGTTTTTTTTCTGAACTGAGATGGGGTCATGCCTGTATATTTTTTAAAAGCGCGGTTAAAGACAGATTTGGAATTAAATCCTACTTCGTAGGCAATTTCAAGGATTGAAGTTTCGTGAGCATCAGATTCCAGCAATTTTCTTTTAGCTTCCTCAATCCGATTGCTATTAATTAAATCATTGAAGTTCTTTTGTAACTTTTCGTTTATCACTTGAGACAGGTGATGGGTAGGAATGGAAAGAGTTTTTGAAAGTTTTCTTAATGTGATATTTTCTTCCATAAAAATTTTATCTTTTTCTAACACCTCAATGATTTTCTTTAAGTATTCATCTTTTTTTTCCGGAGATAATGTTGAAGATTTATATTTCTTGGAAGGTGTGGCTATAAGTTTTTTGACTTTAAGGAAATAAATAGAGCTGCCAAGAAATATAATCGTTAGAGTTAGTAGCAGGTAAAACATTGAAGTTTGTGTGAAAGGCTTTATTATATTTAAATAGACAGCCTCATGCTGAGGATTCCAAACCCCATCGCTATTACAGGCGGTGATTAAGAAAGCATAACGACCTGTTTTCAACTTTCGGTAGGTAACCCTTCTATCTTTGCCAGGTTGGATTTCAGTCCAATCTTTATCGTAGTTTTCCAATTTATAACGGAATTTTATTTTGTGAGGGGATATAAAGCTTAGCGCGACGAAATATATAGAAACAGAATTCTTAGGGGATAGAACCATTTCATTTGTTGCAGAGATTATTTTATTTTCATCAACAGTTATCCCCTCAACCACTATTTTTGGGGGTGTTTTGTTAATCAATATATTTTGAGGATCGATCATGCCCAGTCCACCCATGGTTGTGAACCAAAGGAGGCCATCACTACTTTTTAAAACAGAATACTGTGAATATTTTACACATTCAGATGAGGGGAGACCATCTGATGTGTCATAGTATTTATAGTCAAGCTTTTTCTTTTGTTTATCAAAAATTAAACTCAAATCTTTTTTGGTAGTCTGAATTATGCCTTTGTCAGTAGTTAACCAAATGTCATTTTGGCTATCTTCCAATATATTAGCAATTATATTGCTAGGTAGGCCATTAGAGATGTTGATGTAAGATGGACTTTGATCTTTAACTCTAATTAATCCTCCTCCTTCAGTCCCTACCCACAGGACTCCTGAAGAATCCGGAACAATAGATAGGATCGGCAAGCTGGATATGTTGCTGTTCAATAAAAAAGTTTCAAATCGTTTATTAATAAAATAGGCAAGTCCTTTTCCCGTTCCAATCCAAATTTTCCCCTCGTTGTCTTCATTAATACAGAGAATTATATTGCTTGGCAAACCTTGTTCGGTCGTATAGTTGATAAATTTTTCCTCAACAAAGATTGAGAGCCCAAACCTCGTCCCAATCCAGAGATTTCCATTTGAATCGGAGAATACTGTTCGTACTAAATCGCTAATAAGACCGTCTGATTTAGAAAATCTTTTTACACGACCACTGCTTTCATATTTATACAGTCCTCCTCCGTAGCTTCCAATCCAGATATTTCCATTGTTATCCTGACACATAGCTCTTATTGATTCACTTGAATTGATTTTTTCCTTGAGAATCAAAGAAAAATTGTTTTTTGCAGCATTATAAAGATTTATGTCTCCATTGGCAAAGCTAATCCAAATCTTTTTCTCTGCATCTTCAAATAGAGATAATGGGACATTGTGGGAAAGTCCTTCTTGTTGGGTATAACTAATAAATTTTCCGGCTCTGAACATTTTGATCCCTTTACCAATAGTAGCTATCCATATAGAATGTTCTGGGTCGTTCATAATGTCTGTCACGGGAAAATTTTCCAATATTGTTTCTATCTTATAGCGATTATTCTGGTCTGGGTATATAATTTGTAAGCCATCATGAGAACCCACCCAAATATTTCCCCAACGATCGCTGTTAATCGAATTTATCCATTGGTTAGTTAAACCATTGTCCATTCCGATTATGTTTAGAACTTGATTGTTTTTAATAATAAACAAGCCTTTGTTGGATCCTATCCAAATCAATCCTTTTCTGTCTTGATAGATTTCAGAAATAATTGCTTCGTTAAAGGAGTTGTCTATCTTTATTTTCTCTAACTTGTCGTTTTTTAATATATATAGCCCTCCAAATGTACCGACCCACAGAGCTCCTGTGTCGTCTTCAAACAAAGCGCTAATTCTTGTATTGGTAAGACCGGAATCTGAATCATATTTTGTAAAAATATTATTTTTATAACTACACAGTCCGTTATCAGGTGTGCCAATCCAGATATTTCCAGTGCTGTCTTTAAAAATTACAGTCACATAATTACTAATCAAGCCATTTTCGGTAGTATAAAGTTTAAATTTATTATTTTGGTAATGAAGGAGACCCCCTCCTTCGGTGCCTATCCATAGAGAACCGTCTTTGTCAGCAAGGAGACAAGTAATTCGATTTGTTCTAAATTGAGGGATGTTACTTGAGTTGAAAATGAAGAATTTGACGCCATTAAACCGAACCAGGCCCTCATTAGTTGCCAACCATAAGTATCCGCAAGTTGTCTGCGTTATTGCATTTATATTATTACTGGGGAGTCCCTCGCGTTCTCCCCATTCATTTATGATGTTATAATGATGAATGTTTGTTCTTGGGTAAGTTAAGGATGTTAGGAAAATGGTGAAGAAAATAATTATCAGAAAAAAAGATAAGATTGTATTGAAAATATAAGCTTTTTTTCTCATTTTAATTACCGTCTAGTTGAGCTAGCTTTATTTAGATAACTTTAAATATGTAAACTAACATGGTTGTCAGAATAAGTTGTAAATATGATGAAGACTCTTTAAATTTGATTTTAAAAGCTGTTTGTCTAAAAAGTGAATCATTATTCATACTGATGAGTCAAACGAGGGCTGATATCTTTTCTTTTACTCCAATAACTGAATTACTTTTATAGGAATATTATAAAATATTTATGTGCCTTTTCAATTATAAAATTTATTTTATGTTCCGTAAAGAATAAAAGTAGACATTAGGGGAATGGAGAGGATTGGGACTCTCATGGTAGAACCGAAAAAGAAGAGGAGGTTTTACTATGGGAGAACAGTTTCACAAAAGGCATACTAAGGAATTTGTGGAAGGAGTCTTGGAGGCTTTTAATGACCATCGCCTAAATGAAGAGAAGGCCTGTGAGTTACTAGGAGTCCCCAGGACCCAACTCTATAAGTTAAGGAAGATGTGGCTCCAAGCTATTCTGGCTGGTAAGCCATTTATAATAAGGCAGAAAAACTAACCCTGCGCCTGGATTTCGCCTGGGGAAAGAGTAGCTCAGGTTTCTATTTTACCGCCGCTGAGGCTTTTTGACTTAAGGATTTGCGGCTTTCACCTAGGTAATTTTTTGGCGAGTTCTGGCCAGACATTAATTAAATTAATTAAAATTAGCTCGGGATAAACAAAAAATGGGGACAACTATGTGTGCTCAAAAAAACTTGGGACACCAAAAAACTTGGGACACAATACATATTTACCCTATTTTTTCGTAAAATTGATGATGTTATACAAAGTGCTTGTTTGTCTGTTTCTCGATGAAAAAAACAGAGGGAGACGTATGGTTTTTTTCAGTTTTAAAGTTGATAAAACGAATGGTAATTACCAGGGAAAAAACGCCAACATGTCCCCTTTTTTCACCCTCTCTGGTATTAAAAGCTTAATTTAATTCCAGTGCTCATTTTTGCGTAAACCCGATTTTAGATTTTTTGCCCCAAAAATCGCGTTTAAGGCTTTATTTAGGGGATTATTTAAAGTTAATTTATTTAATATCAATAAAATAGTGAGGCCCGACCCCTCTTCTTTCCAACTCCTTCCGCTAGATAGATACCCTGGATTTTTTCTTAGTTTCCTCCACAACTTCGTCAACTTGGCCCTGTTCCTCAATTTGTTTGGTTCTGGAGCGGAGATGTTTTTTAAGCTTGAGATGAGGCACCCCTTCTTTAAGCCACTTAGGGGCTGGTTTTCCTCGCAGGTGGTGGTCAAAAAACTCCATCATGCGCACCGTGTAGTCTTTCTGATTAGGGAGTTTACGGAGGCCATGATTTTCTCCTTGGTATTGGAGCATGATGACTGGTTTTTGGAGCCGGCGGAGGGTGTTGTAATATTCAATCCCCTGATTCCAGTCAACAGCCCCGTCCTTGTCATTATGGAGGATGAGAAGAGGCGTGCGGACTTTTTGAGCGTGAAAAACAGGTGAATTTCTGATGTAAGCTTCTTGGTAATCCCAGTAACCACCTTTAAAACGACCCTGGCTGCTTTCAAAAATAGGCTGGTTAGCCGAGCCGGTGTTCCAGTAAATCGAGCTGTACATGCTAATCATGTTGGTTAGCGGAGCTCCCGCCACGGCGGCCTTAAAGATGTCGGTTTGAGTGACCAGAAAGGCAGTCTGGTAGCCTCCCCAGGAGTGCCCGTGAAGGCCAATTCGTGATTCATCAACAATGCCTGTAGCCACAGCCGCCTTGATAGCTGGCAGCACGCACCAAACGGCTGAAAGGCCTGGATCATTAACTTTGTAAACGATATCAGGCATGAGTACAGCATAACCACGACTGGTGTAGACTGACTTGTTAAAGCCGTTGGCATAAGGGGTAAAATAACGATGGAAGTTCTGAGAGAGTTTTTCATAAATGTAGACGATGGTGGGGTAGGCTTTACCCTTCTCGTAGTTCGCGGGGAGGAAAAGGGCGGCCTGGAGTTTGTCCCCTTTGGCGCTTTCATAGTTAATCAAGACGGAGCCTGAAGACCAGTAGAACTCTTTCTGCTGTGGATTGGCGTCCGTGATTTTTCGGCCCTTCTGGAGGTTAGCCTTGGCCACGTAATAATCGGGATAGTCCTTGTATGTTTGACGGGTGTAGAGAAAAATGTTTTTATCTTTGGCCTTGAGCAAACCACTGAAGATGGCCTCATCCCACAAAAGCACTTTAGCTGGTGGTTTTCCTCCATCAATACGGACAATGCCGCCTTTCTTGGTCCATTCGCCGTAAGCTGTAAAATATTGGGGCTGGCTTAAATCAATCCCTTTTTCATCAGGGTCAAGCCGAAAACGTCGTTGGTAACGGATACCCTTTTCCCGGCCATTGACGGTCAGGTTCATAGACTGTCCCTTAGCGATGGGCACTAGCCAGACATCCCAGTTATCATAGAGGAGAACAGCCCGGCCTCCCTTGACCCAGCCAAAAGGGTAGATCGGGGGCTTAATCACATTGTGATCATCCTCGGTGTCAATGAAAGAAGTCGGCACTTTTTGGGTGATGTTTTTGCTTTGACCAGAAGCGAGGTCATAAGTGTAGAAATGGCCATCATTGTAGTAGAGAATGTGAGTCCCCTCAGGAGAAGGCCCAAAGTACCAACGGCATTTCTGGAGAGCTAATCTTCGTTGGCCTGTTTTTAAGTCGACGACGTAAATATCTTGATAGCGGCGGCCATCAAGATTGCCGGGCAGCTCGTAGGGGTTATTGTCAAACCCAATCCCCCACTGGTATTTTGGACTTGGTTCAACGCGGCGGAGTTGTTCATCGGCCAGACGAACGAATTTTTTCTCTTTCAGCCAGTAAACACATAGATAGCTGAATTCTTTATCCCGCTTCTCCTGGACCTGCTGCATTGATTGGAGCCTTTTATCCAGCCAATGCCAGATGACTAGGCCGGGTAGATCTTCATCAGAAATTTTTTCAGGGGCACTTGGCGGAGTTTCCTGGGGAGGTTTTTTAGCTTCACTGGCGTCCTTTGTTTGGGCTTCTGGCTCCTTTTTGTCTTGCCGGGGAGCCTCTTCCTTCACATCAACTTCATGAATGCCGAAGAAAAGGGCCGAAAGGTCTTCATTCCACTCGGGAGGGCGGTAAGGGCTGATGGTCATATTTGGAGGAAAAGTTTCATCATCTTGGGGATCGAAAATAATCAAGGTGGGCTTAGCCTGGTTGAGACCGGTAAAGCCCAGCAGAGAGTAAAGCGGTTGTTCATATTTTTCATCTTCTTTTCCTTTCAATACAGCCAGGGCTTCTTTCTCTTCTGCCCAAGTTAATTTTTTATAAACTGCTTCATCATTATCTAGAACAACAACTCGGCCACTCGCCAGATGGCGAATTTGGACTCCGTTACCAGCTTTATCCTTGGCGTCGATGGTCCAGGCGAGCCAATGCCCCTGCTTGTCGAAAGCAAATTCAGAGACATTGCCGATGTTGAGCTTCTGGCCAGTTTTTAGTTCGTAAAGGATTAAATCCGAGCCCTCCCATTTTTCTTTTTCTTTCTCCTGAGTTTCGGGAGGATTCTTATGAAGAGCCAACCAACCCGGGTTTTCACCAGAAAAAGAGAAATTTTTTATCCGGTCGAACTCGATTTTTTCACCGGTTGCCAGGTTGACCAAGCCCACTTTTCGGTAGAGCTTTTTCTTTTGCTGCCGCAGTTTCTTGGCTTCTTGCTGCGTCGGGGAGATGGTATAAGCCAGCCATTGAGAATCAGCGGAAAAGGCGATTTTGCCTGGCCGTTGGTAGCGGGAGGTTTCTCCGGTGGGGAAGTGATATGACTTTTCTCCCTGCGTCATCCGGACAATGACTTCGCCATCACCTTCATTCGGGCCAAGGTAGTAAGCAAACCACTGGCCGTTATCAGAGACAAGCGGCGAACGGATTGTCTTCCAAGCCATGATATCTTTGATGCTCTCGAGGGGGCGGAGCGGCGAGGTTGTTGCTGGCGAGGTAACCGCTAAATGGCCTGAAATAAGTAAGAGTAAACCTAGGGTAAGGAAAACAGCTTGTTTTCTAAATTTTAGCAAAGGGCCCTCCTTTATCTTATATTTTGAGGAGATTGAATAATTTTAATGAAATTAAAGAGTGGACTAACTCTAATAAGAATTTCATTTGCCCTAGCTCCAAAAAATATAAGTTTAAACTGAAAAAGTAAAGATAATATTCAGGCCTTCGCCTGGTTTTTTCCGTTTTTTTGGGGGGATCAAAATCCTGCCTGACTTCCATTTATATTGATAGCTGAAGCTAATTAGGGGATTTTAGTTTGTCCTGAAGAAAGTTAGCCTATCTTTTTTCTAAAGAATCACTTATATTGTAAGAAGGGGTATAAGATAAAGCAATTCAATATTTACTGATTTTTGGCCCTCGTTTTTTGTCTTTTACAAATTATGGGGAGATCGAAGTAATTGCTAGCAAAAGAATCAGTTTCATTTTCTAAAAAATGAAAAAATTATCTGTTTCG
>Ga0190334_1000393_pt1 | contig 22994 bp, 20 predicted proteins | sample 48720478_MG_FD_161270 | JGI IMG/M metagenome (GOLD analysis project Ga0190334, IMG submission 161270) | Hydrothermal vent sediment bacterial communities from Southern Trench, Guaymas Basin, Mexico - 4872-04-7-8_MG | ecosystem: Environmental > Aquatic > Marine > Hydrothermal vents > Sediment ... | reverse complement strand
TGTCGTCCTTATAAAGCCAATATTCAAAAAGGTCTCAGGAGGGCTTGGAATAGTAATAAAAAACAAGGTGGTGATATTAAGTTGAAAATGGGGTGAATTTTTAGGGGGGAAAATAAGCCTGCTAAATTGTCAAATTTTATAAAAATAGCAGGGTTAAAATGTATAATACCTACATTTTGTCTAATAATTTTCCAAAATGATATGCATTTTGTTCAATGATTTGACAAAATGACTATTTTGCTATAAAATTATCATATGAAAAATATCATAAGAAAAATTTTTGAGCTTAATGAGTTAACAAGAGAAGTTGTAAAAAAATACCCGAAAAAGAGATTTCTGTTTAACATAGTAAGAGAATTAAAATCAAAACACTTTAAGGGGATAGTAGGACCGAGAGGAAGTGGAAAAACCGTACTTTTAGAGCAATTATCCGTTTACTTTAAAGATTCTGTTTATATCTCAATGGATACACTTGAGCCTGATTCCAATCTTTTTGATATTGTGAAAAATCTTAACCTTAATTATAAAATCAAAAATTTTTTCATTGATGAAATTCATTTCAACAGAGATTACAAAAAATCATTGAAAAACATCTTTGATTTTTTGGATGTGAATCTTTTTTTCTCAAGCTCTGTTTCAATTTCAACCTTGGATTCTTCCTACGATCTTTCAAGAAGAATTAAATTTTACTATCTTTATCCTTTTTCTTTAAGAGAATATCTTTTTTTTAAAAAAGATGTTTTATTAGAGCCATTATCATTAAAAGATATTATACAAAATGACAATTTAGAATATTTAAGGTACGAATACTTATTTGATGAATATTTGAAGGGTGGAAATTATCCTATTTCTCTGGAAGAAAGTGATATTACCGAACCACTTGAGAATATATTGAAAAAAATAATTTTTAAGGACATTGCTTCATCCGCAAATTTGGGGTTCGGAGAACTTCATACTGTAGAAAATCTTTTAAAATTCATAGGAAGATCCCATGCGGAAGATATGAGCTATACAAATATTGCTAAGAATATTGGCATCTCAAAGTATAAAGCCATAAAATATCTTCAACTTCTTGAAAAATCCTTTGTTCTGAATATTGTTTTTCCAAAAGGAACTAATGTGTTAAAAGAGCCGAAGATTTTAATGAGAGTGCCTTATCGGTTGCTTTACAATGATTTTGAAAATGCAATCGGATATATTAAAGAGGATTTTTTCGCTGATATGATGAAATATGGAGATATAGAATTTTACTATCTTAAAACAAAAAGAGGAAAAAAGACTCCGGATTTTCTCATTAAATATGAGGATAAAGAGTTTATTTTTGAAATAGGTGGAAAGTCAAAGGATAGAAAGCAGTTTAAAGGAATTGAGACAAAAAACAAGTATGTTTTCGCCTATCCTCATATTCCTGAAAAAAACCAAAAACCTTTGTTTTTGATAGGGTTTTTAAAGTAAATATTTCATTTAATAAATGACCTCTAATAATACCTTCTACTCTTCACTCCCTCTATACCTTTTGAAATTTGTTTGTCAAGTTCAAAAAGTTTTGCTTTTGTTTCTGCTATCTCTTCCGCTATTTCATCAAGGCTCCTTGTATAATGCCTATCTTCTATGTATCTTTCGGGCAAAAGAGAATATTGGGATTGAGGTCCTGTAATTGAGCTGAGTTTAACAACAGAGGAAATCCCTTTTACGGTTTTTCTGTTTTTATATATTTCCTCAAAATTTGTTTTTATCTTCTCATCAAGTCTGACGAACAGAATATCATCTGTTTTCTTATTTTTATTCAGGATTATTATTGAATACTTTGCAAAGGTGTTTTTTATCCATTCGGGAGGAATTTCAATAACAGTGTCAACAATTTTTTTCTCAACTATCTCTTTTCTGAAAAGCACATCCCTTCCGCCGCGGGAAAGGGCCCCAAGAGGAAGAATCACTCCACCTATTCCATCATCTTCAATGGCTTCGATTATATAGTTTAAATACATAAAAACAGGTCTTGATCTGTGAACATCGGGAGCTTCTCCGAATTTTTTGTGAGGGCTTTCTATAAAGTATTTGGCTCTGTCATACTCCGAAAGATTGCTCAAAACAAGCCCGAATTTTTTAAGCTTTTGTTTCTCAACAAAAGACGGATTCAGAAGAGGATTTGAGCACCTTATCGCAACACTTTTTTTACCGCTGAGCAAAACATTCAAAACCACCCTTAAATAATAGTTTTTGTGAAAAACCTCAACATAAATTTTGGAATCTTCATCTTTCAAAACAGCCGGAAGATTTCCACTCCTTTCAAAGGGAAAATAAACAGTCCTGTTTTTTGATGCTAACCCGAGAATTTTCCCCAAAAAACCTTCGACTTTTTTAAAATTCAGGTTTCTTCTTGTTAGGGGAAATCTTTTATCTTCAACTGTTTCAACCACATCTTTAAGCTCTTCGGATGTTTTTATATTTATAACTTCGTTTAATATAGCTTTAAATTCCTCCTCCGGTATCTTTTTCACCATTTTTTCCATAATAATGGAATAATCTAAATCATAATTTTCAAATGATTTTTTGTAAGTGCCTATAAGTTTTTTCAATTTGGAGCTTGAGATACCGTTGGTCAATCGCTTTAGGTTATCTTCACCCATTTTAAGGTCAAAAAACCGAAAGAGAAGAAGTCCCAAAATCAAATCAGCTTTATCTTCTTGCTCCTTTAATTTTTTTAATAGAAAAAATATCATTATTTTATCTCTCCCTCAAAAGCAATTTCAAAGAAGGTTTCCATCTCTTCCTCATAAAGTGAGAGCAACTTTTGAGCTAACTTTTTTCTTTCCATCATTTTTTTGTACACTTTAACAATCTCCTCCTGTGTCCCAATGGAGGGATAACTTAAAACAATCTCTTTTAATGTATCTGTTTTCACAAATCTAACAATGGAGCCATAGGTTTTTTCGGAGATTATTTTTTTCCCTTTCTTGCTGTTTAAAAAGAGCCACAGAAAATCCGGAAGAATTTTATTTTCTTTTACTTTCTCTTTCAGTCTAACAACTATGAGCTGAGATGAGGGAATAAGATAAAAATTTTCCTTAGGGAGATTTTTTATTATCCCGGCTTTGTAATTGCTGCTCTTTGCCTTGATAATAATATCATCCTCTCTCAAAAAATACTTTTCATTGATTTTACCAAGATAATACATTATGGAATCAAGCTCGTCAAGTTCAACCTCTCCTGTGTCCGTGATATTTTTCAATTGAAGGACTTTAACTTCATCTTTACCACCGGTTTTCTTCATCTGGGTTATTATAAGCCCTGAGAAAATCTCAGCATTGTTTTCGAGCAAATCTTCAGTATGCAGTAAATATGTCATATTAAACCCTCTCTATCCTCAAATTATAACACACAAGCCCGATACAAAAAATTCAGAGCCAAATTATTACAAATCCATTACAGAAAATAAATTCAACTCTTCTCTTTTTTTTACAATAAGATACTTTTCAACGAGTTTTCTTTTTGTGTTATTATCAACACTTATAAATGGATATTTTTTGCTCCACTCTATTTCAGCTTCTTCCAAAATCCTGTTAGTGAAAAAGCGCTCTGAGATTTTTTTATCTATCATCTCATCAAATTTCACCTTCTCATCAAAAGTTCTCTCCTCTGAAAAAAATTCAGTATAAAGTTCCTTAAAATATTCATCAGGAATAATTTCAATAAGTTTTTTATGCTCTTCTCTCTTTTGATTATCCCCCTTTGCACTTTTCACATTTTTACCCGAGGAAAGGGAAAGATAATTTTTAAACTCCTTTTCAACGATTTTTTTAAAGTAGAGGAGAGTCTTTTTTCTTCCGGCTCTTCTAAAGCCTTCTTTTAAAGCCTTTTTGATAACAGAAAGAGGAATTTTTTTCTCTTCCCATTTTAAAATCAAATCAATTTCAAGAGGTGATAAAAAATAGCTTCTTTTTGTTCTGCTTAAAAATTCATAAGCAATTGAGTAAAAATAATTCTCATCCGAGCCTTTCTTTTGCATAAAGATAAAGCCCCCTTAATACCAACCATTTATCCGGGATAATTTTTATATCTTTAAAAAAAGGAATAAAGTCCTCATAATATCCACCGGTAAAGATAATGTGCTCCGGAGAATGCTCTCTTATCTTTCTTTCTATCATTCCCAAAACAGCATTTGTAATTGCTGAGTTTACAGAGCCTATGGTATTTTTTCCGTTTTCTGTCTGCGGGTAAAATTCCTTTACCTTAACTTTTTCGGTTTTATCCGAAAGACATTCAAGAATTGTTAAAGGTCCCGGGAAAATTATTCCTCCGCAAAACCTTCCATTTTCATCTATATAATCAACAGTGATAGCTGTTCCAAAATCAACTATAATGGAATCTCCACCATAAAACCTAAAAGCTCCTAAAGAGGCGGCGACTCTATCCCTTCCCAAAGAGGAAAGGGGAGAATAATCAAATTTTACGGAACTTATATTTTCAGGATCTATTTCAAATATTTTATCGCTTTTAATATTTTCCAAAATTTTCTCTTTCAATGAATCGGAAACAGATGAAATTACAGTAAGTTCGGCTTTTATTTCAGGGACATTTTCTCCTTTCTGATAACATGAAATTTCCAAATCATTAATATCATCCCCAAAAAAGCCGATTTTTAAACTACTGTTTCCAATATCAATCGCTACTATTTTCAACCCTCAAAACCTCCCCGTCAAAAAATTCCTCTTCACCGTGATCAGTGATGATTTTTAACCTGAAATTTTTCGTTATCTCTTCAAAAACTCCTTCAATCTCCCTATCCCTTACTCTCACCTTTACATTCTCTCCTTTCTTCAAAAGAGAATTTCTTTTTAGAAAATTCAAGATAGTAGGAAGAGCTGTGTTTTCATCAATAAGAGAATAAAGTTGATTGATAAATTTTTTAAAAAAGAACTCCGGAGCAGTCTCTTCCCCAAGAATCATTTTTAATGAAATGGAAGTATTTTTAATAGGTTCGGGAAAATCCTCCTTATCAAGATTAATGTTTACTCCGACCCCGGATATCAAGAAGCTTTCAGAGCCTCTTGTCACGCTTTCATTTAAAATTCCGCAGATTTTTTTACCTTTAACATAAACATCATTGGGCCACAAAAATTCTGATTCAATATCAAGTTTAGAAAAAGTTTTTACAACAGAATGAGCAACAGACATCGGATAGTATATATAATCATCATTTTTCTGAACGGGAAAGAGTATGCTAAAAGTGAGTCCCTTATCTTCCTTTGAAAACCACCTTCTTCCCCACCTTCCTCTTCCCTGTGTCTGTTTTAAACATCTTAAAATAGTAAAAGGTTCAAAAGTCCCTCTTCTTTCTTTTAAAAAACTATTTGAGGATTCGCACTCCGGAAGATTTATAATTTTAAATTCTTTCATAAATTATAAAAAGCCACTCTAAGCCCTGCTTCCAAAACGATCCCCTCTGTATTTATATTTTTTCCGAGAGAGGTAGAAGCAGGGTTCAAATTTCTGTATCTTACAGAGAAGAGAAGTTTTGTCTTTCTATTCAAGTTCAATGAAATTCCCCCGCCAAAGGAAAATACAGTCTTACTCCCCGAAACTTCATCCAAAACACTCTCTTCTTTATAAGAGATAAAATCCATCTCAAAAACCAAAAGGGGTTCAATGTAAAAGAAAAAGTCCTTCATAAAAAGGGTTAAAGGATATATATTCATAAAACCTGAAATAAGTGTCTTATTGAGAGTAAGATTTTCTTTCGTATATGATAAAAATCCGGAGTCATAAGATTGTCCGTATTTGATTCCAAACTCTGCCCCTAAAAAAGGCTCATAGCTAAAGCCAGTATCCCATCCATAAGCCATAGAACCATAAAGAAGCTTATAATCTTCATCACTGTGCACCACTGTGTTCGAAGAAAACAAAAAATTTAAATTTCCAGCACCAAGAAAAGAGACAAAAATAAGCAAGAATATAAATATAAAAATCTTCTTCATATCAAATTGTAATTCAATCAACATTTTTAATCAAGGAATATTTATTCGTCAAAAATAAATCAGATTATAAAATTTAGAATACAGGAGACTTGCTTAATCCATATTTCTTTATTTTTTGTGCAAGCTTTTTGTAATACCTTGCCTTTTTATTATCTCCTAAGTATTTATAAATATCAGACAAAAGATTATATCCATCAGGAAGCATCTTTGTATCTTTACAATTTTGAATCCCCCTCAAAACAAGAGAAACTGTTTCGCTGAGGTTTCTCTGTAAAGTAAGATAAGCCCTTGCAAGATCAAAGTAGGGTTCAACAGAATCAGGTTTAAAGTTTAAAACAAGCTTAAGATAATAAATCTCCTTTTCATATTGCTTAAAATTTTTGTAAATATTGGCAAGGTTAAAGTAAACTTTTATATTTTCGGGAAAGAGATTTACTTCCTTTTTATAATATTTCAAGGCTTTCTTATAATTCCCTTCCTTCTCTTTAACAATTCCCAAATAATAATAGATATCTTCCGCATTCTTCTCAAGTTCAAGAGATTTTAAAAGATATTCCTTTGCTGAGTTATAGTTTCCATTTTTCACCTCTACAACCCCCAATCTAAAATAGGAATAAAAATTTAAAGGAGCTATTGAAATGGAGGTATTAAAATAGTTTTTAGCTGTTTTTAAATCATTTTTAAATATGTATAAATCGCCGAGCTGATTATAGGCTAAAAAATTATTTTCATAAGTATCAGCTAATTTTTCAAAAAATAATATCCCCTCATCTATTTTTCCGGTTTTTTCAAAAGCTTCTTTTACCATTGAAAGTAAAAGCTCATTGTAAGGAAATTTCATCACAAGACCTTTTAAAACTTCTAATGCTTTTTGATAGTTTTTTTCTTTAAAAAATATTAACACTTTTAAATAATCCGCTTCCATAAGGGAAGAATTTCTTATGTATTTGAATGACTCTTCAAATTTTTTTGCAAAAAAATACTTTCGAGCCAATATAAAACCTGAGAGCTCCTTTTTAGAATAACTTTTATTTAATTTAAAAATAAGAGGAGGTAAAAGCCCTATTTCTGAAAACCTCTTGATAACAGGTCTCTTAATCTTTGCTATTTCCATCTTTTTAGGTTTTTTAAATCCAGCGGTTGTTAATTTATCAATTTTATTGCTGAGGTTTTTTTTGCTAATTCTTTCGTACTTATCCCTTTTTAATCGAAAAGTATTACCATTAAATTCTTTAATAAAAGATTCCTTCCCATTTGAATAAAAAATCTCAAGTTCTCCTTCCAGATGATATTTAGGATAATAATTAAATGAAAAAATAGCCCTTTTTTGTGAGGGTTTCATTCCATACAAAACCTTTTTTAAATTTGTCCCATCAAAGCTCTTTCCACTTTCCCCTGTCAAAATTGACACAATAGTAGGTAAAATATCAAGAGAAGAAACCTCTTTGGTAATAGTGATTTTTCTCGGCTTTTTTAATTTAGTAAGATATACAAAAAAAGGTGCTTTCACACTATCCGGATCAACAAAACTCGGATAGATATTCCCTTTCCTCAAAGGAGTTGAACGAGAAGAAGCAATAACTACAATGGTATCCTCAAGAAGTTTTTCTTCACCCAAAAAGTTTATAATCCTTACTATATTTTTTTCAATCTCATAGAGCTTCTTTTTGTACTTATTTTGAATCTCAAGTAAACTTTCCTTTTTCTCATCCAAAATAAGATTTTCTAAATCCGAATAATTTACCCACACAAAAAAAGGATTTTTCTTTATTCTTTTCAACCATGGAAGCACATTATTAGTAGTGTATTGAGCATTTATAAATATCCTTTTTATTTTTCTTTTTTCAACCTTAAAAACATCATAGTAAAAATCAAAAGATTCAGAAAGACCGGTAAAACCAGCCAAAAAAATATTTGAAATAAAAGCCGCTGTAGTATAATTCCTTTTTTTTAAGAAATTTATTTGGGGTAATTTCCCTTTAAGACTCCCAAAAAGATTATCGTATATTCCATGATGAAAAGGGTATTTTGATGTAAAAAGAGAAACATAAAATGATAATTCCCCAAATGCAGGTGATATGCAATTTTTAAAATAAAGTCTATTCCTCGTAAGTTCTTCCGGTAAAAGAGATTCGTCAAAATAATCAGAATTCAAGCCATCTATCGTAATAAACAAGATATTCGAATTTTTTAATTCTTCAAATTTAGGCTCAAGAAAGAACTTAGAATAAAAAAAGTCCCATGTTAAAAGAATAAAAATTAAAAAAGAGAGAAACACAAGAAGTGCAAAGCTGTACTTTTTTCTAATCATTTAGAGGCTTTTTCAATTGCTTCTGACACATCTAACATCTTCAGCACATTTATAGGATTACCATATCCATTAATCGGTTTTTTAATTCCTATTTCAAGAAAATCCTTGATTCTGACAATAATAGTTCCATCTTTAAGTTTGTTAGCAGGTAATCCTTTGAATTTATAGGGATAATCTTCATCCTTCCTGTCCCCAGGTTTAATAAAATTAATAAAAAAAGGAAAAGCTATTCTGTTGCTGTTACTTTGTATAATTCCATTTACACCAGTTTTAGTTTTAGATATGTAGGCAACAAAATATTTCCCCTTTAGCTGTGCATTCAGATATTTTTTTAAAAAATGAAGAGAAATAGCATCGACAGGATTTTTACTTTCCTCAGCAAATAAAATAACCGGCACCAGAGAAAAAATTACAAGCAAGATCAACAAAATATTCCTCTTTTTTAATAAAAACTTCATTTTACGATTCTTGGTATCTCGGGAGATAATCTTGAAATAATTTCATAATTTATTGTCCCAATCTTTTCAGCCCAATCGTCAGCACTAATGATTTCCTTTCCATCTCTTCCGATTAGTGTAACCTTTTCTTCACTGTTTACACTTTTTATGTGAGAAACATCTACCAAAACAATATTCATACAAACTCTACCTCTTATAGGAACTCTCTCTCCTTTTATTAAAAAATAGCCAGTATTTGAAAGTTTTCGGTCAATACCATCAAAATATCCTACAGGCAAAACAGCTATTTTAGTTTTTTGAGTAGTTTTATAAGTTAAACCATAGCTTATAAAACTTCCTTTTTTTAGGGTTTTGATCTGAGCTACCTTTGTATAAAATGATAATACACGCTTAAGTTCAAGCTCATTTTTATATTTTAATAAAAAGGAAAGGTGAGTTTCTTTTGATGGCCAGTAACCATATGCACTAATACCAACCCTTACAAAATCAAGATGTGTTTTTGGAAAAAGAAGAGTTGAAGCGGAGCAGGAGAAGTGTTTTAAAGGAGAAAAACCATCATTTTTTATTAATTTACAAAATGAATTAAATCTTTTCAACTGATATTCGGCATAGTTGTGATCCGTCGTATCTTCTATATTTGCAAAGTGTGAAGATACAGCTTCAAACTTTGCATATTCTATTTTTTTCAAAACTTTTTTAAAAAACTTCCAATCCTTTTTCTCAATTCCCTGCCGCCCTGTTCCAGTTTCAAGTTTCAAATGAAAGTATGCTTTCTTCTTTATTTTCTTTGCTTTCTTATCAAGCTCAAAAATATAGGAAGGCTCGTAAACCGTAAATCTAACATTATTTTTTATTCCTTCCTCTATGAGTCCTCTTTCCACATATCCTAAAATCAAAATTTCTTTCTTAACCCCAAGCTTTCTTAACTTAATAGCTTCCTCAATACTGTTAACTCCATACCAATCCACAAGATTGCTTTTTTCAGTGATTTTTACTACTTGCTCAATTCCATGCCCATAAGCATTAGCTTTTACTACAAAAATCACCTTTGATTTCTTTTTCACAAGAGAACGAATTAAACTCAAATTATGCAAAAGGGCTTTGCTATCTACTTCTATCCATTTTAACATTATTTCTTATTTTATCAGAGAATAAATTTTTTTTATAGATAAAGTAAAAGATAAATCAATAATTCTTATGCTTTACCTGCACTTCCTAATACATTTATGTTTTTGTGTTTATAAAGTTCCTTTAAAGCTTCCCTTGCAGGGCCCAAATACTTTCGGGGGTCAAAAACCTCCGGATGCTCTGCAAGATACTTTCTTATTGCTGCTGTCATGGCAAGTCTTCCATCAGAATCTATATTGATTTTGCAAACAGCGGATTTTGCAGCTTTTCTTAGCTGATCCTCTGGAATTCCAATAGCATCCTTTAAGTTTCCTCCATACTGATTTATTATTTTAACCAAATCCTGAGGAACCGATGAAGAACCGTGTAAAACTATAGGAAAGCCGGGAAGCCTCTTTTCCACTTCTTCCAAAATATCAAATCTAAGAGGAGGAGGAACAAGGACGCCATTTTTATCCCTTGTACAGATTTCAGGTTTAAATTTATTTGCCCCATGGGATGTCCCGATTGAAATAGCAAGTGAATCCACACCGGTTTTGCTTACAAAATCCTCAACTTCCTCAGGTTTTGTATATGTTGACCTTTCAGCGGAAACTTCATCTTCTATCCCTGCAAGAACGCCAAGCTCTCCCTCAACGGTTACATCAAACTGGTGAGCATAATCCACAACCTTTTTAGTCAAAGCAACATTTTCATAATAGGGAAGATGGGAACCATCAATCATAACAGAAGAAAACCCCATATCAATAGCATCTTTGCATAATTCAAAACTGTCTCCATGGTCAAGGTGAAGTGCTATTGGAATTTTATAACCCAACTCTTCAGCATATTTTACAGCTCCTTCTGCCATATACCTTAAAATAGTTTTATTAGCATAATTTCTCGCACCCTTTGAAACCTGCAAAATAACAGGGGATTTTGTTTCAACACAGGCAGCAACAATTGCCTGAAGTTGTTCCATATTGTTAAAATTATAAGCCGGAATAGCATAACCACCTTCCATTGCTTTTTTAAACATCTCCCTTGTGTTAACAAGGCCTAAATCTTTATAATTTATCATCTCCACCTCCCATATGTAATAATAAAAATCCTATCACATAGAAAAAATATTATCAATTTGGCTATTGAAGGGGACGATAGAAAGATATATAATTTTTATTATATTTACGGAGGGAAAAATGAATTCATTCTGGATTTTACTCTTGGGGATCATTTGGTATGTTCTCATCTATTTCGTATATGGAAAGATACTTGATAAAAGAATAATTAATCCCCATAATTCAAGAAAAACTCCTGCTCATCGACTAAAAGATGGTGTGGATTATGTTCCCTCTCCCACTCCTGTTCTCTTTGGGCATCACTTTTCTTCAATAGCAGGGGCAGGTCCCATAGTAGGTCCGATATTAGCCTATGCCCTTTTCGGATGGGGAGCAGCTCTTCTGTGGATTCTACTGGGAACAGCTTTCATCGGAATAACCCATGATTACTTTTCTTTAATGACATCAGTAAGAAATGATGGGGTCAGCATAACAGAAATTTCAGAGAAAACAATTTCCCCCACAGCAAAGTGGATGTTTTCAATCTTTGTATGGCTCAGCCTTGTTCTTATTATAGCTGTTTTTGCTGTAATTACAGCGAAAACCCTCGAATCAAAGCCTGAAATTGCAGTACCAACTCTCGGACTTATTGTTCTTGCAATACTTTTCGGACTGGTGGTATATAGGTTAAAGTGGAAGCTTATCCCCTCAACAATAATAGCTTGGATAATTCTGTTTTTTCTTGTAGATCTTGGATACAAATATCCCATAGTTGCATCTTACAATACATGGTTTTATGTATTTTTAATATACTCTTTTATTGCTTCCTCAATCCCGGTTTGGTTATTGCTTCAACCAAGAGATTATTTAAGCATGACAATTCTTTTTGCAGGGCTTTTTATAGGATATTTGGGAATGTTTATTTTGCACCCTCATATAAATGGTCCGGTACATACCACTTTTATCTCAAACGGGACACCTCTAGTCCCCATGTTATTTGTAATAATAGCTTGCGGTGCCATATCAGGATTTCATTCACTTGTAGCCTCCGGAACAACTGCAAAACAATTGGATAAAGAGAAACACGGAAGAATAATAGGTGTTGGCGGAATGATTTCCGAAGGTGTTTTAGCCCTTCTTGTTTTAATGTTGGTTGCTTCAGCTCTCTTCTGGAAAAATGCTCCCTCAGGGCTTGGAGATTTTGTTTTTCAAAATCTGATGAAAAAAGGTCCTATAGTAACATTCGGGAATGGGTTCGGAAGAGCCGCTTCATCTCTGGGAATCCCTCTAAATATAGGGATAGCTTTTGGTATATTAATGCTAAATGCATTTGTCTTAACAACACTGGATACTGCCGTAAGATTAAGCAGATTTGTGTTTCAGGAAGCTCTCGTTAAAAAGAATAAAATTTTATCTAACAGATGGATTGCCGGTTTTATAGGTGTGTTTTTTGCGTATATATTAGCTGCTACTAAAAGCTGGAATGTGATATGGCCAATATTCGGAAGCGCAAACCAGCTAATAGCAGCTCTTTCTCTATTCACAGTAACAGCATACTTTGTGGGTTACAAAAAACCAAAACTTTATAGTTTTATTCCTGCAATTTTTATGTGGATTGTAACCGAAGCAGCACTTCTTTATCTTCTTTTTTTTAATTATATTAAGGGATTCGGAAAAAATTTAGGTGATTCAATTCTATCTTCTGTTGCTATAATTTTAGTAATTTTAGGAGGGATAGTCGGAATTGAAGCAATAAGGACAATCAATAAAAAGGATAAAATTTTTAATTCAAAAGAACAATAAGATTATTTACCTGTTATTTCGAAGATTATGGAATTGATTTTAATAATTGTTCTTTTTTTATCATCGCTTTTAGCTGCTCTTTTTGGAATAGGAGGAGGATCCCTTTACACTCCTATTCAAATATGGCTCGGTGTTCCCTTTAAAGAAGCCTCTTCATTATCACTTTTTTTAATTTTAATCACATCATTTTCCTCAACTATAGTTTACAGAAAGGCCCATAAAGTTGATTGGAAGTTGGCAATGGCTTTGGAAATACCAACAGCAGCAGGAGCTTTTCTCGGGGGCTTTTTTTCTCACCTATTCTCCAATACTTTTTTAAGCTTTTTTCTTATTGTTATTTTAATTTTATCGGGAATCTTTATGATTCTCTCAGCCAAAACAAAGGGGACTTATTCTTTTAAACTCAAAGAGATTAAAAATAAAAAATGGTTCTGGAAGAGGAAATGGAAGGAGAACGGGAAAGAGCTTTTTTATTATGTTGATATTAGGATTGCTGTTCCTATTATGTTTTCTGTGGGAATAATAATCAGTATACTCGGGATTAGCGGAGGGGTGTTTAAAGTTCCTATTATGATTGGCTTTTTTAAAATCCCCCTTCCGATTGCGATAGGTTCGAGTGCTTTGATGGTTGGGATAAGTGCAGCCTCAGGCTTTTTAGGACATGCGACAATCGGTAATGTTAACTGGCATAATATTTTAATTTTATTCATTCCCGTTTTCATCGGGGCCCGGCTGGGAAGTCATCTGTCTTTTCACACAAAAGCTGAAAAAATAAAAGAATATTATGGCTACTTTCTTTTAGGAGTAGCTTTTATTACTTTTTTGAAAATACTATAAAAAGAAAAAGGGGCTGCAGGCCTTCAAAGAGCCTGCAGCCCCTTTGATCTATTTAAAAGTTGATCAGGATTTATACATTAATCTCTCTTTTTAAAAGTAGAATGTGATGATGAGGAAGAAGATGATGAAGAGTGGGAAGAAAAGCTTGAGCTTGAAGAAGAACTTGAAGAAGAAAATGCTCTTGATCTTGTCCAGGAGGAAGAGCTTCTCGAGGTTGTTTTATAGCTTTTTGGAGAATAGTAAAAACCACTGTTTGTTCTTGAAGAATAGCTTCTCGGAGAAAAGTAAGAGCTGTAAGATTTCTTGTTATAATAAGAGGGTGTGCTTTTTCGAGAAGAGTAAGCTTTGCTTTTGAACCTGCTCCAAAAACTTCCGCTATTGCTCGCCCCATAAGAATACTTTTTATAGGAGCTTCTACTTGAATATGATGAGCCATTAGAATAATACTTGTAAGGTTTATAAGAATTATTGGATGAAGAATAATATTTTTTTGAACCTGAATAATAGCTTCTGTAATTTTTACTATAACTATTCCCCTTTGAAGAATAATAGTTATTATAAGAGGAAGAATCTCCCGAATAGGTTTTATATCTGCTCTTTCTATTGTATCTTGAATAAAAGCCACCTCCATAATACTTATTCTTTCTGTAAGTTCTTGTTGAGTATCTTCCGCTCTCATACGGATCTGAAGATGAGTTATAACTGTTTCCGCTATAATAGGAAGAGTAGTAATCTTCTTTTTTCTTCTTCTTTATCTTTTTCTTTCCACTTGAAGAACTTGAAGAGGATGAGGAACTAACTGTCTTACTCCCCGTAAAAGTCCTCTTCTTTATAACTTTTTTAGAAGAGGACGAGCCTTTTGTGGAAGAGGATGAAGTAGTCTCCACGGTAGAACCGCTTTTCTTTTTTATTACTCTGTAATGGGAGCCCGTAGTAGAATAAGTGGATTTTCTTATAACTTTTCCCGAACTTCCGCTCTTTCCTTTTATAGAAAATGAACTTTCTCTTATTGTTGTTATTTTTCTATAAGTTGATGCAGGTTTTACAATTTTCACATTTGAACCTTTATACTTTAAAGAGCTGGCCTTTATTACCGGAGTGTAGCTTCTTTTCAAAATCACCTTATTTCCGACTCTAACCTTCCTCAAAGATTGGACAGCGGAAGGCTGAGCACCAATAGGTCTCAAACTCACCCTCTTTAAAGAAGCACTTCTCAATACTCCTGTGTTTATTGCAACTCTCGAAATATTTCTTGCCATAAGGGAACTCTTTTTCAAAACAACCACCGATCTTGCCATAAGCGGAATTCTTCTGTAATTTCTTACCCAAACATTGTTTATTACAATTACAGGTCTTCCGTACCAATCAATGGGAGCCCAACCAATATAATCACCATACCAGAACCAGTCAACCCAGGCAGGTCCCCACATTGAACCGGGAGCCCATACCCAACCATAGACAGGATCCCAGATCCATCTTCCGTAATGATATGTATACCACCATGAATCATAGGAAACCCATGTCCATCCATAAGGATAAACCCATGTCCATCGTCCATTATAATAAGGTCTCCATGTTGAAACTACCCTTAATGGTCTCCAGCAGTATCCATAATCTCCTGTATAAACCCATCTTCCATTCTCATAAAAATCATCTTCGTATGAGGATAAAACTTCCGGAAGATAGCTGTTTTCATATCTATTTCTTCTTCTGTTTTCAATCCTTTCTCTAAATGTCTCATTTCTATAATCATTCCAGTTGTCAAATTCATCCTTTGATGAAGAATAGATGTACACCGGTCTTGATATAAATCTTCCATTATCAACTCTTATTTTTTGAGATCTTCTTACATATCTTGAACCATCATCAGTGATAACCTCAGCTAACCCTTCTCTTACTATTACCTCTGTTGTACCAGAATACATATTAACCCTAATTAATCCACTATCAAGAGGAACAATTTCACCTTCTCTAAAATCAATAATAATATCTCCCTCTCTCGTAAAGTTCATAAGATCAAGATAGAGAGAACCCTGCCAGATTTTAATCTTTAAGGTTTCCCCTCTTTTATCAATCTCAATTTTTGTTCCATAATCAAGTCTCAGATAATTTCCTCTCCCGAGATCAATTTCAACTCTTCCCTGCTCTGTTGCCACCCTGTCTCCATCGACAAGTGGTAAATTCACAGTTACATCTTCAAAGCCAAGATCAAAACCTCGCTGAACCATAACATCCCCCTGTACATAGGACACTCTTACAGGTGGTTTTCCTCTATACTCATCATTCCTCTCGTAAGAGTAAACTCCTATTGTCAATATAAACAGGAAGACAATTATTAATGTCACACTTCTTTTCATAGTGCACCTCCTAAAACTTAGTAAAAATAATTAGCAAGATTTATTCCAAAGCTAAAAGCTTTTAAATAAAAGGAAGCTTTCAAATCTCTTGTTTTATGAAGGTATTTATTTTTTTACACCTGTAAGAAATTTATTACTTTGCTTGGTATTTAAATTATTTTTGTTAGATTTTCAAATTAAGTTACTTCTTTACATTTTTAAAAAAGTCTGATAAAAAGTTACATAAATAATTTCCCAGTGAGGATGAAATGAGAAAGAGAACAAAGTTTCTTATTTTTCTTATAATTTTTATAATTTCCTTAACCTTCGGATTTTCCGGAAAAGCAAAGGTTTATACAAAAAATGGGGTGACAATAATGGAAAATCAGGAAAGTGATTTTACCATTAATAAAAATATCAAGTTCAAGGAAAATTTGAGTATCGGAAAGGAAGATGGTGAAGATTATGAAATATTCAGTCAATATTTAAGTATCGCCGTTTCTCAAAACGGAGATCTTTTTATTTTTGATGGTAAGAGATACAGAATATTGAAATTCGATAAAAACGGAAAATACCTCTGGAGCAAAGGAAGGAAAGGAGAAGGACCAGGGGAATTTAGAAACCAGTTTTGCAATATCTATGTTAGCCCATCAGACCATCTTATAGTGGCTGACGGGGTTTTTCTCCATTTCTTTGATACAAACGGGAATTTTTTAAAAGATATAAAATTAGGTGTAATGAGCACTCATATAGAATTTTTAAAAGATGGTAAAATGTTTATTAACACATTTTTAAGAGGACAACCCGGAGTAGCTTCTGCTTTATACTCTTCGGACGGAAAATTAATTTCAAAGTTTCCCGTAGAGTACAGGTACGGACCGAAATTATCAAAAAGCATAGGAGTCTCCATAGGAGATGGTGGCTTTAGAGTGTATAAAGACAGGGTTTTTCTAAGTATTCCTATCAAATACGAAATCAGAGAATATGATTTTAAAGGAAAGCTTTTTAAAATTATTAAAAGGAATGTAAAGCTTTCTCCCCCGAACATAAAAGTGTTTGGAGGGGGAGGGGTAACCGTATATCCTTCCGACCACTCGGGGCCTGTATTTTTTGATGAAAATTACCTTATAAATTCAGTCTTTAAAGTAAAGAAAAAAGATAAAAAGAAGTATGAATTTACAAGATATCTTGATTTCTTTGACTTAAAAGGGAACTACATGGGATCATACAAATTACCAAAATCAACAAAATTAGAATTCATTGATAAAGAAGGATACTTTTATTTTTTTCAAAGAGAACCTTTCCCTCGTGTTTACAGAGCTAAGCTTATAATCGGGAAAAACTAAAACCTACTTATACTTATCGTAGAAAATTTCTTCCGGTTTTTTTACTCTGTATTCAATAAAAATATCCCCTTTATCAGTTTCTTTAAGATAACCAAGATACCCTCCGCCAAAAAAAGCAAACTCATCCATTTCCACACCTTCGGGAGAAAGTAACCTATAAATATAATTTCCCTTAATATCAAAAACATCAGCATTTCCATCTCCGTCATAAACAAACAGATAGCCGGAAGGAGATACCTCCATGTTTATAAAAGCAAGCTTTTCATCAGGAATCTTTTTAATAAGTGCCTTTTTTATTCCTTCTCCTATCTGTTTGAATATATTGACAATTTCCTCTTTTTCCTTATATGTTCTGGTTTTCGGTACCTGTTTTTTCCCGAAAGAGCATATTTTATTCCCTTTCAAATCAACAGAATATATCCTATACTTATCGCTAACGCCAAAATAGACTATTCCATTTTTTCTATCATAAGCCCATTCCATTGCAGGGAATACTCCTCTGATTCCAAAAGCAATCGCACCTTTACCGGTTCTAACTATTGTAATTCCGCTCTTGAGTGTATCAAAATACTTTACAAGCACTTTTTCATTAATATCAAGCAAACCGAGAGCTTTTTTAAAAATAGTTTTATCTCCTTCTTTTTTAACATCATTAAATGTCCCGACAAATTCATTATCCTTTACCATTTTAATTCCGTGTCTCTCTTTGAATTTTTTTTCAAAGACAATTTTTCCTTCAAAATCAAATTTAATCAACTTTCTCCCGTTTGATAGATATATCCCCTCTGGTAGTATTCTAAAATACGATATGTAAGGGAGTTCACCCGGTCCCTGTCCTTTTTTTAAAAAAGCTTTTAAATATTTACCGTCGGGCGAATATTTAATCACAGAAATCTTGGAGGAGGAAAAATAAAAATTTCCGTCCTTATCCTTTCCAACTCTTCCCAGATTCACTGCATCTTTGTTTGTTTCCGAAGGGTTAAAGCTCAGAACTTTTTCAAGTTCAAGCCTTATCTCACCTTTTAAAGGCTTTGTTTGCTCAAGAAGCTTGTTCCTCTTCGTACCTTTTTTTTCAGTAGTTTTGTGATTACACGAAAATAAGAAGAAAATAGATATAATGGTAAATAAAATAAAAGTTTTTTTCATAAAAACTCCTTTTTTAAAAGTAAAAAATTCTTAAACGTACGCAAAAAAATTGTAAGCATTTTTTTTATTTGAAACTCAAAACACTTTTTCTGAAAAGAGAACCCAATCATCATTTTCGTTCCTTTTAAGATAATAGTATGTTCCATTTTTCACTGTAAATATCTGACTATTGGGAAGAAAAACATTTTTCAGTTCTTTCCCCTTTGGGCCTAATATTCTGAATAAAACTTTATCCCCTTTTGTTTCATATGTTTTAAAGTAGAGTTTACCGTCAAAAACAAAAAACTTGTCAAATGCCGGGAAGTATTTAACATAGACATATTTGTCCTTTAATAATAGCCACACATTTTTTGGGGTTTTGGATTTTAATTTTTCGAGATCTTTTTTTATATACTCTTTCGGAATTATTTTTTTCTCATAAGTTTTGTTTATTGAGTAAAGTTTTTTGCCCAAACTATCATATACATCAACATAGAGTCCCTTTCTTGCGTCAGCAACAAAAATCTTATTATCAAGTACAGCAAACATTATTCTGCTCGGAGGAAGTTCAATTTTGTCCATATACTTATGATCTATTCTCGAAAATTCCTTTATAAGCTTTTCATTCTTATCATAAAGACCGATTCTTATCACCAATATGGGTTTTCCGGATTTTTGTGGAAGGGAAGTCATTTCACGGAGGACATAATTTTTATCTATCAAATCCAGATCAAAAACATTCCTTTTCAATTTTATCAATCTCAGAAAATCACCGCTCAATGAAAGAATATGTAATCTTTCTCCGTAAGCATACAATTTATTGTTTTTTACCCATAAAGACGGGTTACTTTTAAATTCATTGGGCCCCTCTCCCTTTTTCCCGACTTTTTTAATCAGTTTCGTATCTTTCAGAGAATAGATATAGATGGAATTATCCGCCGAGACAAACAATTTTCCGTCAGCAACTGCAATATTTGCCGCTTCAAGAAGATCTGTCAATTCAGAGATTTTTTTAGCATAAATACTCTGAGTAAAAATAAATAGACAAAACAAAATAAATACAATAGCCTTTTTCCAACCAATAAAAACTTTTCTTTTGTTTGACACTCTAAAACAATCTCCTGATAAAACAAACACTTTAAACCTCCGACACTTTTTTACGATTAAATTCCCTTGATTACAAAGGGCAAATACTCTTTACTCTTTTCATATTCACTTATAATAAGCTTTTTTAATTTCGGATTCTCATACATTGCCATCAAAAGAGCACCCTGAGCTCTTAAAAGCCTTTTTCCCCGGTCAAGTCCGAGATTGAGTTTTTTCACCTTTTTTATTATTTCGGAAGTATTATCCAAAATTCTGTTTTTACTTCTCCTATCATTAAAAATTGCATTTATAACAAAGGCTTCCACATGTGGCAATCTCTCTTTTTCTGTCTCCCTTACCAAATTTATCCCCACGCAGATGTGCACAAAATACCGATCTTCAACTATTCTTGATATTGTAAAAAATTTTGTTGCAATTTCAATCACCCTATCAAGGGATACCACTTTCTTATTTTCCGTAGAAGCCCCCTTATTAACATAATAATACTCAAATTCCTTCAAAAGATTTACAAATTTTTCATCATTTTTCAGGCTCTTAATAAATTCCTTTTTTAATTCTTCCGGATCGGAAACCCCTTTCAGTTTTTCATAATAATCCTTTTTTGCAAAGTTTACGAGAAGATAGTCAAGATAAATAGTATTATTATTGACCATTTTAGCATAAGAATCATTTTCCGGTAATTTGAGCACCCTTGTTGAAATATACTCTTTCCCTTTGTATTCTTCCTTTTGAATGGAAAATATTTTGTCAAGTCGATCTATAATGGAATCAGCACTCAGAAAGTTCACAATAATAAAAAATAAAACAAACAAAACAAAAAACTTAAAAATCGAAACATTTTTCCCCTTTACCCGGGAGTTTTTAAAATTTTTCATTTATTAACCTCCTTTTCCAAAAGCATAAAGCCGAAAGCCTCGAAGCCTCCAGGCTAAAAACATTTTCAGGCTGCTTTTTGGGCTTTCAGCTTCTGTAAAACACCGGAAGGTTTGGCTTTATGCTTATTGGCTTCTTTATAAATTTTGAGTTTTTTCATCTTTTTATAACTTCTGTTTTTCTTTTTTCCGCCTAATATTTTCACTTTTTCAACAAATTTACTTTTATTATTTTATAATCTTCTTCTTTCTCCAAAACAGGACAATATGCATTTCCATTATTAAAATATATTCTGAACTTTCTACCCTTATATTGTTGTTTAAGCTTTCCAAGTATGATTTCACTATCACACACATATTCTCCCTTTTTATTATAAACTTTAAATTTCACCATTCCCTTGCCTTTCCTCAAATTATTATAAAATACAAGTATGTTCCCTTCACTATCGACTTCTATATTCTCATAACCTTCTGCATAATCATGAAATATAACAAGGTTTGATGCTTTCAGGCTTCCGTCACCTCCCGTTATTTTAATACCACTTATAACCTTTTTCTTTATCTCTTTTGTTACTTTAACTTTAGGAATATCTATTTTTATCTCTTTTAATAAGGTTCCTTTAATAGAGAATATCTTTATTGTGCTTTCTTTTGAGTATGATAAAAGAAGATTTCTATCGAATGTTGTTTTGATAAAAACTTCATATCCATAGTTTGTCAGGGGTATCATTCCTTCTGTTATTTGCGGAGAAAATACAAGCTTTTCCCTACCGGTTCTTATGTTTTTTATATAAACAGGATATTTTTTAAGATATCTGTTACTTCTTTTTCTCCTGCTTTTCCACGAAAGATATGCTATATAATCTCCTTTAAGAGCAGCCAAACCAAAAACATAATCTCTTGTTTTTACTTCTTTTACAAAATTTCCGTTTAAATCAAATACACTTATTCTCCTTTCAAGCCCGTAATTATTAACAAGCAAGTACTTATTATCAAGAATTGTTAAATCTCCCGGATGATACAAATCTCCGGGACCCTTTCCTTTTCTTCCGATTTTTTTTATAAACTTTCCGTTTTTATCAAATTTGTAAACACAATGGCATGCCTTATTGCCCATTCCTGTTGCAAAAAAGCTTCCGTCTTTTGCAAAGGCTATATCCATTATCCCCTGAGGAAAATACAAATCCCATTCTGTTCCTTTTCCGAAGTTGGGGTCAGGTACAAACTTAATCTTTCCACTCTTGTAAATATCCAATAGCGATGCTGAAAGTGTCAATGAAAACACAACTATAAGAAACAAAATAAAATAAATCTTTTTTCTCATTTTATCACCTTAAAAAACATTTTCAGGCTTTTTTACCCTGTATTCCGTAAAAATCACTCTCTCAGGCTTTTCTTCAATAAATCCTATGGAGCCATCTTTCAGAAAGTGAAAGTCAGCAAGGCTTAAGTTTTCAGGGATTTTTATTCTGTAAATATAATTTCCCTTGCTATCAAATATATCAATTCCGCTCTCTTTTGCTTCTGCAAATTCATTGTAAACAGCTATATTCCCTGAAGCAAGGATTTTTATTTTGCCTATTGGCATAATGTGTTCGGGTAATCTCTTTCTTATACTTTCCAAAGAATTTTTATCCATTCCTCCGAATTGTTCATTTATAATTTTCATATCAACCGCTATCGGTTTAAACTCTTTCCCGAAATCAAAAAGCTTTTCTCCCTTTGTATTCATTGCGGTTATTTTATATTCATTGGAATTCGCATAATACAATCTTTTGTTTTTTCTATCATATGCCCAAACAATTCCCGGAGATAATGCCGAAGCAGTAAAAGACACATAACCACTACCTTTTTTTATTGTTATCTGCCCTGCAAACTCAGTTCCGGCAATTTTAACAGATTTCTCTTCTTTTATATCAAAAACCTCAATAATTTTAAGCTCTTTATTATCCCCATCTACTGCAGCCATATTGAATTTTTCACCTATCACACTGTTATCATCAACAATATCAATAGGATAATATCTTGCACTAAATTGTTTTTGAAAAATAAATTTACCCTTATTATCGAACTTAATTACTTTGTTCATGAACAAAGCATATATTGAATTATTAATAAATCTTGCATTCATAAGATAGGGTAACTCTCCGGGTCCCTGTCCTTTTCTCAGAAATTCCCGAACGAATTTTCCATTTTTATCATATTTAAAAATTTTAACATCTTTGATATTAGTGAAATAGTATCCGTCTTTCCCTTTTAAAACTTTGTTAACAACAAGAACCGCAGGATTTGATTTTGTTAAATCAAAACTCAGAACCTTTTCAAGCTCAAGTTTTATTTCTCCCTTTAAAGGTTTTGTTTGTTTTAGGAGACTGTTTTTAGTGCTTTTTTCAATATTCTTTTTCGTAGGTTTAATTTTACAGGAAAACAAAAACAGAACAAATAAGACAATAAATAAAACGGATATTTTCTTCATCTTTCCTTGTCTTTTCCGGTTTGTTCTTATAAATTTTTCTTTCATTGTTACTCTCCCGATTTATAAATTGGTGCGAGATCTCCACTTTGTTTCGACTCTCCGGGCTTATAGCTATCAAAGCCCTCAGCTTTTGCGAAATTTCGGCAGGTTTTAAAGAGCCGGAATAGATGCTCAGTTTCG
>Ga0190334_1000392_pt1 | contig 23018 bp, 22 predicted proteins | sample 48720478_MG_FD_161270 | JGI IMG/M metagenome (GOLD analysis project Ga0190334, IMG submission 161270) | Hydrothermal vent sediment bacterial communities from Southern Trench, Guaymas Basin, Mexico - 4872-04-7-8_MG | ecosystem: Environmental > Aquatic > Marine > Hydrothermal vents > Sediment ... | reverse complement strand
TGCCGGTCAACGGCCCGAATCGACCGCACTCCCTAGTCGGGGCGGGGTCGATCGCCTGGGGCATCCGGCGAGCGATCACCGAGGGAAAGATTGCCCAGGAGGCCGTTGCAACCCTTCGGCCCCAGATCTATCATCCGTTGATGGGGGTGATCGAAATGGGCGGGGAGCAAGCGTTGATCCTGGTCGACATGCAGCGGGGATTCCTGGAAGACGGGTATCCCCTCTCCTGCGGGACCGAAGCACGGGAGATCATCCCTGTCGTCCGTCGGACGGTGGAAGAGGCGCTCGACCAGGGAATCCCGGTCTTCTTCACCGCAGACGCCCATGAACAGAACGACCGCGAGTTCGCGATCTACCCGCCGCACTGCATCCGCGGTACGGAGGAGGCGGAGATCATCCCTGAGCTCGCCCCCTATCTTGACCGCGGCACCCTGATCGAGACCGTGACCTACAGCGCGTTCTTCGAGACCGATCTCCATCGTCGCCTCCAGGAGCTCGGGGTGGAGGAGCTGACGTTCTGCGGGGTCTGCACCGACATCTGCGTGCTGCACACCGTCGCCGACGCCTACTTCCGCGGTTATCGGATCATGGTGCGCCGGGACGGGGTGGCGTCGTTCGACCCGGATGCCCACCGGTTCGGGCTGCAGCACATGAAAACAGTGTTCGGTGCGCGCCTCGTCGGGGAGGAACGATGAACCCCGAGGAGCGGTTCGCACCGTCGGGGTGGATACTGTCCGGCGAGACGGCGGACGTCTACTTCCTGAACGCCCGTCGCATTCTAGAGCAGAAGGGGATCGACCCACGGGTGACGATGGAGGTCTTCCCGGCCCACGCCGGGATCCTGTGCGGGATGCGCGAGGTGGAGGCACTCCTCACCCGCGTCCTTCCCGAGGGGAGCGAGGTATGGAGGCTTTCCGAAGGGGAGGCGATGGACGAGAAGGAGGTGGTGCTGCGCATCCGCGGGCCGTACCGGTCGTTCGGTATCTACGAGACCGCAATCCTCGGGATCCTGGCGCACGAATCGGGCTGGGCCACCCAGGCGCGCGCCTGCGCCGAGGCGGCGGGAGAGATTCCGGTGATCCACTTCGGCGCCAGGCACGTGCATCCGGACGTCTCCCCACGCCTGGAGTACGCCGCGGCGATCGGCGGGTGCCAGGGATGCGCCACCCCGGCCGGGGCGCAGCTTGCCGGGATCGCGCCGTCGGGGACGATCCCCCACGCCCTCATCCTGTGCATCGGGGACACGGTGCAAGCGGTCGAGGCGTTCGACCGGCACATCGAACCGAACGTGAAACGGATCGCCCTGGTGGACACGTTCAAGGACGAGGCGGAGGAGAGCCTGCGCGTCGCCCGTGCCTTGGGGGACCGGCTGTGGGGGGTACGGCTCGACACCCCGAGCGAGCGGGGGCGCGTCACCCCGGAGCTCGTCAAGGAGGTGCGGGCCCGCCTCGATCAGGCCGGGTTCAAACACGTGCGGATCGTCGTCTCCGGCGGGATCGACCCCGACCGGATCAGGCTGTTCCGCGCCAAGAACGCGCCGGTCGACGCATTCGGGGTGGGGAGCGCCATCTCAAGTGCGCCTCCGATCGACTTCACCGCCGACATCAAGGAGATCGAGGACCGGCCCGTGGCCAAGCGCGGCCGCATCCCCGGGATCACTCCGAACCCGCGGCTGAAGAGGATTATGTAGCTGCATGCAGCACCGCGGTCAGGCCCTACCGTTTGCTGTGATGATGCCGACGGGGTGTGGCTGATGGGTCCGCGGTCTTTGACCGTTCGGCTCCGAAATGTCGCCCCCTTCATCTTAGGAGAGCGGGTTCAAATCTTTATCTTTGGTGTTTCACCGACCAGATTGCCGGGCAAGCGGCCGGTCTTGTCATCCAACAAGAGGGGCATCCTTGAGAAGCGATCACTTGAAATTAGAGTAAGAACAGGCGGCGTGCATTCGCCGCGGTCGCTCTCGCCACTTCCTCCGAGGAGATCCCCTTAATGTGGGCGATCTCATAGGCGACGTAGCGGACGTAGGCCGGCTCGTTCCTCTTCCCGCGATGCGGGACCGGGGTGAGATAAGGGGAGTCGGTCTCGACGAGGATCGAATCGAGCGGGATCTTCGCAATCGCTTCGCGGAGCACATCGTTCTTATCGAAGGTGAGCGGCCCGCCGACCCCAAGGTAAAACCCGAGATCGATGAATTCCGAGGCGAGTTCGAGATCCCCGAGGAAGGAGTGGATCACCCCGCCGGCCGCCGGTCGGTGACTCCGGAGGATAGCGAGGAGGTCCTTGGTCGATTCGCGGTTATGGATGATGACCGGGAGGCTAAGTTCATTCGCAAGCTCGATCTGCGCCGCGAACGCATCCCGCTGGAGTTCCCTCGGGGAGAGATCGCGGTAGTAGTCGAGCCCGATCTCCCCAATCGCGACGACCTTACCCTCGGAGGAGAGCTCCCTCAGCCTCCCCTCGGCCTGAGCGTCGTAGGACTTCGCCTCATGCGGATGGACCCCGACTCCGGCCCAGATCGTCCTATGCCTCCTTGCGAGCCTGACGGCCTCTTCGCTCGAGCGAAGGTCGACCCCGACGGTGATCACCCCGATCTTCTCGGAATGGGCGCGGGCGATCACTGCCGCCCGATCATCGGCGTAGGCGCGATCGTCGAGGTGGGCGTGGGTGTCGATCAGCTCCACCGCTCGACCTCCCGGATCGCATAGGGGAGGGCATCGACGAGGTCGCTCGGGGTGAGGGATCGCTCGGAGCGGTCGCGAGCGTAGAGCTCGGCGGCGAGGCCGTGAAGGTAAGCACCGAGGAGGGCGGCGTCGCCGAGCGGGGCGCCACCGGCGAGGAACCCTCCGATCAACCCGGTCAGGACGTCCCCGCTCCCTCCGGTGGCGAGGCCGGTGTTCCCGGTCGGGTTGAGGTAGAGGCCGCCGCCCGGGATCGCGATCACGGTCGGTCGGCCCTTGAGGAGAAGGACAATATTGTTATCCGCGGCGAACCTCCGGGCGACCTCCACCCGATCCCGATCGATCTCATCTGTCGATAAATCGATCAGGCCGGATAGCTCGCCCGGATGCGGGGTGAGGACCGCCCGGCCGGCGATCCGGGAGAGGATGTCAGGATCGGCGAGGGCGGCGATGGCATCGGCGTCGATGACGTAGGGACCGTGATGGGAGGAGAGGACGGAGGCGACGGCCTCCTTCACCCCGTCGCCCCGCGACAGGCCGGGCCCGATCGCGACCGCATCGGCGCGGGAGAGGGCCGGCGCGAGCCGCTTAAGCGGATTCGGGGCGAGGTGGCCGTCCTCCTCGGGGAGGGGGATCGTCACCGCCTCGGGGAGGGAGGCCTCGACGATCGGAAGGAGGGATTCGGGCACGGCCAGGGTGACCAGGCCGGCGCCGGCACAGAGGGCCCCGCGACAGCAGAGGATCGCCGCCCCGCTCATCCCGGTCGATCCGGCGACGACGAGGAGCCGGCCGAACGTACCCTTGTGCCCGTCCGGCCGGCGCTGCGGGAGGAGGTCGCGGGCTCCGGAGCCGGTCAGGACACGGGCGAAGGGATCGATCCTCTTCAGCGCTCCTTCGGGATAATCGATCGGGACGACGGCGACGTCCCCGCAGTAGGAGGAGGAGGGGAAGAGGAGGTGGGCCGGCTTCAGAAACTCCATCGCCAACGTCACATCGGCGCGGACCGCCTCGCCTATGATGGCCCCGCTATCGGAGGGAAGTCCGCTCGGAAGATCGAGGCTGACGACCGAGGCATCAGAGGCGTTGGCCGCCCCGACGAGATCCCGATAGACCCCGCCGAGCGGCCGGTTCATCCCAGTACCGAACAGGGAATCGACGATCAGCTCGGCCCCTTCCGGGATCCGGTCGGGGTCGATCCCCCCTTCTATGAACTTCGCCCTCCCCCCGCTCTCGACGAGCCGCTCGTGCATCAGCCGCGTGAGATCTGAGAGCCTCTCCTCCGGTGCGGCGATCAACGCCTCGACCTCGGCCCCGGCAGCGGCCATCCGCCGGGCGAGGACGAGCCCGTCCCCACCGTTTCCTCCCGGCCCGACGAGGACGAGGGTCTTAGGCCGGCCGAGCCGCTCGAGGATCCAGTCGGCCGCCCCCGAGCCTGCGGCCTCCATCAGCCGCTCGCGCGCGACCCCGGCCCGCTCGGCCGCCCCGTCCGCCTCGCGCTGCTTAGTGGCGGTCAGGACGAGGTATTCCGATCTTTCGGTCGATCGCTCTTTTCCCATCCCCTTATTATCTCCGAAGCGACCTCGGTTGCGCTACGGCCGGTGACATCAATCCATACCACGTTCTTCTCGCGCTTGAACCAGGCGGTCTGCCTCTTGGCCAGGGACCGGGTCCGGCGGACGATCTCCTCGCGGAGCTGATCCCCGGTGAGCTTCCCATCCAGATATCCGAATACCTCCTTCACCCCGACCGTCCGGAACGCCTGGACCCGGTCGGAGAGGAGCCCCTCCTCCCTCAGCCGGGCGATCTCGGATACGAGGCCGGCCTCGAGCATCGCATCCACGCGGGAGGCGATGGCGCGGCGTTGATCGTCGCGGTCGCGCTTAAGCCCGAAGACACGGAAGTCGTAGGGGAGCGGCTCGGCCTCCCTCTGCCAGGCGCTGATCGGCCGGCCGGTCGATTCATAAACCTCGAGGGCGCGGACGATCCTCAGCCGGTCGTTTTCGTGGATCGCCCTGGCCGCATCCGGATCGACGGCCGAAAGCCGGCGGTGAAGCTGATCGGTCGGGATCCCCTCCATCCGCTTTCTGAACGAGCGGTCCTTCGCCGGCCCCTCGAATATCCCCCTGAGGATCGCACCGAGGTAGACCGTCCCCCCGCCGACGAGGATCGGGACCCGTCCCCGTCCGACGATCTGGGGGACGAGCCGCTTCACGTCGCGGCGGAAGGACATGGCGTCGTACTCCCCGTCGAGCGGGACCCGGTCGATCAGGTGGTGGGGGATATCGGCCCGCTCGTGCGGGGTCGGCTTGGCGGTCGTCACGTCGAGCCCGGCGAAGAACGCGCGCGAGTCGGCGGAGATGATCTCGCCGTCGATCAAGCGGGCGACCTCGATCGCAACCTCCGTCTTCCCGGTCGCGGTCGGGCCGAGGATGACGAGGACCGGAGGGCGGTCGGTCCCCACTCACTCCTCCGATAGGAGGAGCTCGCGGAACCGCTTCAGCTCCGCCCGGCGCGATGGGTGCTTCAGCTTCTCGATCGCCTTTATCTCGATCTGGCGGACCCGCTCCCGCGTGATGTTGAACTTGAGGGAGACGTCCTTCAGCGTCCGGGGATGGCCGTCTTCGAGGCCGTAGCGGAGCTTGATGATCTCCCGCTCCCGTTCGTCGAGCTGATCGAGGGCGCGGGCGAGCTGCTCGCGGAGGAACATCCGGAACGTCTCCTTCGTCGGGGAGGGGGAGGAGGGGTCCTCGATGAAGTCGCCTAAGGTGTCCTCGTCCTCCTCGCCGATCGGCCGCTCGAGGGAGGCGGTGTACTGGGAGACGCTCTCCACCTTCTTGATCTTGTCGATCGACATCCCGGTCAGCTGGGAGAGGTCCTCGAGGGTCGGGGCCGCACCGTGCGCCTGGATGTACTCCCGCTTTATCCGGTTAAGCTCCCGGACCGTCTCGATCATGTGCACCGGGACGCGGATCGTCCGCGACTGATCGGCGATCGCCCGGGTGATCGCCTGCCGGATCCACCAGGTGGCGTAGGTGGAGAACTTGTACCCGCGCGTGTAGTCGAACTTCTCCACCGCCTTCATCAGCCCCATGTTCCCCTCCTGGATCAGATCGAGGAATGAGAGGCCCCGGTTCATGTAGCGCTTAGCGATCGACACGACGAGCCTCAGGTTGGAGACGGTCAGCCGCTTCCGCGCCGCCCGCCCTTTCTCGACGAGCGACTGGAGCTCTCCGCGCGTCGCGTCGACCGGGAGCTCCTCCCCCAGCTTCTCGGCGAACGACGATGAGGCGAGGAGCTCGGCCGCCTCCTTCCCCTTCTCGACGAGATCGAGGAGCTCCGCCTTCTCCTCATCGCTCAGGCCCTTCTTCTTTTTCAGCTTCTTCGCCGCCTCCGCACCGTCGAGCTCGGCGATCCGAAGCTCGGCGTAGGCGCCGATCTCCATCGCCTTCGCGAGCTCGACCTCCCCCTCCTTCGTCAACAGCGGGACCTTCCCGATCTCGCGGAGATAGGTCCTGACCGGATCCTCGCGCCGGGTCGAGGCCTCGCTCACGTCCCGATTCCGCTCCCTGAGGGAGAACGGGATCTCCTCGAACGGCTCGGCCTCGATCAGCTCTGTCGGGATGATCTCCTCGGGATCGGCGAGCCCCTCCTCGATCTGCTCCTCTCCGGAGATCTCCTCCTCTTCATCCAGCTCGACATCGGAGAGCGGGGTGAGATCGGCGAGGGCGTCGCTCACCTCCTCCTCGACCTTGGGCTTCTCCTCCGGCAGATCCGGTTTTTCCTCGAGATCTTCAGGCCTCTTCTTCGCCATCGCCCCTCCTTCGCGCCAGCTTCTCGGTGAGAAGCGCGATCTTCTCCCGCGTCAACTCGTTCCATCTCTCAAGGTCCCCTCTCTCCTCGCACGCGCCGATCTCCGCGTCGATTTCGGCGAGCCTCCTCTCGATCGCCGGGAGCTTTACGAGCCGGGCGAGGGCGTCGTTCACCGCCCGATCCACGTCGCTGAACTCGATCGGGGCGAGGGCGTAGAAGCTCGCCCGCCGCGCCGATTCCTCGTCGAGCCCGTCGATCAGGGCCGATCCTTCGAGCCCGGCGGCGAACCCCTCGGCGATCGGCCGGTTCTCCTCTGAGAAGTGATCCGGGCTGACGCGGCCGGCGACCCTCTCCCATCGGATGTCCCCGCGGAGGAGGAGGACGAGGAGGTCCTCCTCCGGCTCCCACTTCCTCCCCTCCGCGACCGGACGCTCCTCCCTGCCCGGCCTCCTCCGGCGGGAGAGCTCGCGAGAGACCCCCTCGACCGGGAGATCGAGGAGGTCGGCGAGCTCGCGGGTGAACTCCTGACGGAGGGGGAGGCTCTGGATCCCGCTTGCGAACTCCCGCGCCTCGACGAGGGCCCGCTCCTTTCCCGTGACGGTCGTGAGATCGAGCTTCTCATTGAGGGATTCGACGTAGAAACGATAGAAGGGGACCGCGGCGTCGACCGCAGCCCGGATCGCCTCCGATCCGTCGCGACGGACGAGGCTGTCCGGATCGTCCCCTTCGGCGAACAGGGCGACCCTGACCGAAAGCCCGCTATTCCCCAATATCCGCATCCCCCGCAGCGCGGCCGCACCACCGGCCGCGTCCCGATCGTAAGCGATCACCACCTCCTCCACAAACCGGGCGAGGAGCTCGGCTTGGCCGCGGGTGAGGGAAGTCCCCATGCTCCCGACGGCGTTCGTCAGGCCGGCGCGGTGGAGGGTGAGGACATCGGTGTACCCCTCGACGAGGATCGCCCGCTTCTCCTCGCTCAATCCCTCCCGCGCCCAGGAGAGGCCGTAGAGGATCCTCCCCTTGTCGAAGAGCGGGGTCTTCGGCGAGTTTAGGTACTTCGGCTCGCCGGCGAACGCCCGGCCGCCGAACGCGATCGGCCGGCCGGAGAGGTCGAAGATGGTGAAGATCGTCCGATCGCGGAACCGGTCGTAGATCCCTTCTTTACCCGCAACGAGGAGGCCGAGCTCGACCAGCTCCTCGACCTTGTAGCGCTTGGAGAGCTCCCTCTTCAGGTTCTCCCAGCCAGGAAGGGCGAACCCGAGGCCGAACCGGTCCCATACGCCCTCGTCATAGCCGCGGTTCCGGAGGTACTGCCGCGCCCGCTGCCCCGCCGGGGAGCGGAGGTTGGCGGCGAAGTAGGAGGCGGCATCGGCGAGGATCTCCCTCATCCTCTCCCGCGCCCCATCCTCCCGGACGCGGAACGCCACCCCGGCCTCGGCGGCGAGCTGCCTCGCCGCATCGATGAACGAGAGGTTCTCGATCTTCATCAGAAAGCCGATGACGTCCCCCCCCTCCCCGCAGCCGAAGCAGTGCCAGAGCCCCTTCTCGGGGCTGACGACGAACGAAGGGGTGTCGTCCTTGTGGAACGGGCAGCGCCCCTTGTACCCGGAGCCGGACTTGACGAGGGAGACGTAGCGGGAGATCACCGCCACGATGTCGATCTTCTCCTTTATCGCGCGAACGTCCATCCGCGTATTTGCCATCATCCCCTCAGGTTCACGAGGAACGGGTTCTCCCGCCGTTCCCTCTCCAGGGTCGTCGCCGGACCGTGGCCGGGGTAGATCAGGTAGTCGCCGGGCAGGGAGGAGACCCGGAGGAGGGAGCGGCGCATATCCTCCTCCGACCCGCCGGGGAAGTCGGTCCGGCCGATCGAACCGGCGAACAGGAGGTCGCCGACGAACAGAACCCCTTCCCCGCAAAGGACGATGCTCCCCGGCGAATGGCCCGGGGTGTGGATGACCTTAAGGCCGGGGGCGATCTCTTCTCCATCGGCGATCGTCCTCCCGATCGGGGGGTGGCCGGGATAGGCCTGATCGAGGAGGGGGACGTCGGCCGCGTGGATCAGGATCTCGGCCCCAGGGAACTCCCAGTCCCCGCCGGTGTGGTCGAAGTGACCGTGCGTGTTCAGGACTACGTCGGGGGCTTCCTCCCCGACGAACCTCCGGAGGGGATCCCCCCCTTCAGCCGGGTCGATCAGGATCCTCTTCCCTCCGAACTCGACCAGATAGGAGTTGGTGGAAAGCGGGCCCAAGCAGATCGATCTCACCTTCATCCGCTCTCCTTCACGCCCGGGCGACCGCCAAGACAAAGACCGTACAGTATCCGGCCAGCCGGAGCGCCCGGGAACACTCCTCCACCGTCGAGGAGGTGGTGCAGACGTCATCGACGAGGATGATCCCTCCCCGCCCCGATCTTACAGGCATAAACGCCCCCCGCAAGTTCTCCCGCCTCTCCCTCGCTGGAAGGGTCCTCTGCGGAGCGGTCGGCCGCACCTTGATCAACGTCCGTTCGAGCCGGAGGCCGAGGTTCCGCGCCACCGCGCGGGCGAGGAGGGCCGCCTGATTGAATCCCCTCTCGGTCAGTTCCTCCCGTCTCATCGGAACGTAGGTGACAGAACCTACACCCTGATCGAGCCGCTCATCCCGCGCCAGCCGGGCGAGAAGGGTTCCGAGCCAGCGGCCGATCGCCTTCTCCCCCTCGAACTTGAACAGATGGATCAGCCTCTCCCAGCCTCCCTCGTACGGAGCGAGGGAGACGATCCGGGAGAAGGGCCTGATCCGCGTCCCGCAGGTGGTGCAGAGGTCGAGGCCAGGATCGGGGAGGAGGTCCCCGCAGACCCGGCACCGCTCCCCGGAGAACCGGGGAAGGGCCGTGAAACACCTATCGCAAACGATCTTTCCCCGATCGGTCCCCCCACCGCACAGGGCGCACTCCGGCGGGTAGAGGAGGGAGAGGACCCCCTCGGCGATCCCTGCGATAAGGCCCCTCCACTCAGATGAGAAGCGCCACGCGGAGGAGCTGGTTCGTGTACCCCCATTCGTTGTCATAGAAGGTCACGACCTTGAGGAGGCGCCCGTCGACGACGACGGTGAGGGAGAGGTCGACGACGCTCGCGCGGCTGTCCCCGATTATGTCGCTCGACACGATCGGATCGTCGCTCACCCCGAGGATCCCGGCGAGCTCCCCTTCGGCGTAGCGGCGGAACGCGTCGTTCACCGCTTCCTTCGTCACCGGCTCGCGCATCTCGGCGGTGAAGTCGCTGACCGATCCGGTCGGGACCGGGACGCGGAACGCCATCCCGTCCATCTTCCCCGCCAGGCTCGGGATCACCTTCGTCGTCGCCGTCGCCGCGCCGGTCGTCGTCGGGACGATGTTCGCCGCAGCGGCGCGGCCGCGGGTGAGCTTCTTGTGCGGGGAGTCGACGAGCCGCTGGTCGGCGGTGTAGCCGTGGACGGTGGAGAGGGAGGCGTGGACGATCCCGAACTCCCGCTCGAGGACGTAGGCGACCGGGGCGAGGGAGTTGGTCGTGCACGAGGCGGCGGCGACGATCCTATCCTCCTTCGGATCGTACGCGTCGTCGTTCACCCCGTAGACGATCTGTAGTATGTCGTCGCTCTTCGGCGGGGCCGAGAGGAGGACCCGCGATGCGCCGGCCTGGACGTGGAGCGATGCCTTCTCCCGCGTCAGGAAGACACCGGTCGACTCGATGACGAGATCGATCCCCATCTCCGCCCAGGGGAGATCCTTCGGATCCTTCTCGGTCAGCAACGGGATGAACCTCCCGTCGACCTCGATCCCGTCCTCCTTGGCCATGACCTCCTTCCCGTAGCGGCCGTAGACCGTGTCGTAGGTGAGGAGGTACCGCGCCGTCTGGGGACTGATGAACGGATCGTTTATCGCCACGATCTCGATGTCATCCCTACCATAAGCATTCCGGAAGAACGCCCGTCCGATCCGTCCGAACCCGTTTATCGCCACCTTCTTCATCCTTCGCCCTCCTTCGCTTCATCCTTTTCCTCGATCATACCGAGGAAGTAGCGGTGAATCCGCAGATCCTCGGTCAACTCGGGGTGGAAGCTCGTCACGAGGACATTTTCCTCCCTCGCCATCACCACCGCGCCGGCGTAGAGCGCCATCGGGACGACCCTCTCCCCGAGCCGGGTCACGTACGGGGCCCGGATGAAGACGGCCGGGACGTCCTCCCCGATCCCCTCCACCTTCAGGATCGTCTCGAAGCTGTCGACCTGCCGACCCGAGGCGTTCCTCCTCACCCCGATGTCGATCGCCCCGATGTACGGAGAGGGCGCACCGTCGACCTCGCGGGAGAGGAGGATCATCCCGGCGCACGTCCCGAACATCGGGAACCCCTCGCCGGCCATCCGCCGGAGCCGCTCGAGGAGGGAGCCGCTCGCCAAGAGGGATATTGCGGTCGACTCCCCTCCGGGGAGGACGAGGCCGGAGATCCCGTCGAGATCGGCCTCACCCTTGACGATCTTCGTCTCCGTCCCGAGCCGCTCCAGGCTTTTTACGTGCTCGCGGACCGCCCCCTGCAGGCCGAGGACACCGACGATCATTTCCCCCGGGTCTGCATCATCTCGGCTTCCGGGATCTGTTCGATCGCGATCCCGGACATCGCCTCCCCGAGCCCCGCGGATATCTCGGCGAGGATATCCGGATCGTTGTAATGGGTCGTCGCCTGAACGATCGCCCGCGCCCGCCGGGCCGGATCGGAGGACTTGAAGATCCCACTCCCGACGAATATCCCATCGCAGCCGAGCTGCATCATCATCGCGGCGTCGGCCGGTGTCGCTATCCCGCCGGCGGCGAAGTTGACGACCGGGAGCCGGCCGGCATCGCGGATCGCGCGGAGGATCTCGAGCGGGGCGCCAAAATCCTTCGCTATCGTCATTAGCTCTGACTCGTCGGCGGAGAGGACGCGGCGGATCTGCTCGTTCATCAGCCGCATATGCCGGACCGCCTCGATCACGTTCCCTGTCCCCGGCTCCCCCTTCGTCCGGATCATCGCCGCTCCCTCGGCTATCCTCCGGCACGCCTCCCCGAGGTTCCGCGCCCCGCAGACGAACGGGACGGTGAACTCCCACTTGTCGATGTGATAGTCGGGATCGGCCGGGGTGAGGACCTCCGACTCGTCGATGTAGTCGACCTGGAGCGCTTGGAGGATCTGCGCCTCGGCGAAGTGCCCGATCCTCACCTTCGCCATCACCGGGATGGAGACGGCGTCCATGATCTCCTTTATCTTCTTCGGATCGGCCATCCGGGCGACGCCGCCCTCGGCCCTGATGTCGGCCGGGACCCGCTCGAGGGCCATGACGGCGACGGCGCCGGCCTCCTCCGCTATCTTCGCCTGCTCGGCGGTCGTGACGTCCATGATCACCCCGCCCTTCAGCATCTCGGCGAGGCCGCTCTTCACACGATACGTACCCTTCTCCACCATCGATCTCACCCCTTTAGTAGGCCGCCAGCACGAAGTGCATCCCGATTATACGATCGCTGTCAACCGGGCGAAAGGCCGATTCAGCCGCCCCGGCCGCGCGAGTCGGCCCAGTTCAATTTCCTCTCGAGGATGTCGAAGAACGAGGGGAAGACCGATAGCCGGACGAGGTACGTCGGCGGCTCGGCCCGGGTGACGACGATCTCGGTCCCGGCCGGCCCCTCACCGACGCGGTCGCCGTCGGCGATCAGGATCACGTCGCTCAGAGCGCGGAGGCGTATCTCCTCATCCGGTGGGAATATCACCGAACGGAGTCCGAGGCGGTGCGGGGCGAGTGGCTTGGCGAGGATGCACGCCGCCGGCGGGACGACGATCGGCCCCCCGGCCGCCAGGTTGTACGCCGTCGAACCGGTCGCAGTGGCGAGGATGATCCCGTCCCCGGGATAGCGGGTGACGACCCCGTCCTCCCAAGCGAGCTCGAGCTCGCAGAACCGCGAGTCTCGGTCGCCGGTGACGACAAGGTCGTTCAGGACCGACCCGGATATCGGACCGGCCTCGTAACGGAGCCGCATCCGCTCCTCGATCGTGAACCGGTCGGCCAGGATGTCCTCGAGGGCCCCGATCAGTTCGGATACCGGGGCCTGGGTCAGGAAGCCGAGGCTCCCGAGGTTGACGCCGAGGATCGGGAGGGAGGTCTCGGCGAACAGGTCGGCGGCGCGAAGGACGGTCCCATCCCCGCCGAGGGCGAGGACGAGCCCCCCCTCAACATCGATCGGGACCCGATCTGAGACCGGGACCGGTTCGACCCCGTGCTCCTGGCACCAGACCTTCAGCGAGGCCAAGGTGCGGAGGGCCTCCGGCTTATCCGCGTTCGCAACGATGTAAAGCTCCTGGAGCTCCATGGGACGATGGTAGCGATGCTGAAATCCCCGATCAAGACGGGCGTCGCGGCACGTACTTCCAGCGGCAGGCGAACCGCTCGATCAGCTCGATCACGATGTACAGGGCGAGACCGAGGATCGCCATCGCCAGGATCCCGGCGAACGCCTGCGTCCCGCTGTACATGTTGTTCTTGATGAACGGACCGAGCCCTCCCCGCCGCGGATCGAATGAACCGGTCGTCTCGGCGATGTAGAGGAAGGCCATCCCGAGGCCGACGCTGACCCGGAGGCTCGTCAGGATCGAGGGGAGGGTCGCCGGGAGTATGACGTGCCAATAGACCTGCCAGCGGGAGGCTCCGGCGGAGAGGACGCTCGTCACGTATTCCTCCTCGATCTGCTTCGCCGCGCCGCGGGCGGAGACGAGGAGCTGGAAGAAGAGGGCGATCGCAACGATCGTCACCTTGACCGGGCTTCCGATCCCGAAGATGAGGAAGAGGAGGAGGATGAACGCGACCTGGGGGATCGGGTAGAGGATGTAGATCATCGGGGATATCAGCTGATCGAGCCTCCGCTCGTGCCCGATCAGAAGGCCGAGCGGATACCCGGTGAAAAACGCGATCAGGATCGCCATCACCAGCCGCCAGGCGCTGATCCAGAAGTTCTTGAACAAGAGCGGGCCGAGCCTGACCATCTCGGCGATCGCCCGGACCGGGTTCGGGAGGAACGCCCTCCCCTTTATCGCCTCGATCGAGAGGCTCGCTATCTCCCAGGCGAGGAGGAGGATCCCCACGCTTGCCGCGTACATCATGATCCTACCCCGGAACGAGCGGTCGCGGAGCTTCGCCCCGATCGATACGAGAACCCTCCTCACCTTCCCACCTCCAACGCCGAGCGGAGCCGGGAGACGGTGGCGATGAACCCCTCCTGGCCGCGATAGTCGAGCTCCCCCATCCCCGGGTTGTCGACGACCGCCTTGATCCGCGCCGGCCGGTCGCTCAGAACGGCGATCCTCTCCCCGAGGAATGCGGCCTCCTCGATGTCGTGGGTGACGAGGATCAGGGAGAAGCGGTGCTTCCGCCAGAGGGTGAGGAAGAGATCCTGGATCCTCTCCTTGGTCAGGGTATCGAGCGAGGCGAGCGGCTCGTCCATCAGCATCACCGTCGGTGAGGTGGCAAGCGCCCGGGCGATCCCGACCCTCCGCTTCATCCCCTCGGAGAGCTCGGTCGGGTAGCGGTCCTTCACCTCGAGGAGCCCCATCTCCTCGAGGGCGGCCGTAGCCGTCTTCTTCGGGTATTCCTTGGCGAGGAGTAGGCTCAAATTCGCGTTCTGCCAGACCGTTTTCCACGGGAGTAGCCCGGCGTTCTGGAGGATCAAAGCGACCCGACTCCCGACCCCAGAGAGGGGCTTACCCTCGAGGGTCACCTCCCCGACGGCCGGTTTCAGGAGACCGGCGATCGCGTAGAGGAGGGAGGTCTTTCCGCACCCGGACGGCCCGATCAGGGCGAGGCTCCCCCCGGGCGGGACCTTCAGGGAGACGCCATCGACCGCCCGGACAGCGCGGGCGCCGTTCCCGTACTCCACGACTATATCATGAAGCTCGATCATGGGATAAACCGAAGATCGACGAGATCCTCGTAGCTCGGAAGATCGATGATGTACCCCTTCGACTTCATCCACGCCGCCACGTCGTTAAACTGCCCGCGCAAGGGCTCCTCCGGCCGGTTGAAGGTCGGTATCACGATCGCATCGAGGACCTCCTGCGGGATCGAGGCCGGATCCGCCCCCTCGAAGAAGAGGGGGATGACGACGTCGAGCCCCTCCTCGATCAGCTTATCGCGCGGGGTCTCATTTATCCGTTCGATCGCCTCGGTATAGGCCGAGTAGAACGCGGCGACGATATCCGGATGGTCGGCGACGAACCGCCGCTGAAAGATGACGAAGCTCGGGAGGGGATCGACCTCGGAGAAGTCGGAGAGGGTGACGATGTAGATCGGCTCCCCGTTGGCCGGATGATAGGTCGCGAGGTAGGAGATGTAGGGCTCGGGGAGGACGGCGGCCGGGATCGACCGGGCTCCGAACCAGACCGCGATCTGGAGGACGCCGTTGAAGTACATGTACCGGTTCATCCAACCATCGGTCAGGCCGTGGGCGGCGAGGAGCTCGTCGAGGAGGTACTCGTAATCGCTCCGATAGGTCGTTCCGATCGGCTGGCCGGAGGAGATGAGCGCGTCGATGGAATCGATCCCGAACGACTCGGTCGTTACGAGCCCGAGGCTGATGCTCCCGGTCTGAGGGCGGGAGGCGGCCGCGCTCGTGATCACCACGTCCCAACCGCCGGCGTCGTCGAGGATCGCGCGGGTCATGTCCTCCATCACGGCATCGAGGTTCCCAGTCATGAGGGCGGTGCTCCGCTCCTGATCGTCGGTTATCCCGATTATCTCGACCGAGACCCCTGCATCGGCGAACAGCCCCCATTCCTGGGCGAAAGCGATCGGAAGAGCCTCGTAGACGGGAGGGAGGCTTATCCGGAGGGTCGCCTCATCCGCGAGCCCGATCGCGGGGAGAAGGGAGATGATCAGCAATAAGGACGCGGCTCGTCGTATCAAGGCCATCGGTTTCCCCCTCATCGGTTAGGGATCGGTCAATGATTATAGCGACCGGAGGAAATCCGACCAATGAGGCTCAAATCCCTTTTCCTTTCGTCACCGCGGGCGATCGGTTAATATCACGCTCCGATGGATCGGCTGCGGAGTTGGCTCTGGCGGTACCGCGGGCGCATCCTGGCCGGGTTTCTCGCCCTCCTCGTCGTGGACGGAGCCGGGCTCCTCGTACCGCTCGTGATCAGGGATGCGATCGATCGGCTCGCGCGCGGCGAGGGAGGCCTCCTCAGAAGCGGCCTGTACATCGTCGCTCTCGCCGTGATCGTGATGGCGTTCCGCTTCCTCTGGCGCTACTTCCTGATCGGGAGCGCCCGTCTGATCGAGCGCGACCTCCGGGAGAAGCTGTATCGCCACCTCCTCCGGCTCCCTCCCTCGTTCTACAACGAGCACAAGACCGGCGATCTGATGGCGCACGCCACGAACGACATCGACGCGGTCAGCCGCGCCTGCGGTTTCGGGGTGATCACGATCGCCGATCCACTGTTCATGATCCCGGTGGCGGTCGGGATCATGCTCGCCATCGACCCGCATCTGACCCTGTACGCGATCATCCCCCTCCCGATATTGACCCTGTTCATGCTCGGTTTCGGTAGGGTGATCCACCGGAGGTTCGAGATCGTGCAGGAGGGGTTCTCCGGGCTGATGGAGAAGGTGAGGGAGAACGTCGCCGGGATCAGGGTCCTGAAGTCGTTCGTGCAGGAGAAGGGAACGGAGCGGGACTTCGACCGGACGAACCGCTCGTTCGTGGATAAGAACATGGCCCTCGTCCGGGTCTGGGGGCTGTTCGAGCCGCTGATCGAACTCCTCTCCGGGACGACCCTGGCGATCGTCCTCTGGGTCGGAGGGGTGAGCGTAATCAGGAGCTCGATCACCCTCGGCGACTTCGTCGCGTTCACCCAGTACCTCTCGATGTTGATCTGGCCGATGATCTCGATCGGATGGGCAGTGAACGTCATCCAGAGGGGGAGCGCGTCCCTCGTCAGGATCAATCGGCTCCTCGCCGTCGCCCCGGAGATCACCGACCCGCCCGAGCCGAAGCCGGTCCGGGGTTCCCGGATCGAGATCCGCAACCTAACCTTCCGCTACCCGGATGCGGCGGGGGATTCGCCCGCCCTGTCCAACATCGACCTAACGATCGAGGAGGGTATGAACATCGGGCTCGTCGGCCTGACCGGGGCGGGGAAGAGCACCCTCGCCAGGTTGATCCCCCGGATGTTCGATCCCCCGCCAGGGACGGTCCTCGTCGGAGGGATCGACGTCCGCGAGCTCTCCTTAAAGGAGCTTCGCCGGACGATCGGGTTCGTCCCCCAGGATCCATTCCTGTTCTCGGCCTCGATCCGGGAGAACATCGCGTTCGGAAACCCTGAGGCGAGCGACGAACAGGTCGAGGCGGCGGCCCGGCGCGCCGGGATCCACGACGAGATCGTCGAGTTCCCCAACGGGTACGAAACAAGGGTTGGGGAGAGGGGGATCGCCCTCTCCGGCGGACAGAAGCAGCGGGTGGCGATCGCCCGCGCCCTCCTCCTTCCCGCGAGGATCCTGATATTCGACGACCCCCTCTCCGCGGTCGACGCCGAGCGGGAGGCGTTCATCCTCCGGAATCTGAGGGATTTCTTCCGCAGCCGCACCTCGATCGTGATCGCCCATCGCCTGTCGGCGGTGATGCATTCGGAGCGGATCGTCGTCCTCGACAGGGGGAGGATCGTCGAGTCGGGGACCCACGCGGAGCTCCTCGCCGAGGGCGGGATCTACCGGCGGATATGGGACCTCCAGCAAGCGGAGAAGGAGGTGAACGATGGATCACGGTAGCTCGCATGACGACGAGGTCCTCGGGAAGGCATTCGACCTTAGGCTGATGCGCCGGCTCGTCCGGTTCCTTGTCCCCTATCGGGGCCTCTTCTCCGTATGCGTCCTTCTGATCCTCGTTCTGACCGGGATCCAATCCGGGCTCCCCTACATCAGCAAGATCGCGATCGACCGGTTCCTCACCCTCCCGTGGGCGATCGTCACCGTGGAATCGGCCCCGGGTTCCGGTGCACCGATCCCCCTCGGCGATGACCGCTACCTCGTCGAGATCTCCTCCCTCTCGCCCGAGCTTCGGAAGGAGTGGGAGATCTCAGGTGTCCTCTCCCCGACCCGCTACCTGTTCGTCGAGGAAGATAGCGACAAGGAGGGGATAGCCCTCGAACATCCCGACCTGTTCGCCCCGATCGCGGGAGGCTACATCGCGAGCGAATCGGCCCTCCGCTCCCTCAGCCCATCTGAGACCCTCTCCCTTCGGAGCGGGGCGATCGCCGGGCTGATCAGGCTCTCAATCCTCTTCGCCATCGCCCTTATCGTCCGGTTCGTATTCGGGGTCAGCCAGGTCTACCTCCTGCAGCTGACCGGGCAGAAGGTGATGTACGACATGCGGCGGGAGATATTCGGCCATGTCTTGCGCCTCCCCCTCTCCTACTTCGATCGGGCTCCGGTGGGGAGGCTCGTCACCCGGGTGACGAACGACGTCGCCGCGATCAACGAGATGTTCACCTCGATGCTCGTCAACCTCTTCCGGGACGCCTTTCTGATCTTCGCGGTGATGGGGATCATGTTCCACCTCGAGTGGAGGGTCGCCCTCGTCATCCTCGCCCTCTTCCCGCTGATCGTGATCGCGGCGTTCGAGTTCCGCCGCCGCGCCCGCGCCGCCTACCGGGAGGTCCGCCGTCAGATCGCGCGGCTGAACGCCTACCTTCAGGAGTCGATATCCGGGATGCGGATCGTCCAGCTGTTCGTCCAAGAGGTGAAGGCGAACGAGCGGTTCGCGAAGATCAACATCGACAAGTACAAGGCGAGCATGCGCCAGCTCCTCACCTTCGCCGTCTTCCGGCCGCTGATGAGCTTTCTCAGCTCGTTCGCGGTGGCGATCGTCATCTGGTACGGCGGGCTGAACGTCCTCCGCGGGAGCCTCTCCCTCGGCGCGTTGACCGCGTTCATCCAGTACGTCAGGATGCTATTCGAGCCGATCCTCGAGCTGTCGCAGGGGTACAACATCCTCCAGGGGGCGATGGCCGCGGCCGAGAGGATCTTCATCCTCCTCGACGAGCCTGAGGAGGATCGTGGCGGGGGGGAGGCGATCGAGGAGGTAGAGGGGAGGATAGAGTTCCGGAACGTCTGGTTCGCCTACAACGACGAGGAATGGATCCTGAAGGACGTGTCGTTCACCGTCGAACCGGGGGAGAGGGTGGCGATCGTCGGGCCGACCGGCTCGGGGAAGACGACGATCATCCGGTTGCTCCTCCGGATGTATCCGCTCCAGAAGGGAGAGATCCTCCTCGACGGCGTCCCGATCGAGCGGCTCGATCTCGGCTTCCTCCGCTCCCGGATGGCCGTCGTCCTCCAGGACGTATTCCTCTTCTCCGGTGACATCATGGACAACATCCGCCTCCGCGCGGAGATCCCCGAGGAGGAGGCTATAGAGGCGGCGCGGTTCGCCAACGCCGACTTCGTGGAGGATCTCCCCGACGGCTACCGGACCGAGGTGAAGGAACGCGGGGTCACCCTGTCGGTGGGGGAGCGGCAGCTCCTCTCGTTCGCCCGCGCGGTCGCTTTCAAGCCGGAGATCCTCGTCCTCGACGAGGCGACGGCGAGCATCGACTCGCAGACCGAGAGCCTGATCCAACGCTCCCTCACGAAGATCATGGAGGATCGGACCTCGATCGTCATCGCGCATCGGCTATCGACCATCCGGGAGGCGGACAAGATCATCGTCCTCCACAAGGGGAAGGTCGTGGAGGAGGGGACGCACACCGAGCTCCTGGCCCGCGGCGGGCTGTACGCCGCCCTCCACCGCCTCCAATTCGCCGAGCTCGGGGGAGGGACGGATCCTGCCCCGCCGTCGCCCTCCTTCTCGGAAGGATGAGCCGACGCAGCACGACGTCGTTCAAACACCTCTTCGCCCTCCGTCGTCGTAAGAGAGGACGGCTGCGAGCAGATCGAAAGCGCCGCCCAGAAGGAGGGACGATGCTGCCGAACGAATACATCACTTACGGGACCGCGGAGGCGATCGTCGAAGAACGGATCCGGAAGGCCGAGGCGCGTCGCCGGATCTCCCGAGCCATGAACGACCGCCGCGCGCGCGATCGGTTCCGCCGTTCGATCGAGCAAGGTCTCCGTCACGGCCTTGGCTTAAGCGACCTGCGGGCCGAGCTGGGAACCGTCCTCCGAACCGGGGGAGGGTCGCAGTAAGAAGGAAGTGAACACCTGCGCGCCCTTGCTCGTCGTATATAGAGGAGGGCGCTACAGAGACGGAGGCCGGACGTGCCGGATCATCTTGTTGCCGAGCTCTACCGAGAGCACAAGGAGAGATTGGAGAGGTATGCGATGAGCCTGACGCACGACGCTCACAGAACCGACGACCTGGTTCAGGAGACGCTCGTTCGAGCGATCTCCCACCTCCGGCTCCTCGAGCGACTGAACCCGTATCAACGGCGGGCGTGGCTCTACCGGACGTTGAAGAACCGGTTCCTCGACGAGCAGAGGAGGGAGCAACGGCAACGGACCCTCTTCAGCCGACTGGCCAAGGACGCTGCGCGGGCCGATCGTCAAGCCGTCCCGGGGAGGCTGTACGAGCTCCTCGACCGGGTCCCTGAGCGGTACCGGGACGTGTTGTACAAGCGATACGCACTCGGGATGACGAGCAGCGAGATCGGCCGGGATCTCGGCATCCCGGCGGCGACCGTCCGCTCGCGCCTCCATCTTGCGATCTCTCGGCTCCGCCGAGAGGGGTTCAAAAAACCATAAAGGAGGAAACATGGAACAGGAAAGAACGATCGGGAACGTCAACGTCCTGGATCTCCGCAGCGCGACCGAGGCTTCGATCGCCGGAATTACGCAAATCAGGAACGCCAACGTCGTCGTCTACTCCCGCGAGAGCACGGCCCTTTTGTCCCGGATCAACATCGGAAACGCCAACGCGATGGTCGAGATCCCGTCCGAGGTCAAGGTGGAGACCGTGACCGGCCAGGCCGTCATCAAGGGCGACTACTTCAAGGACCAAGAGGAACGGCTCTTCCTCCTCGGGGTCGGCCAGGTCATCATCGGGCCCGATGTCCCCGCCGAGGAGATAACGCGCGGGCTGGCAGGCCTGGTCGTCGTCGGCCAGCTCGTCTGTCCCGAGAACCTCGCTGGGATCGTACAGTCGAAGACCCTCTCCGTCACCGGTCAGACCAAAACCTATCCGCCGTTCGACGATGTCACGCTCGGCTCCCTCGTCCTCGATGAGAGGGCGTTAGCCGCGATGGACGACGGATCACAACTCGCGGTGATCGGAAGCCTGCGGATCCCCCAGGTCGTCCCGAACGACCTCATCTCCCGCAAGCTGCGTGAGGTCTACGTCTCGGGGAGCGTCCTCTGCTATGAGGAGAACGCCGCCGCGATCCGGAAGCTCCTGACGGACCCGTCGACGAAAGTCGTCGTAATCCCTTCAGGGTTCAAGCTGGTCGATAGATCACTCGATCTTGACCGATCCCTCCTCGAGTCGATACCGCCTAGCAAGCTCTACTGCAGGGAGCGGGTCGTAGTGAGGAACGACGTTGATCCGTCCCTGGTCGACGAGAAGCTGGAGGAGCTCTCTTGTGAGGAGCTTGTTATCGCACCGAGGGGATTGAAGGAGGTTCTCTCCCGGAAGTGCGATCTTCTTCAGACGGATTTCGTCTTCTACGACGGGGATCTCCTACTGTACGAGGGCGAAGGCGTACTACGAAGATCCCGCTTCGATCACTTGGCAAAGAAGGCGACCCTCTTCGTCGAGGGGGAGCTGACGATCGATCCCGAAGTGACGGGCGATCTTCTCATCGATCGGATCGCCAAGGTGCACAATCGCGGGATCATCCGCTGCCCCCCCGACCAGTTGGGAGCGATCGAAGCGCTCCTCGGGATCTCAGACGGTGAGCTCGTCGATGTGACCGAAAAGAAGAAGGAGTATTGGATCGCGAACACAAACTATCTAACGCTGTAGGAAACCCCGGAAACGGGCGAGAAACATGGATCGAAAGAGTCCCTTTCCAACGAGGCGGCGGGGCGGACCGGACGGTCCGCCCCGCTCCTCCCTCGCGAGCTGGGAGAGGAGGATCCCGAGGAGCATCATCCCGCTTCCGAGGAGCATCCTGGTCGTCATCCCCTCACCGAGGATCAGCCAACCGCCGAGGGCAGCGAAGACCGTCTCCAGGCTCATGATCACCCCGGCCGGCGCCGGCTCGACCCACCGCTGACCGATCACCTGGAGGGTGTAGGCACCGGCGGTGGAGAGGATCCCGGCGTAGGCGATCGGTATCCATGCCTCATGAAGACCTCTGATTGTAATAGGCTCCACGAAAACGGCGACCCCCAAGCTGAGTGCACCGCAGACGGCGAACTGCGAGGAGGCGACGACGATCGGATCGGACCTCCGGGCGAGCCAACCGACGATGTGGACGTGAGCCGCCCAGCCGAACGCGCTCGCAAGGACGAGGAGGTCGCCGGCCCCGATCTGGGTCATCCCCCTCACGGTCAGGAGGTAGAGCCCTCCTACAGAGACGAGAACGGCGGCCCAGACTGGAAAGCGGACGCGCTTGCCCATCAGCAGGCCGAAGAGCGGTATGATCACGAGGTAAAGGCCGGTTATGAACCCGGCTTTCCCGGCGGTCGTGTAGACCAGCCCCCACTGTTGCAACGAGGCGGCGACGAACAGGACGATCCCGGCGAGGACGTACCGGCCGGCGAATCCCCTCCTGCCCGTCCGCCCGGTCTTCCCCCCAAAGAAGAGGAAAGGGAGGAGGGCGATCGCGCCAAGGACGAACCTAACGGCGTTGAATAGGAACGGGCCGACGTGCTCCATCCCCTCCCGCTGGGCGACGAACGCGAACCCCCAGATGACGGCAGCGAGGACGAGGAGAGACCGCGGGACGAGCTGTTCCGTTATCTTTTTCATCGGCGAGCTGTGATTCTACACGAACCGCTGGCGTTTGACGGGTAAATTACGGGGAGTACCGCCCATGGTTCTCCGGCCGCGCGTTGCTCGATCCGAGTCGCATCGCTATACCGAAGGAGGCTCGATGAGGGAGGAGAACGCTTGAAGTCGGGCGACCTTGCGAGCGGGTACATCCTGCGTCAGCGGACTCATCGCTTGATCCTCTATCTCCTTCCTTTCGCTGGCTGCGCGATCATGCTCCTTCCAGATCTTCTTCGTCCTCGTCATTTCGCTGATCGGTTCGTTCAAGGTGTTCACCGAGATATATGCCCTGTTCAACCGCCCAGGGCCGTTGAAGAGCGCGGAGACGCTCGTCTACTACATCATGCGACAGGGATTCTTCGGGACGAACCACCTCGGCCGGGCGGCCTCAACCGCGCCGTTCAAAGTCGTCTTCTTCCACCACCCGATCTACAGCTCGACCTAAGAAGGAGGGGTGAACGGGCCTCTGCGCGACAACTGGGAGGGGGTCTTCCGGCAGTACGGGGTCGACATCGTGTTCAACGGGCACATGCACTGGTACGAGCACTCCTACGTCCACGGGAGCCACCA
>Ga0190334_1000389_pt1 | contig 23107 bp, 21 predicted proteins | sample 48720478_MG_FD_161270 | JGI IMG/M metagenome (GOLD analysis project Ga0190334, IMG submission 161270) | Hydrothermal vent sediment bacterial communities from Southern Trench, Guaymas Basin, Mexico - 4872-04-7-8_MG | ecosystem: Environmental > Aquatic > Marine > Hydrothermal vents > Sediment ... | reverse complement strand
TGGGGCATATAATGCCAGATGGTGACGATATAAGCTCTGTCGCCTCCTTATACCTTGGACTGAAAAAGCTCGATAAAGAGGTGAGATGTTCAATAGATTACGACATTCCTTCTTACTACAAGGAATTTCCCGGCACTTCCGCTATTGAGAGCTACGAAAGCACCTGCGACTATGACCCCGAGCTAATCGTAGTTGTTGACAGCTCTTCTCCAGACAGAGTTGGACGATTTGCAGATAAGCTGAAAGTTTCCAAGACCATAGTGATTGATCACCACGCTACTAACACGATGTACGGAAATCTGAACTGGGTTGATGAATCGAGCGCCTCCTGCGCTCAAATGATATATATTTTGAATAATTCAATGGGTGTTGAATACGATAGGGAACTCGCCCTTGCAAATTATCTGGGTATAGCTACTGATACTGGGTTTTTCAAATACTCGAACACAGATTACAGAGTTTTCCAGGTGGCATCACAATTGGTTAAGCTTGGAGCAGAACCCCATTTTGTATCGACAACGATACTCGAGAACAAAACCTTAGAGCAGCTTCAGTTGCTTTCAACGATGATCAATAACATAAAGGTTGAATGTGATGGACAACTGGTTTATTCACACCTCGCATACGATGATTACGTCCTTCACAGATGTTCTGAAGACGCCAGTTCTGGATTTGTTTCAGAGCTCAGATCGGTCAAAACTGCCGAAGCCGCAGTGCTGTTTTCGGAATTTCCGCAGGGTGAGATACACGTGAGCATGAGATCGAAGAGATGGCTCGATGTCAGCGCTATCGCGTTCACACTCGGTGGAGGAGGACACCCAAGAGCGGCTGGCTGTTCTTTCAGCGGATATAGCATTGAGCACGTAATTGACGAAGTGATCCCTCTGCTGAAAAGCAGCTTAAAGGGTGATTGAAGTGAAGATAATTAAGCATCTTCGAGAAATTTACTGCGGAGACGAGTTCCTTGTGGCGGACGCTGAACACTATAAAAGGCTTCGTGTGTTGAAAGAAGAAGCTGGGAGAGGTTTCAAAGAAGATATCGCAAAGTACTTCGTCAAGTTCCAGAATATTGAAAGCACATCCATTATACTTCCTGACAGTTACGAGATAAAAGACAGCGTCAAGGTGTACTTTCCATATTTTGAAGGCAAAAGAATAAATCTACAGAACGTTAATGAGAAGCAGCTTTTTCACTCTATACTTGAGATACTACGAGAATTTCTGCACCAAAATGTGGCTATTCCTGTGCTGTCACTTGATGATTTTCTGGAATGGCGCGGTCACTACTACATGCTCATTCCGTGCTGGTTTAACTCTGAAAAAATGCCCGATAGCAAGTGTTTTGTGGCACCCGAGTTCAGAAAGATAGGAAAATGCACTGTTGAATCCACCGCCTATGTGTTTGGAAAGCTTTTCAAAAGCATCTGCAGCGGTGAAGAGTTAATCAACGTGGCAGACCAGTTGTCTGCTGAAGAGCCAGAGAAAAGAAGAATCCACATAAACGTTGCGAACTTCGCTATGCTGAAAACTTTGGCTCCTCGAACTGATTTAAGAAGATTCAGAAAAGTCATTGTGGATAGAAAAGAAAAAGAAGATATCTTGAACTTCGTTCGGAACAACAGAAGAGGCTTAGCAACGCTAAATTTTATGGGCCCAGAGGGGTCTGGAAAAACCACGCTTCTTGAACTCATTTCCGATGAATTGCGCTTTGAGAGCGGACAACATGTGGTGTGGATAAAGAACACCTATCAATTTCTGGAATCTCTTCTTCAACTCACTGATGAAGAAACTCTGAAAGAGTTGTTTCAAAATCACAAAGATGTGATAGAGAAAGTGTACAGCAAGAAAGAGTTTAACCACGACGAAGCTTTGCTTTTTGCAGCTTTCCTCTTGAATAAACTGCAGTCAATCGTTCTGATAATTGACGATTTCAACGCATTTGATGAAGAATTCAATGCGTTCATTCAACAGCTCACTTCGTATAATTATCAGCCGTCCCATACGATTATCATCTCGTCGCGTGAAAAAGTGGAAATGAAGTTTGAAAAACATGTGATTGTCGAACCTTGGGATATATCAGCGGTGAGAGAGTACATCACAAGGACTCTTGAAGGAACGATACCAGAAATAGAAATAGATAAATTCTGCAGATGGATTCATGCCGTCAGCAGGGGACGGCCAGGTTACATTGAGAAGATCCTAAAAATTCTTCATGAAAGAGACTTCTTCAAGAAGAATCACGTCTTGAAATTAGAAGAGCTGTTTGAAATGGACTTTCAGGAAATTGTTAGTCCCATTGTGGATACCTTTACCCACGAAGATGCGAAGTACATATCGTTGTGCGGGTCACACTTCAATGAGAATGATTTGAGATTACTCGCAAGAGTTCTAAAAACGTCTTTGAAATCCATATACTCAATGGTTCAGCGCCTGATGACAAAAGAGATCGTTTACAAAGAAAGCGACAGATACGTCTTTTCGCTGAAGGAATTCTGGCAGAAGATGTATCACGCTGTAGATTCCACGACTCGAGAACACATCCACACTGAGATGGCAAGGCAAATTCCCGAAATTGCAAAGGCGGCCTGGCATCTTGAAATGCTTGGTAGAAATGTTTCTGCGGCAACAAGATACTTACTCCACGCTAGGAAGATGATTCGAGAATACAGCAATCTGGGAGCGGCTTTGAACTACATCGACAAAGCCCAGAGACTGATTGGAAACCGATTGAGTTACGCGGCCGTGAGCTTGAAGTTCAGAGCTTTGGAGATTAGAGGCGAGGCGAGGAGTTTGGAAAATTTTGCCTATTCTTTGCCTCAGAAAGATCGCTTTGCATTCTTTTCATTCGCCTCCTTTGTGCGCGCGGCCAGAGTGGAGGAAGCGAGACTAATTATGAAAGAATTTCCTTCTGTTGTTGAAGGAAGAGCACTGTATTCCAGAGTACTGAGGCGGTATCTTACTCTAAAGCTTTCAACAGAGGAAGGAAAGCTTGTTGATAAAATCGAAGCACGCGTTTTGGAAGAATTGGCAGAACAGTTGAAACCTATCGCGCTACACCAAAAGTTAAAAGCGCGAGTCTTGAATATTCTGGGTGGGTTTGTAGGTGGATATTCACGAACAAAATCCATGGACTTGCTCCTGAAAGCACAGGAGATATCCGAACAATGGAACTTTAAAGACGTTCTTGTTGAAACTCTGAATCGTATTGCGACAGTGTTTGGTACATCTCCGGGAGTCAGCGAAATGCTTGAAAGAGCTGTGAAAATCGCGCAGGGAATGGGAGCAATTGGTTTATCCCTCGAACCGCTGTCGAATTTAGCCTGGTCTAATCTGTACAAAGGAAACATCAGGAAGATGTTTTCTGAACTTCATGTTCTTAGACGCGTGGCTTCACTCGCAGGAAATATGAGATTGGAGGCTTATTCGTACTTTGTTGAGGCCAATTTCCACATGTACAACAAAGAATTCGATGAGGCTGTGGAAGATCTGGAAAGAGAACTGAAAATAGAAAAATATCTGGGCGTTGAAGAAAGGGCTTTGCGTGGTTTGATCGTCGTGAGCTGTATGAAAGGTGATTTGTCGCATGCCCGCGAGATTGTCCATCGAAATATGGAGAACCCCGCGGTGAATCAAGTTCACTTTGTCGAGTTACGGAATCTAATACTTGCTGAAACCGATGAAGAGTTTCGAAAAGCCTGGACGTGTTTCAGGCACAAGGAAACACCCTACTGGAACGAAGAAAGCTGCCAAATTTTCTCTAAGAGGCTCGCAAAAATTGATCCAGAGGGATTTCAGATATTTGCAGAAAATCTTGAAATTGAGGCAATTCAAAGCAGTGCGTTGCTGTCTTTAGCTCAAGTTTACGAAGGGCTGGCTTTCTTTCACAAAGAAAGGAAGAACCCAATTCTCACTTATAAATACGCTGAAAAGGCTGTTTCCCTGTACAAAACCACCCATTTCGATGGCGCTGCCGATGTTCTAAGTAAATTTTTCGGTGTTGGTGGCGGAATCGATGAAGCGCTTTCTGAGATTCAGACCCTGAAAGAGAAATTACCAGAAGAGCTGAAGAAAATTGTCAGTTTGAATGAAAAAAAGATACGGTTATCTTTTCGGTCTATGAATCAAGCAGCGTACAATTTGGACACTCTGAGAGTGATCAATCCACAGCAGAATCTTGAAACAGTTCTCGAATTCCTGCTAACGCGGCTTGTCAACACCATTCCGGCAACAAAAGCGGCTTTGTCATTGATCGATGGCGAAGGAAACCAGCTTTTCTGTGCAAAATTCGGAACGAGGGAGATTCCCAGAGACTACAGTATGAGCTTGGAACCACTTCGCATCAACTATGAAACGAAAGTTTATGAAGAGTACAAAGCCAGAATTTTCGTTGCCAATCCAGGACTGTATTTAAACAGTATTTCATCAATGGAAATCATGTCGGCGCTGATAAGCTTCGAAGAGACGATGATATACTCATTGAAAAACGTTATCATCTATCACCAAAGTGTCATGGATCCGTTGACAGGACTCTTTACAAGGTGGTATTTCATGACGCGCCTGCGGGAAGAATTCGACAGAGTTAAGAGATATGGTGGAAATTTCAGTGTTATAATGGGCGATATCGATGACTTCAAATCTGTAAACGACACCTATGGACACCAGATGGGTGATGAGGTTCTCAAATTCATTGCAGGAGTGTTGAAAAGCTCTACACGCTCGACAGACATCGTCGGCAGGTATGGTGGAGAAGAATTCATAATAATCCTTCCCGGCACTGGTCTCAACGGAGGATTTTCAGCCGCCACGAAGATCCTGCAGCAAATCGCGAATCTGAATCCTTTTGAGTTTCCGGTAACAATGAGTATGGGAGTTTCGAGCTTTCCTGAAAACGAAGTGGCTGAAGCCAATGAACTGATAGCTCTGGCAGATAAATCACTGTACGAATCGAAAAGAAGGGGTAAGAATCGTGTCACAGTCACAAGATGAGATCAGAAGAAAAATCCTTGAGATACTTTCCGATAACTCAAAGAAACCGCCTATTTTGAAAAAAATATACAAAACACTTCAGGCTCACACTAAAGAACAAAGGAAGGAAATAAGAAAACTCCTCTCTGGACTGCTTGAAGAGGGCGTTGTTTATCGTGACGGAAGAGGGAGGTATAAAAAAACCGAACAAAACACGGCCTTAGGAATCATCGAGTTTGCAAGACGTGGCAGTGTGGCTTTTGTCACAACAGATGACGAAAGGGAAATAGCCGTGCCACTTGAAAACACAAAGGGAGCACTCCATAAAGACAAAGTCCTTGTAGAAATTGTAGGAAAATGGCGGGATCTTCCAAAAGGCAGAGTCATAAAGGTTCTTCAGCGAGGCACCCATTTTGTGGTTGGGGTTTTCGATTTGAAAAGAAACTTTGGATTTCTCACTCCGGATGATCCAAAGATCGCATATGACTTTTTCATTCCCCCAGATGCCACGAACGGCGCAAGGCCCGGTCAAAAGGTAATAGCGAGGATAACCAGATGGCCCACCGCGACTAAGAATCCTCAGGCGGAGATTGTAGAGATACTCGGAAAAGCCGATGATCCCAAAGTTGATCTTCCCAGTGTCATAATTAAACACAATTTGCCCGAAGAATTTCCAGAGGACGTTCTCAAACAGGTAGAAGCTTTGCCAAACCTTGTTAAAGAATCAGAAATCGCTAAACGAAGAAATCTCACTCAGAACGTGGTGTTTACCATAGACGGAGAAGATGCGAAGGACTTCGACGATGCAGTGAGCATTCAGCGGTTAAAAGACGGAAGATATGTCTTAGGTGTTCATATCGCAGATGTGTCACATTACGTTGAAGAAAATTCGCCCTTAGATCGAGAGGCTTATAAGAGAGGTACAAGCGTGTACCTCCTTGACAAGGTTATCCCCATGTTGCCGTTCAAACTCTCGAATGACTTGTGTAGCCTTGTGGAAGGAAAACCGAGATTGACGTTCTCAGTCGAAATGATGTTGAACGATAAAGGAGAGGTGCTTGACTACCAGTTGAATGAAAGTGTGATTGAGAGTAAGAAGAGGCTCACGTATTCCGAGGTGAACAGGTTTCTTCAAGGTGATTCTGAAGTTGAAAACAGACTTGGAAAAGAGATCTGTCACTCACTCAAAACTATGTTTAAGCTTTCGAAGATCCTACGGCAGGCTCGAAGGATTAGAGGTTCCATTCTGGACATTGAGGGCGGTGAAGTTGATATCATAACCGATGAAGACGGACGTGTTGTGGACATAACAACAAGGCAGCGAGGTCCCGCGGAGATACTGATAGAGGAATTCATGATAAAGGCAAACGAAACGGTGGCAGAAGTGTTTCACAACGCGGGATTACCCTTCGTCTACAGAATTCACGAAAAACCCGATTCAGAAACCATATTTCTGCTCAAAAACTATCTGGAAGCGCTTGGAATTAGAGCAAGTTTTCCAAAGGTGATTCATCCTTCAGTGCTGCAGAAGCTCTTAGAAGCTGTAAGGGATCACCCGCTGAAATCGAGCGTCGAGAGACTCTTAGTTAGAACTATGAAAAGAGCTATCTACTCGGTCATGAACGTGGGTCACTTTGGGCTCGCCTCATACGCGTACACGCACTTCACATCACCAATCAGAAGGTATCCAGACTTAGTCGTTCACAGGCTGCTTAAGCTGTACTTATCTCAGGGAGGATACTTCACATCGGATCAGATAGAAAAATACTCGCAGGTACTTCCAAAGGTGGCCGCGCACTGCAGTAAACGCGAAAGAATCGCTGACGAAGCTGAGTGGGATCTGATAGCCATGAAAAAAGTCGAATACATCTCTAATCATTTTGATGATGTTTTTGACGCAGTTGTCACAAATGTCACCGGATTCGGATTATTTGTAGAGATTCCAAGTAAACTCATCTCCGGACTTGTTCACATTTCCACGCTTAACGATTACTACCGCTATGATGACAGACTGAACATACTCGTGGGTGAAAGATCAAGCCGCGTTTTCAGAATAGGAGATCTTTTGAAAGTCAGGGCTATCAAAGCAGATAAGCGAACGGGTGAGATTGATTTTGAGATTGTCAGCAGAAAGGATAAATCTTCAAAAGCGCGGAAAAAATGATAAGGGCAATATCGTTCTCATTCACGGCTTGGGAGAGCACTCGGGAAGATACCACGCTGTGATTCAGTCATTGGTAGAATCAGGATATCGTGTCATTACGTTTGATCTTCCCGGGCATGGAAAAAGCCCTGGAAGAAGAGGACATTTCTCGTTTAAACAAATATTTCACCTGTTAGATGAAATGATTGTTCCCGGCGAAAGATCCTTCCTCATGGGACACAGTCTGGGTGGTTTGATAGCTGCGAGATATGCCCAGTGTAAGAGTTCAACACTCAGAGGGCTTGTTCTCTCCTCTCCTGCCGTATGCATTGGAAATGCTAACACGGTTCTCGAAATGGTCGCGCATCTTTTGGGAATTGCGTTGCCGTTTGTTGCTTTTAAAAATGGCATAAACCCAGATGATTTGTCCAGAAACAAAAGCGCCGTTGAGAACTATATAAATGATCCCCTGGTACACGACAAGATATCTGCAAAACTGGCTTCTGACATGTTCTGGCACTCCAAGAAGGCTCTGAAAGAAGCATCAAAGATAAACTGCCCAACACTTTTGCTCGTCGGCAGTGAAGATCGTATAACACCCACGGAAGGTTCCCACAGATTTTTCAAACACGTATCTTCATCAGACAAGGAATTTAAGGTCTATCAGGGAGCCTACCACGAAATTTTTGAGGATCCACAGCACTCATCTGCCTTGCTTTCAGATATGATCACATGGCTCGAAAAGCACTGATGAAAGTCATCTGCCTCCGATACCTTCTTCTGTATCTTTCAGCGCGTAAACTTCTGCCAGAGGTGGAAGGATTGAAAGTGGGTTAGTGGTTTTCCCTGAGAACAAGACCTCAAAATGCAGGTGGGGGCCGGTGCTCACTCCTGTATTGCCCACGCGGCCAATCAAGAAACCTTCTTCAACCCACTGTCCAGTGTAAACCGAGATTCTCGAGAGATGAGCATACCGAACCGTGGTGCTACCTGACTTTATCTCAACCATTAAGCCGTAACCGGAAGCTTCTCCCGCTCGAGTCACAATTCCCGCGCTGGAGGAAAATACTGGAGTCCCCTCAGGCGCAGCTATGTCTATACCCGTGTGGAAAGATCTTTTGTGTGTTATAGGATGAATCCTCCATCCATATGGAGAGGAAAATACTCCATATACAGGCCAGAGGAAACTCTTCTCTTTGTTGAAAGCCTTACCTATGCAGGATACCGGCACGAAAATAGAACTTCCTGCCCTTATGACATCTGTGGATAAATCATTTGCCGCCTTCAAATCTTCAACAGTGGTAAAAAAACGCTTTGCTATTGTGTACAAATTATCCCCACTCTTGACGGTATAGAGAACACCATCAGGTTGCGGTATAAGAATTTCTTGATTCACCCTTAAACACGAGGGAGTTAAAGTACTGTTCCAATCAAGAATGGTGCAAACTGAAACGTGAAATTTTCGTGCTATATCATAAAGCGTGTCTCCCGAGCGAACAACATAGTTAGTTATAAAATACCCCCCAAACACCAAAACAAAGCTGTTCAGCAAAAGGAAAAAGAATATGAATATCCGCTTCAAACCTATCTCCCCTTTTATACTATTTCTATTAACTTCTCAGCAATCCTGTGCACGGGAAGCACAAAATCGGCATATCCCTCGTCAACCACAGCTTTCGGCATTCCATACACAACGCACGTTTCCTTAGACTCGGCGATGACCTTGCCGGAATAGTACTTCACCTTGAAGCAACCCTTTGCACCATCTCTTCCCATGCCTGTCAGTATTATAGCTACTGTGTCTTTCTTGTACAGCTCTGTGACTTTGTCAAGTGTAAAATCCACAGAAGGCCTGACGTTGTTTATCTTATCAGATTTTTCAAGGAATACCTCAATCGTCGAATTCCTGCTTTTCACTCCCATGTGGAAATCCCCTGGTGCTATGTAAACAAATCCTTTTTCAACACGCTCACCATCTACCGCTTCTTTCACAGTGAGCTGTGACATCGAGTCGAGTCTCGCTGCGAGTGATTTTGTAAAAACCGGTGGCATGTGTTGAACAATCATAACAGGGGCAGGAAAATCCTTGGGTAGCCTTGGGATTACTTGTTCCAAGGCTTTTGGACCACCGGTTGAAGAACCAATAACAACCACTTTGCTGGTGCTCACTAAGTGTCTTCTCTTCAACACCAATGATGGCAACATCTGAGGGCTTTTTCTCAGCTTAGAGAGATCGACGATCGCCGCCTCTCTTATTTTTTCTATTAGAAGGTCTGCGACCTGCCTAAAGCTCATTGAAGTTGATCCTGCAGGTTTCGTGATGAAATCAACAGCCCCCAAGGTCAGAGCCCTAAGGGTGATGTCTGCTCCTTCTTCGGTGAGACTGCTGACCATGATAACTCTGGTGGGGAAACTCTTCATAAGCTGTTTCAAGACTTCTATCCCATTGAGTTTGGGCATTTCCACATCAAGAGTCACCACATCCGGCTTTTTCTTTGGAATGATTTCCAGAGCCTCAATGCCATCTCTGGCGAACCCGACAACTTCCATATCCTGCTGAGAATCGATTATGTCTTTGAGTACCATTCTCATGAACGCTGAATCATCTACCACTACGACCGATATCTTCCTATTTTCCACCTCTTACCGTCCTCCTTATTAAGAACATAACGGGGAAAGACAGCAAGAAGCTGAATCCAAACACAGTGCCAATCAACGAATGCCATTTGAAAAGAGCCCTGCCCAAAACAATGACACCAACGACAATCGAAAACAAAGAGTACCACAAGACAATTCCAGCCGCAATGTCCTTTATTCTCTTGATTCTCATATCTACTTCCTCACTGTAAAAATCCATTAGTTCCTCGATTAAGGTATTCAACAACTCCGCTCCTATAACAGAAAAAACGGCGAAAGAAAGCCAGAGTATCTCTTCCTTAGAAAGATTCAAAAACAGTGACAGTGCTATCACTGTCGTTCCTATTAAAAAGTGTATTCGAAGGTTCCTCTCATCTGCTATCGCGTCAAGAATCCCTGTAATAGCATGGGAAAAAGACTGAACTATATTACTCGAACCCAACTGTCGTGGTTTTTCTTTCTGTTCGTGGTTTATACTCTTTCTCGATAATCGAGAATCCATATTCTATCGCCTCGATATCTGTTTTGTGATACCTTTGAGGAACAATTTTCTTGATGGATTCGACAATACTTTCCTTAGAAACAATGCCAGTCGCTCTTGCCAACGCGCCCAGTCCAATCATATTTCCAACCATGGGAGTTCCAAATTTTTCCACAGCCATTTTTGTGAACGGCTTGAAGATTATCTTTTTTGTAACACGCAAAACGTTATGGGGAATACTGTCAACAAAAGTTGAGTCCATGAGTATCACACCGTTGTTCTTCAAAGCACTGCAATAAACAAGTAGTGGCGAAGAGTGCATGAAATACATAATATCAAAATGATCTGCTTTTGGATAATCTATCTCGTTCTCGCAGATCAAGACGTCACAGTAACTTATTCCTCCCCTAACTTGTGCACCGTAAGACTGAGTATGGACCACATTTTTGCCCGCTACCACTCCCGCGTTCGCGATGATCAATCCAGCAAGGATGTTGCCTTGACCACCTATTCCAGCAATTCTCAGGGCCAAAGGATCTGCGAGGATCATCTCATTCACCTCCGGATGCATCTTTCAAGCAATGTTCGTACATTTCGTAAAATGTTGGCCGGCTTTCATCACTTTCGAATTCTCCGATTACAATCTTGTCGCTCACTTCTTCTGGGGTTAGAGTCTTCGATTTCTCAATTGTCACGGAATTGCTTTTAAAATATTCAAGCATTTCCGCTGGTTCGGGCATTTTGTTGTATCTGCCAAAATAAGTGTGACAGTTTGTCACGACGTCCACAACAGCCATGCCCTTGTGCTGTATGGCTCTTGTGAGGTAACGTGTGAGCATGGTGTAGTGATAAACAGTGCTCCGCGCTATGTACGTTGCACCTGCCGCCTTTGCCAGTTTGACCACATCTATCGGGGTTTCGAAGTTACCACATGGAGCGGTTGAAGCGATTTTCCCTCTTGGAGTCGTTGGCGAGTTTTGTCCGCCAGTCATCCCATAGATCATGTTGTTGAAAACGACCACAGTGATATCGACATTTCTGCGACACGCGTGGATGAAATGGTTTCCACCTATAGACAAAAGATCTCCGTCGCCTCCCAGTACAATAACGTTGAACTCTGGTCGAGAAAGCTTCACTCCCGTTGCAAATGCAATTGCTCTGCCGTGAAGAGTGTGCATTGTGTTGAAATCTATATATCCCGTTGCTCGAGATGAACACCCTATTCCTGAAATCACTGCCACTCTATCTCTTCGTAAAGACAGGTTATGAATAGACTGAAGAATCGCTTTCAGTATTATGCCATTGCCGCAGCCTGGGCACCAAACAGTCGGCCATCGGTCTATCCGCAGATAACTTAGAAGATCATTTACTGCCAACACTTTCACCTCCAGAAAGTTCTATTTGCTCTGCATTGATATGACACACCTTAAAAAAATAATCGGTTAGAGGATCCGGATAGTCCTCGTTATAGACCACACGAACTATGCCAGCGTTGATGATCAAACGAGCGCACACAGAGCACGGCTTTGACGTAACATACATCGTGGCTCCACGAGTCTCGATACCAAATTTCGCGGCCTGAACGAGAGCATTCTGCTCTGCATGAAGAGCATAGCACAGTTCCTGGTTTTTCCCCGATGGAATATTGAGATCATCTCTAATGCACTTGATTGAATCACAATGCGGGAATCCAGAAGGAGGTTGATTGTAACCTGTGGCAAGGATTCTGTTTTCTCGAACTATCAGAGCACCGACTTTTCTATGATGACACGTCGATCTTTCACTAACCAGGAAAGCAACTCTCATGAAGTAAGAGTCCCACGATTCTCTTTCGTCTTTGTCATTTTTCAAAAACATCACAGATTTCAGATATTCCTCTAACATCTCGCTTTCATTTCTCATGGCATTACTTACTATACAACATGGACGCATGATTTTTCAATTTTTAAAAAGGATTGTTGTATCAATTTTTTGATATCGTGCAGTTGAATGTTACAGGGTGAACCGTGTCAAATGTTGAGATTTTCGTAAACAATGCTTAATAATTTGTTATTGAACCTTAGAATCAAACTCGATATAATGGCTATGTATTTTGACATAATTTGATGAATATACTGAACAAAAGTTCTCGAAATAGGCTCTAACAAAGGAAATAGGAGATGTTCACTTATGGACATTGGAAAGAAGATTCGACGCCTTAGATTATCAAGGGGCTTGACACAGGAAGAATTGGCGATGAGAACGGATCTTTCAAGAAGTTTCATCTCACAACTGGAAGGCGACAGAACATCTCTATCTGTTGAGACCCTGGAAAAGATACTTAGAGCCTTGGGATCCGATCTCAAAGCGTTTTTCTCTGAGGAAGAGGAACCGAAGGTTGTGTTCACCAAATCTGAGCGTGTTCCGATGTACGATGAACCAAAGGGCGTCAGCTCACACCTTTTGATGAGTGATGTGGAAACCAAAAAGATTGACCCAGTACTTGTTACTCTCGCGCCGGGGGCCCAAACGGAAGAAGAAAGTTATCACGAAGGAGATGAGTTCGGTTACGTTATTCAAGGAAATGTGGATCTCTGGCTCGATGGAGTTAGACACAGGTTGTCACAGGGAGATTGTTTTTATTATCGAGCCGACAAAAAGCACATGCTGAAAAATCCAAGTAAGAAGAAAGAATCAGTTGTTTTATGGATAGAAATTGATTAACGGGGAGGGAATGACAATGAAGAAAAGTTTGGGTAGACATTTGATTGCAGAGTTCTACGATTGTGAGCCTGAATTTCTCGACGATGTTCACTCTGTTGAGCAGAACATGAAAAACGCCGCCATAGAAGCGGGCGCAACTGTTGTAGGCAGCTCGTTTCATAGGTTCCTTCCCTATGGTGTGAGTGGGGTTGTGATAATATCTGAGTCACATCTGACGATACACACGTGGCCCGAGTATGGTTACGCTGCTATAGATCTTTTCACCTGTGGTGAAGAAGCTGATCCGTGGAAAGCCTTCGATTACCTGAAAAAGGCATTTTCGGCTCGTAGGACGCATGTGGTTGAGCACAAGCGAGGTGACTACGCGATGATAGGAATCCCGGTGAATTCGCCTCACAAAGCTGTGAAAGGGGGAGTTGTGAGTGTCTGAAAAAATAATACCTGGAAAGCACCTGTGGTACTACGAACAGTACACAGGTGGAGACGTTGGTTTTGCCATTAAAATATCAAACATGGTTCATTCCGAACAAACAGAGTACCAGCGCATAGATATTTTCGACAATCCGACTCTCGGGAGGGTTTTCGCTTTAGATGGTATCACCATGACCACAGAAGCGGACGAATTCATGTATCACGAGATGCTCACTCATGTTCCCATGTTCAGCCATCCTAATCCAGAAAAGGTGCTTGTGATCGGGGGAGGAGACGGTGGTACTTTAAGAGAAGTTCTCAGACACGAAAGTGTTAAAAAAGCCATATTGTGTGAAATTGATCCCGCAGTGGTAGAAGCTGCCAGAAAATATCTAAGCACATCCGTGGAATTCGACAATCCCAAAGCAGAGATAATAACCGAGAACGCAGCGGAGTTTGTGAAAAACTTCAAGGATGAGTTCGACGTCATAATAGTCGATTCAACTGATCCAACGGCGGGTGAGGGAGGACATCTGTTCACAAAAGAATTCTACAGATCCTGCTACGAAGCTATGACCGAGAACGGCGTGCTCTCAGCCCAGACAGAAGACCCCGTGTACGATTTGAACTGGCTTAAAATCGCGTATAAACGTATCTCAAGTGTTTTCCCCGTCACCAAAGTCTATCAGGGATTCATGCCCACCTACCCATCAGGTTACTGGCTCTACACGTTCGCATCTAAGGGTGTTGATCCAATCAAGAATCTGAGAAAGGAAAGCGTTGACAAAATGATTCCTTCGCTTAAGTATTACAACAGTGAGGTTCACCTCGCTTCTTTCGCGCTGCCAAACTTCCTTCTTAGAGAGATCGAAAGGATGAAAGATTCCTGAGGAGTTATTCCATAACAGAGTGGACAGTTGAACCTGGAAAACCCATTGAAGAAGTTGAGGAGTACCTTCTACTTCAAGGGTTTTCTTCTTACGCCGTGGAGTTTGAATCTAAACGCACTTTGGTAAAGCTCTATACAGACGATGAGCTTTTCATCAACGATCTCTTAATCCATACTGATTCAAAGATTCTTTCAAAGAAGACTACATGCTCGGAACAGTGGTACAAATATCTCAGCAAGAAGCCATTTGAGCTTGTTAAAGGTGTGTGGATAGATCCATCTGGCAGGATGATCTCAGACGAAAAAGTGGTTATAAAAATGACTCCCTCAGCGGCTTTTGGGACTGGCGATCATCCCACTACAAAGTTGGCAGCAAGATTTCTTGCAAAGCACTTAAAAGAATCGTGTTCAGTTTTGGATGTTGGCTGTGGAAGCGGTATACTCGGTATTCTTGCAAAACTTCTTGGAGCCAGCAGTGTGCTCTGTGTTGACATAGACGATATGGCTTTAGAAGTTGCGCATTTTTTTGCAGAGGAAAACGCTGTCTCGGTTGAATTCAAGAAATCAGATCTACTTTCAAACGTTTCTGGCGTCTATGACATCGTGGTCGCAAACATAGTCACGCCGGTTCTCATGAAGCTGATCGATCAGCTTGAGTGTGTTACAAACAATTCCACAGTTATTTTTTCTGGCATCACCAAAAAAGAAAAACCAGTTATAATTGAGGCACTGAGAAAAAGAGGTCTGTCACTTCTCGAAGAGGAGGAACTGAATTCTTGGGTGGCTCTCGTGATAAAGACATTGTGATGGTAGAGTCTCAACTGAAAAGAAAGATTGACAATTTCAACAAAGTGAGCTGCCGTTGTGTACACGGTTTTCCAGCGGTAATTGAAAGCCTGCCTGTGAGGAATGGACGACCTTTTCCAACTCTTTACTGGTTAACCTGTCCATTTCTCAGGAAGGCCATCTCCACATTGGAAAGTCAGGGTTGGATTCGATACTTTGAAGAAACTTTGAAACGCGACAGTGCATTTAGAAGCAGACACCTCAGAGCAAACAGAGAAGTTTCTCACAGAAGATCTCTTCTTTTCACAGGATCTTACGATGAATATCTTTCTAAGCTTGGAACAGGAGGTATTAGAGATCTAATGACCGTGAAGTGTCTTCATTTACACGTCGCCGATTTTCTGTCGGGTGTCGACAACCCGATTGGAGAAACCGTGGTTGGTGTTCTCAACAAACTGTGGTGCGAAAATGGTGACTGCGGTCATGAACTTGTTTAGGCTTCTTTCTGTCAAAATAGGAGGAACGAGATGAACAGCGACGAACTGCTGGCAGCTCTCAGACGAAGAGAGGACTGGGCTTACAGAAAGCTTTACAGAGAATACGCAGGAAAGATTGGAAGTATCGCGAAAGCTTATCTGGGTACAGATGATGTGGATGATGTTGTTCAAGAGGTAATGATAAAGGTGCTGAGAAACATCAAGAAGTTCAAAGGAAAATCAAAACTCACCACGTGGATATACAGAATAGCTGTGAATGTGTGCAAAGATTTTCTTTCAAAATACAGAAGAAGGGGCGAGATTCTCACAGATTTCCCGGAGGATGAAGAAAGAAGTTTTATTCACCCAAGCGCAGATACAGATGTTTTTTCCGAGGCGATGAATTCCATAGCTTACGATAGATTGATGAAGGCGGTAGAAAAGCTGCCTTCTGAGGATAGGTTGTTGGTGAAACTCAGAGATATAGATGGGCTGAGTTATGAAGAAATAAGTCAGGTGCTGGGAAAACCTATCGGCAGTGTGAAAAGCGGTTTGCACTATGCGAGAAAAAAGCTTCGACAGATGATTGAGGGGGCAAAACAATGAATGAGCAAGAGTTCAATAGTTTCTTCGACGGAGAGCTGAAAGACAGTGATCTTGACGCAGAAACTTTGAATGAGGTGAAGCTGTACAGCGAAGCTGTAAGGATCTTGAAAGCCAGGTTCGAATATACACCCAGTCCTGTATCCGAGGCTCGTGTACTCGCTAAACTAAGTAAGAAAAAACGGATATTCAGACAGGTGGTTATCACGGCTTCCGCGGTGGCAATAGCTCTTTTTGCTGTTATCGCGCTGTGGCCGGAAAAGCCTTCCTCTCCTCCTCAGTCAGAAAGGGCGGCTGTCACCGACGTGTTTGACTATCTCAACACCGTGAGATTGGTAGGAGATGGGTTCTAAAGTCATGAAAAAAACAATTATCGCTCTTGCTTTGACAGTAATCGCTTCAATTGTGTTTTCGGAATCCTTCATAGATTTGTTCCTTTCTTCTTCCTACTTCGGCAGAAGAACGGTCTATGAGTACGGGGCAACTACGAAAAGCAGAATTGAGCTCGTGTACAGGTGGCCTGATAGAAAGGTTGTGCAGGTCCTTTCTCCGATACCGCTTGTCTGGACAAGAACCGGGGACAGTTTTTTTATGGGAAGTTCATCGGATCTCAGACCTTCGCCTTTGGAGATATTTGATCTTGAAGATCTGTTTTCAAGAGAATTGAAAATTCATGGAATTAGCAGAATAGAAAAGCTCGATGCCGAAAAAAAGTATCGAGCTTTTGTCGAGTCACCAGCCGGCTTTTTTGTGGCTGTGATAACAGAGGATGGAACTCCAGAACGGATAACAAGATACTTTCAAAATACAGTTACTGAGCTCTTTTATGAAAAGGTGGAGCCCCTTCAGGATTCTTATGAGGAAGTCATAAGTAGATATAATCTCAACAAGCAGCGAGCGGTAGTGAACCTTCCCGATGAGCTGGTGGAGATTCTGAAGACAATGGCATGGTATACCGTCTCGCGTTTGAACATTGGGCAAGAGCAAGTTGTTCTGATCACTGGAATGCACAAATCTGGCGCGGTTTTGAAGGTTGTCTATGCAACAAAAGAAGTGAACATAAAAACCGAACACAACGAAAAAATCCTTCGGGTCGCCGGCGATGGTTACTTCGTGTACGTTTCCACTCAAGATGAACAAGTTTATGAAGAGACAAAGGAGATTCTCAACAAGTGAAAGCTCTTGTTATAGATGGGTATGTAGATGAACCTTCCGCTTTTGGTGTTCCCCCGTATGTGAGCCACTATGTAAGATATGTTTCTGGTCTACTCTTAATGAAGGGAATTGATGTCTCATACCTGACAATTGATCAGATTAGATCGCAGGACATGTGGGACCAAATCCGCAGATATGATTACGTGGTTATCGTGGGTGGAATTACCGTTCCAGGAAGATATGTCGGGGGCATTCCAATAAGAGAAAAGGAAATTCAGAAAATACTTCGTATAGCTTCGAAAAGTATTAAGGTGATGGTCGGCGCAGTGTCTCATTTTTTCGCTGATAGCGGTGGCTTCCCCGCGAGAGAGGCAAGATCTGCAGTGGAGTGTGTTGTCAAAAATGATGTCGTGACTGACCTGCATGAATTTCTCTTCGGAAAGCCTCTAAGGGACAACTACTGGGAAACACTCTTGAAAGCTTCAATTGAAGGAACTTCAGTGCTTTCACAGCACCCCCGATATCCAAACGTCATATGTGAAATCGAGCTTTCGAGAGGTTGCGAAAGACAGGGCCACTGCAGTTTTTGTATAGAGCCGGTGTTTTTCCCAAAGCTCGTATCCAGACCGGTGGAACACGTCTTGTCGGAAATAGAAGCGCTATACAAGGCGAGATGCCGAGCGTTCAGATTCGGAAGATCGTCAAACGTGCTTGCGTACTACTTTGATAGAAACAATTACAAACCATGCCCAGCAGTTTTTGAAGATCTCTACAGTGGAATATGGGAAGTTGCCCCCTCATTGCAAGTTCTTCATCATGATAACGCGAACGCTTCCTTTCTGACGAAGTTTCCTCGAGAATGCATGAAGATACTGAACAGCATTGTCAACGGCAATACTCCGGGTGATGTTCTGTCTTTTGGCATAGAAAGCTTTGATGAGAAAGTCTTACACATGAACAACGTGGGTATAACACCGCAAGAGGCTTTCAGAGCTTTGCAAATGGTAAATGAAATCGGCGCAAAGCGCGTGAAGGGCGTTCCAAAGTTGCTTCCGGGAATCAATTTGCTACACGGACTTGTTGGAGAAAGCCCTGAAACATTCAAAGAGAACATCAGATGGCTCAGGAAAATAGCCGAAAGCGGGCTTCTTCTCAGGAGAATAAACATAAGAAAAGTAATTGTTGAGCCAAAGACACCTCTGTGGAGATATACAAAGGGAAGAGCTCTGAAAATCTCAGCGAAGGATTTTCATGTCTACAAGGAAACCATTCGAAAGGAGATAGATCTTCCAATGATCAAAAAGGTTTTCCCGGTAGGTACAGTACTCAGAAGGGTTTACCCCGAATACAAGAAGGGAAAACTAACATTTGCGCGTCAATTGGGAACTTACCCAGTTCTTGTTGGCATTCCACGAAAACTTTCTAAACCTGAAGACATTGTGATAGTTGACCACGGTCCCAGATCTGTAACTGGAGTCACGTATCCTTTGAATCTCAACCAGGTAACGTTTGAAGAACTCACTGCCATTCCCCGTATTGGTGCTAAGAGAGCTGAAAGAGTAATCTTGAACAGACCTTTTCATTGTTTTACAGAAGTTGAGAGAGCACTTGAAGACGTCGATTGCATCGAAGTTCTTACACAGCTTAGAGCCGTGTTATTATGAATATGGGGGTGTGTGGTTTTTGAGATTTAAACGAATCAAGGGAACAACAGACCTATATGGAGAAGAGATCAATTTTTGGCACTACGTTGAAGAATGCGCTAAAAAAACAGCGCGTGCGTATGGGTATGGTGAAATAAGAACTCCCATCTTCGAAATGACAGAGCTGTTTACAAGAAGTGTTGGAAAAGAAACAGACATAGTTCAAAAAGAGATGTACACCTTCAATGACAAAGGAAACAGAAGTCTAACGCTAAGACCGGAAGGCACAGCGCCAACCATTAGGGCGTTTCTTGAAAACTCTATGATCACAAACGGTCTTCCACAGAGATTCTTTTACATAGGCCCCATGTTTCGATACGAGAGGCCGCAATCAGGGCGGCTTCGTCAATTTCATCAGTTTGGAGTGGAGCTGATCGGCTCGGCTGAACCGGCTGCTGATGTAGAGATGATTCTCCTGGCCACGGATTTCTTGAAACGCTTGAGAATCACCAAATACACCGTGCAAATCAACTCAATAGGATGTCAAAAGTGCCGCGCCGTTTACAGAGAAAGGATAAAGGATTACTACAGACCGATCTTGAGTTCTCTGTGCAACGACTGTAAGCAGAGATATGAAACCAATGTTCTTCGTCTGCTTGACTGTAAGAAAGATTCAGATCTCGCCCGAGAGGCTCCTAAGATGATCGATTTTCTGTGTGATGATTGCAGGGCACACTACGAGTCCTTGAAGAAGCTTTTGAAAGCTTTGAACGTTTCATTTACTGAGAACGGAAGACTAGTCAGAGGACTTGACTACTATACCAGAACAGTTTTCGAGGTTCATCACGACAATCTGGGAGCACAGAGCGCTGTCATTGCCGGTGGTAGGTACGATGCCTTGATCGAAGAATTAGGGGGTAAATCGATTCCTGCCCTGGGTTTTGCGAGTGGCGTAGAAAGGCTCGTTATGGCGATGAAAGAAGAAGGAATACGTGTTGAACAAACCGAACCAAGACACGTCTACGTGGCTGTGCTCGGAGAAGAGCAGTTCAGCGTCGCTCTTGAAATTGCGGAGCGTCTTCGATCAAAGAATGTCAATGTTGTTGTTGAGACAAATGGCAGATCTTTGAAAGCTCAGCTCCGACACGCAAACAGGCTCAATGTGAGGCTCTGTTTGATAGTAGGCGAGAACGAAGTTAAATCAGGAGTTGTAATACTCAAAGACATGGTGAAGGGCGAGCAAATAGACGTAGACATCAAATACGCTATCGAGTACATTCTGGATTATCTGAAAGAGGATGATGTCCTGAATTAGTGAAGATTATTAATCAGACAGAAAAAACGATGTGCCCATCGGCTGCTATGACGAGTGTGCTCCAGGGTCCAACAGTCCTTTCCTGACAAGAGATTGGACTATCAGAAAAATTATGAATCACGGAAATTTTGTGCGCGCCGTGAACATCATAGATCAAAAGAGGTCCCTCACATCGATAGTTCTCAACCAGAGCGTTTTGAATCCATCCGTTGAGCTTTCTGAAGCGCGCAAGTGATTTAATTCTCCAGAACAGAGAGTTTTCTCTTTTTCTGTTCTCTTCCACCGAGACACCACTAAAACCAGTGTTGTACATGGTGGCTTTCCACATCGTCTGTCCCTTGCCGTGGAGCGCCTCATACCAAGGGAACGGTTCAATAACATGTTCTGTGAAAAATGGATTGTACTCACCCTTCATTCCCAACTCTTCTCCGTAGTACAAGCAGGGAACACCGGGAAGAGTAAAAAGGATCTGAAACGCGAGTTTACGAAGCCTCTCATCCTTCATCTGCGTAGCGAGTCTCGACATATCGTGATTCGTCAAGAACAAAACACTGTGTGTGAGTGAATTTCTTGAAATAGCTTCCAGCAAAATCTGCGGATCGCCTTTCAATATGGCTTCTTTAATCTGTGATGCCAAATCAAATGAGAAGCAGTAGCCGATTGCCTGAGAGTAACTTTTCACTACCTCTGGATGATCCCAAACCTCTCCAATCAGCATCAGATCTGGATTCACCGCTTTCAGACACTTGGAAACGTTTCTCCAAAAATCTATGTTCTTCTGATGATCGTATTCAAAGATGTGCTTTGCGGCGTCGAACCTAAAGCCGTCTGCGCCCCTTTTCACCCAGAATTTCATTACATCGAGCATGTACTCAAGCACGAAAGAATTCGAATAATCAAGATCGGGCATTGAGCCACCAAAGGTGCCGTGATAATAGCCCTGAGGCGAAGAATGCCACACGGGTACGTTATCCCATGGCCTGACTTCTTCTATATTGGTTGAAGAATTTGCCCACACGTACCTTGATTTGCACGCATCGTCTCCAAGTAGCGCTTTCTGAAACCACTCGTGCTGAGAGCTGGTATGATTCAAAGGAATATCCAAAATGACGCGAATGCCGTTCCTGTGAAGAGTCTGCACCATGTTGTTGAAATCATCAATTGTTCCAAAACACGGGTTCACGCTGAGAAAGTCAGAGATATCGTAGCCATGAAAAGAAGGGGATGCAAATATCGGGGTGATCCAAACATGAGAGCAACCTATTTCTTTCAAATAATCAACACTCTGCGAAATTCCGTTGAGATCGCCAATGCCATCGCCGTTAGAATCCCTGAATGATCTCACAAATATTTCGTATATCACTGCTACACCTCCACGAAGTTTATTTTAACTAAAAATACGCTCTAAGTCCCCTTTTGTAAGGGAGGGAATACAGAGCGACGCCACAAGGCGTTGTTGTTGACAACCATCAGTTCTGGACATAGAATAAGGGTATGAAGTATAAGTTGGATAAGGGTTGTCATTCTGTATATTCGCTTCAGTTCCACCTCATATTGGTAGTGAAGTATAGGAAAAAGGTCTTGGTAGGGAAACTTGCAGAAAGACTGAAAGAAATAGTTAAGGAAGTAACTCAGCACTTTGGTATTGAGATAATAGAACAGGAAACGGATAAAGACCACATTCACATTCTGTTTTCCTCACGACCTACGATTATACTTTCAAGGTTTGTGAATTCGCTCAAGACAGTAACTTCAAGGAAGCTGAGAAGAGAATTTCCAGAAGTTATGAGAAGAGAACTTTGGGGTGGAAAGTTCTGGTCTCCATCCTACCTCATAGCGACAACTGGACAGGTAAAGTTGGAGGATGTAAAGAGATATGTCCAGAATCAAGGAAGAAAGTAAACTTCTGCTTACCTACAGATTCAGAACTTACCCTACTGCTCTGCAAGAGTATAAGTTAAAGAATTGGTTTTTTGCTTTATGCTGGCTTTACAACTATGCACTTGAAGAAAGGAAAAGAGTTTGGAAAGAAGAACAGAGGACTGTAAGGTATTCAGAGCAACAAAATAACCTGCCCAAACTTAAGAAAGAAGAACCGATACTGAAACTTGTTCACTCTCAAGTTCTTCAAGATACACTCAGGAGGGTAGATAGAGCGTTCCAAAAGTTTTTCCAAGATTTAGAGAGGAAGAAGAAGGGAGAAAAGGTAAAGGTTGGTTACCCGAAAAAGAAACCGATAACGAAATACAAGTCCCTGACCTTTCCGCAAGTTTGGATGAAGCAGAAAGGAAAGTTAGTTCCAATAATCAAGTTAGAAAGGAAAAATAACCGATTTGTGTATCTCCACCTGCCTAAGATAGGAAAACTCAAAATAAGACTCCATAGGGATATAGATTGGAGGAAAGCGAAAACAGTAACAGTAAAAAGAGAACCGAGTGGGAACTGGTATGTATGCGTAAGCGTAGAAGTTGACCTTGAACAGATGCTCAAAAAAGTAGAAGAGAGAGTGGAAAGAAAAGCAAAAGTGGTAGGAATAGACTTAGGGATAAAACACCTTGCAGTAACGAGTGAAAAAGAGTTTATAAAGCACCCTCGCTTTCTACAAAAGCTGGAAAAAAGGCTCAAAAAAGAGCAGAGGAAACTTTCTAGAAAAGAAAAAGGAAGCTCAAACTTTGAAAGGCAAAGAAAGAAAGTAGCAAAGATTCACGAGAGAATAAAGAACGCAAGGAGAGACTTTCTCCATAAGCTATCAAGATACCTTGTTGACAACTACAACCTAATAACTTTTGAGAACCTTGATATACCCGCACTTGTAGAAAACAACAAATTAGCGAAACTGATACTTGATGCAGGGTGGGGAACACTCATCACCTTTGCCACCTATAAAGCTGTAATGGCAG
>Ga0190334_1000387_pt1 | contig 23197 bp, 18 predicted proteins | sample 48720478_MG_FD_161270 | JGI IMG/M metagenome (GOLD analysis project Ga0190334, IMG submission 161270) | Hydrothermal vent sediment bacterial communities from Southern Trench, Guaymas Basin, Mexico - 4872-04-7-8_MG | ecosystem: Environmental > Aquatic > Marine > Hydrothermal vents > Sediment ... | reverse complement strand
GCGCCCTATGCGGCCACTATGATCGTCCTGGCGGGCGTCGTCGGGCGCGGCCAGATGCCGGCCGCCGATGGCCAGCCCTATGTGAAGGAATAGCTCAAGCCGCGGCTTCCAAGAAGCCCGCAAAAGGTGGATGCGACCCTGAGCCGCATCCGCCTTTCTTCATGGCTGGGACGGACTGAGAAGCGGTTCAACCTGTGGCGCGGCGCACCAGGCCGCGGAGGACGGCCAAGGGAAGGTCGCGGATCTCACGCAGCCCGAACAGCTGGGCGGAAACAAGGTAGACCAATGCTCCCAGCAATCCGCCTACGAACAGCAACTGCAGATTGCCGGGGTTGAGCAGGCGCTGATATGCAAGGATGGCCGCCCCCATCAGGCCCGCCGCAAGCGCCGCACGCAGCGCATCTCTCAGAATGCGTCCGGCCCCCACGCCTCCCCATCGGAAATGCAGAATCGTGAGACCTATCAAGGCCTCCACAGCCACGGCCAGGCCATTGGCGAGCGCAAGCCCACCGTGTTCAAGCCCTCCGCTCTGGAAGGGCCGGGAAAGACGGATGGCGAGCAGCAAATTCAAAGCCGTGGTGAAAAACGAGACCAATAAGGGGGTCAGGGTGTCCTTCTGCGCGGCGAAAGCCCGCACCACCACTTCCAGCGTGGATTGGCTCAGCAAAGCCAGAACATAGAATTGCAGCGCGAAGAAGACCAAGTCCGTGCTACGGGCCGTGAAGGCACCCTCTTGGAATAGCATCGCGATGAGCGGCTTGCCCAGGACGAGCAAGAGCACGCCGGCGGGAAGAGCGAGCGCAAGGATGGCGCGCAGCGACCCGCTGAGCGCACCCCGTTGCGCGGAAATATCCCGATCGGCGGCGAGGGCGGCCATGGTCGGGAACACGGCGATGCCGATAGCCGTTCCGATCAACGTCCAGGGGGTGTTCATGAGCTGAAAGGCGTAGCGCAACGCCGCCAGACGTCCCTCCCCCAACCCCGATCCCAGATTCGCGTTGATCCAATCGATGCTCGCCCGAGCCATCAGCAGGTCCACCACGCGTGGCGCCATCAGAACGGCCACGCGGCGGAGCGCTGGATCGGTCCATCCCAGCCCGGGATTCCAATGGATCTTGAAGCGCCAGAGGCCGGGGAGCTGAATGGCGAGGTGCAGCCCGGCTCCCAGGACGGCCCCCCAGGCAAGGCCGATGATACCTAGGCGCGGTGATAGGAGAACGGCTCCCAGGATGATGCCTAAGCTGTACATGGAAGGCGCAAGCGCCGGGAGCAGGAAATGTTGGTGGGCGTGCAGGGCGCCGGTGAGAATGCTGCTGATGGCGAAAATGGCGGTCGATATCAGCAGGATGCGCATGATCTCGGCCGTGAGCTGCTGCAGATCGACCGAGAAGTTAGGGCCGATCCCCCAGGGCGCGGTGACGAGCAGAGGTGCAAAGATCGCCAGCAAGGTGCCCGAGGCGAGAACGAGCAGGAAGATGGTGTTGACCACCTGGCTAAAGAGACGATTGGCGGAATCGGGCGAGGCGGTCTTCAGCAATTGGGTGTAGATAGGGATGAATGCGAACGCCAGCGCGCCGCCGGCCAGCATGGTGAAGAGCAACTCGGGGATGCCGTTGGCCGCCGTGTAGGCGTCGAGTACCCCGGAGGTCCCGAAGCGGATGGCGATCACCCGCTGGCGGATCAGGCCGAAGAGGATCGAGCCCGCAAGCCCGAGCATGACGACCAGCGCAGAGGAGGCCACGCGAGTGGAGAGCTCATCTGCCTGAGAAGGGCCGGGGTGCACCTGGTTCTGCATAGCGCTCCTAGGGGGTCGCTCCCAGGCGGTCGAGTTGCTGGAGCGCCGGGATCCAATCCGGATGCCACTTCAGCGCCTTTCGCAGGTCTTCAATCGCGCCGGAGACGTCACCGAGCGCTTCCTTCGCCAGGGCGCGCCAGTAGAAGCTCTCTTCGACGGCTGGCTCGCTCATGTTCTCGAGAGTGAAATTTGCCAGGCTGAGCACGTCGTAGTACCGGCCGGTGTAGTAATAAGCCCAATAGGGACCGGTCTGATACCAGAGAATTCGCCAGGGTCGATGCTCTGGGTCGGTGACCGCAAGCTGGGCGTCGATTTGGAAGGCTTGATCATAGGCGGCTGCGGCGCCGCCGTAATCCTGCAGGCGCATGAGGCTCGTGCCGCGGTTGAACCAGGCGAAGAATTGCTCGCGCCCGCTGAGACGGAAGATCTCGTCGGAGGCCTTCTGCGCGGCGTACTCCATGTTGTAGGTTTCATCCACATGGGGGCCGAGCAGCTGGAGTACCTCTTCCTCGCGAGCCGGGGGGTAGATGACCAGGTAGGTGTAGTTGAAGTGGCGCCAGTAGCGTTCCAGGTCTTCATACGCGATGGGCAAGTCGGGCATGATATAGGAATCTTGGACGGTGAATTGCTCCTTGCTGTCGTCGTATCCCGTGACAACCTCGTAATGCCCCATCCAGCCATCGAATCCGGGACCTTCGAACCCCTTTTCCACCATGACCGGGAAGCCGGCGGCGAGGAAGGACTTTAGCAGATCCAGGTCCCCACCCACCCGCACTAGCACGCTCAGGTTTGTGGCTTCCTCGACGTAGGCGGCCATCTCATAGGGCATCACGTTCTTATCGCGGGGATTGGGTTTAACGAAAGCCGCAATCGGGCGCTGATCACCTTGCCAGTCCCAATAGGACAAGGCCATGGCCAGGTTGGCGGGGCCGCAGTTGTTCCATTTCTGGTACTCGTGCCGCACGCCGTTGAGTCGGACGCTGCCAGGCAGGGGGGTGGGCTCGGGAGTCTGTGTGGGCGTTACGCTGGGCGTGGCGGAAGGGCCGGGGGCCGCGGAGGGTGGATTCGGGTTGGGTGTGGGGCTGAGTGCAGCCATTGTCTCCTGGAACATCGCGGCGATGGTTGGGTTGGGGGTAAATACAGCTTCCCCGGGAGGGGACAGCGCGTATTGGAGTTGGGCGCGCCATTGCGAAACCCGCCAGCCCAGGCGTTCATACACTGGCGGCAAGCGGTAGACAAAGGCGCCCATCAGGATGCACAGCCCAAGGAGCAAGAAAAGGCCCGCTAGGAACAACGGGCGGCTTTTGAACATGGCGGGATTATAACCGAGAGCAAATGGCAGAACCTGCGTGGGGTCAGCCGTCGCGACGGATGATCTGGTTGCGTTCCGGGCCGACCGAGATGAGCGCGACCGGCGCGCCGGCCAGCGCCTCGACCTTGCCCACATAGGCCTGGGCCTCGGCAGGAAGACCCTCCCAGCGATCCACTGCGGTCAGGTCCATCTCCCAGCCAGGAAGCTCGTCATATCGGGGGGAGAAGCTCTCCAAGTGCGAGGGCCCATCGGGCAGGCGCTCCAAGGAGCCGTCCTCCCATTCGTAGGCTGTGCAAACCTTGAGAGGGTGGATACCGCTCAGGATATCCAGCTTGGTGAGCGCCAGGGCAGTGAAGCCATTGATGCGCTGCGCATAGCGGAGCAAGACCCCATCGAGCCAACCACAGCGCCTCGGACGGCCGGTGGTCACGCCGAATTCATCCCAGGGCTGTTTGCCGGTGCCGCGCAACCTGTCGGCCATTTCGTCCTCGGCCTCGGTCGGGAACGGTCCTTCGCCCACCCGGGTCTGGAAAGCCTTCACCACCCCGAGAATGCGCCGCAGATGTCCCGGGCCCAGACCCAATCCGAGCAGGGCGCCTGCGGTCGTGGGGTGGGAGCTGGTCACATAAGGGTAGGTGCCGTGATCCACGTCGAGCAGGGTGCCCTGGGCCCCTTCCCCGAGAATCAGCTTGCCATCCGCCAGCGCTTGCTCTAGGAAAGCGCCGGCCTCGGCGATGTAGGGCCGCAGCCGGTCTGCATAGCCCAGGCAGGCATCGAGCTCGGCCTCGATATCGAGGCCCTCTTGATGGTAGAAAGTCTCGAGCAATTCGGAGGCAAAGACGAGGTGCGCCTGCAGCTCTGCCCGGAAGGTTTGTGGATCCAGCATGGTTTCGACGCGCAGGCCGCGTCGGGCTGCCCGGTCGGTGTAGGCCGGCCCGATCCCGCGGCGGGTGGTGCCGAGAGCCCTGCCGGCGCGGCGGGCCTCCTCGGCCCCATCCAATCGGCGGTGGGCGGCGGTGATGAGGTGGGCGGCGGGGGAGATCCGAACCCGGGTGGGGGTGGCGTCCAGCCCCAGCGCGGTGAGGCGGTCCAGTTCTTCGACCAGTGTGGCCGGGTTGATGACCATCCCAGGGCCCAGGATTGCCACGGTATGATCGTAGAGGATGCCCGAGGGTACCAGGTGGAGCTGGAAGGTTTGCTCGCCGACGGTGACGGTGTGGCCGGCGTTATCTCCGCCGTTGAAACGGGCGACGATGTCCGCCTCGGCGGCCAGCAGGTCGGTAACCCTGCCCTTGCCCTCATCGCCCCACTGGGCTCCAATGATCAAATCTAGAGGCATAGATCACCCCATGCGAGTATAGCACAGGGCGCCTAAAAGGATCTCGCTACTCGCGAGACGTCAAAGCCGCTATAATCCAGCCGAGGAAAATGGTTATGGGTGTTGGATCACGCTCGCTCAATCGACCCATCGTCTTGGTAAGTACTTGCGCCCTCGGGCTGGCCCTGATGAGTGTGGTTTGGGTGCTGGGTGTGGAAGGCGCAGGTCTTCCGCCTAAGCAACCCACGCCCTTCCCCACACCCACGCCGGGGCCCGATGGGCGCATCATCTACATTGCGCAGGAGGGGGATTCACTCTGGCGCATCGCCGCCATTGCGGGCTTGAGCCTGGAGGAGCTGATGGCCATGAACGGCATCCAGCCCGGTGATTTCCTGACGCCGGGCACCCGGCTCGAGCTGGGAAGAGCCGGGCCGGCCGTCGCGACGGGGGAAGCCGGGGGCGTTGTGGCCACGCCAACGGAAGCGAAACCCACACCCACGCCTTCTGTTTTCACCGGCGAAATCTGCGTGTTGCTCTTTGATGATACCAATGGCAACGGCAGGCTGGAAGATGGCGAGCAAGCCTTGGCAGGAGGCCAAATCAGTGTGGCGGATGCCTCGGGCGCCCTGGCAGGCGAGGTGTCCACCGAACCCCTGGACCTTGAACTCAATCCAGGCGGGCATTGCTTCGAGGAGCTCGCGAGTGGGGCTTATAACGTCAGCGCAGCCGTGCCTCCGGGCTACAATCCCACAACTGGCCTCAACCTCCCGGTGAGCCTCGAAGCCGGCGATGTGAAGTACCTTCAATTCGGCGCTCAGGCGGGCTCTTCGGCAGGGGGCGGAGCGGTGGGTGAGACCGGGGTGCGCTCCACGCTCCTGGGCGCGGTCGGTGTGCTAATGCTTGTGGCAGCGGGCGGGCTGGGCTATTATGCCGCCCGCATGTCCCGAAAGGGTCCGGCGTCCTTGCGCTGAGGCCTGCGCGGCTGGAGGGCTCGGTCGGGAGTGCCGGAACCGCGGCCAGGAAACGGTGCACTGAGGTATGTTCCAACGGCGACGACGTTCGTTGAAGAGGGCACTCGAAGAAGCAGGTGATGATGAACTGCGCTTGCTCCGTGCGGAGGTGAGCAGGCGCCAAGAGCGAGTCGCCCAATTGGAGTTCGAACTCTCTGATACGCGCGCCGACTTGGCGAGGTTTGAACAGGAACTCGACCGCCGGCTGGGCCCCCTTCAACGACGCCAGGCGCAACTCGAGCAGCAACTGGCGGAAGCGCGGCGGAAGGCGGCGCGGAGGGCGCAATGGGGTGAGCGGCTGGATGCCGAGGAGCCGCCCATCGATGTGGAGGAGCAGTTCCGACGCACTTGGAGCCAGCACCCCAAGGAGGCCGAGCCTCCCCAGGAGCAGCCCGTTCCGGAGGAGCTCAAGGCGGAGATGCGCAGCCTCTTCCGATCGCTGGCGAAACGCTTTCACCCCGACCTTGTCACCGATTCGAACGAGAAGCGCTGGCGGGCGAAAATGATGGCGGAGGTCAATGAGGCCTACGCCTCCCAGAACCTGGCGGCGCTGCGCAAGCTGGCCGAACGTCCGGACCGCCTGGAAGAGCCCCGGCAGAAAACCCGCGAGCAGCTCATTGCAGAATTGCGGGGGGAAATCTTCCGCCTGGATCGGGTGATCCAATCCTTGGAGCGCAAACTGCAGGAGCTGATCAATTCCCACACCGTGCAGCTCATGTTGGAAGTGACGATCGCGGCCAGGAGCGGCCGGGATTTGCTGGAGGAAATGGCGAAGGAGCTGCGGGCCGAGATTGTCAGGTTGGAAGCTGATCTGGCAGCCCTGCAATAATCGATGCGAGACGATGACTTATGGAGGAAACGGAGCGCGATGGCCGCTCCGTCTTGCTTAATTGCCGAAGTTGGCTGAGCCCGCGGGTTTCAGGAACCTACGACTCCCGCATCGTCTGGCGCAAGGCCGTGTGCAGGATGCCGCCGTTGCGGTAATACTCGACCTCGATAGGTGTATCCACCCGAGCGGTGGCTATGGAAGGTAAGAGGCTCGCCCTCGGGGGTGATGGATAGCTGCTCGCCGGGCGCCAGGGAATCATGAAGCCCGGTGATATTGAAGACCCCCTCGCCGCTCAAGCCGAGTGCATGGCAGCCGGATCGACAATGGCTGGCACGCCGGTGAAATCCTGCATGATCACGCGCGCCGGCTGAAGGGAGATCTCTGGCCGAGCATCGATGACAGGTCTGCAAAAGGAAGAAATTCAGGGTGGATACGCGAATCCCTGGCTGAAGCCGGTCTGGATGGGCATACTGGGCTTGCGAGATGCTACTCAGAAAGGTGAGGGCGAGCGCCCCGAATGCCTGGCGGAAAAGGACGGGCTTGCAGGATGCAAGCTTTGGTCTAAGATGGAAGGGCCCTGCGCCGGAGCGGGCGGGGAAGTGTATGCACAGCCAATCTGTCTTGGATAGTGCCTTTCATGGCAAGGAAGGGAGTAAGAACGGTTGGAAGGTTTGTCGATCGAGCAAGAGAAGACCGGCCTGCTGCTTGAAGTAAGGGGGGCCATCCTACGCGGAATGGATCCCTTGGAGATCGGGCAGAGTGTGTGCGAGTTGATCGTCGCCTGCGCGCCTATGCGGGCGGCGTGGCTTCTATGGGAAGGGGAGCCGCCAGCCAAGCAGAGTCTGGCGGCCATCGCCCCCGAGGCGGAAGCCTATGAGCCCTTGCGGCTCAAGGTCGAGCGCTGGGAGGGGTACGAGCGGCTGGTTGGACGTGCTTGGTCCACCCGTGCGCCTGCGTCAGGGCACCTGGGCGCGGGATCGGGCGAACCTCTCGCCGGCCTCGCTGTGGTGCCGCTGATCCACGGTGACGAAAGGCTCGGACATCTGGAGATTTATGGTGAGCCGGCAGATCTCGAGGCCTGGCTTGATGTCCTGGGTGAAGTAGGCCTGGATCTGTCGCTAGGACTGGCGAGGGCCGAAGCAGCCGATCGCTATCGGAAGACGCGGTGCGAGATGGATGCGATCCGGCGCCTCGCGGGCGATATCATCTCGGGCCAGCCGCTCGAAAATCTACTCGAGCTCATCGTGGAGCGGGCCGTTGCCTTAATCGGCGGGCATGGGGGCGGGATGTACCTTTGCGATCATAAGGCTAGAGTGGCACGCTGCGAGGTGAGCCACCGGACGGATCGCGATTATCGCGGCACCGAACTGGCTTTCGGCGAGGGGGCCGCAGGCGTGGTAGCAGAGACTGGCGAGCCGTTGGTCATCACAGACTACGCCAATTGGGAGCACCGCTCCAGCAAGTTCGAAGGGGATCCATTCTTCTCGGTTCTCAGCGCCCCGATGAGATGGCAGCGCCAGGTGACAGGCGTGATTCACATCTTGCGCAAGAAGGGGGCCCCGCCTTTCACCCCAGCCGACTTGGAGCTTTTGATCCTATTCGCCGATCAAGCGGCGGTGGTGCTGGAGAACGCCCGGCTGCTTGAAGATGTGCGCATGCGCATGCGCCAACTGGACCAACTCAACGCACTCACGCGAGCAGCGCTGGGAGCCAAGGACTTGGGTGACCTGGTGGAACGGGTCTGCGAGCATATGACCGCACTCGTGCAGGCCGCCAAGTGCCACATGGCCTTTTGGGACTCAAGGTCTCAGGAGGTTGTCCCTGCCGGCGGTCCATCGCAGGCAACTGCAGGAAGTGCGTCGCAGGCCATGGATGCGGATGCGGTTAGCCTATTGATGGAGGCGCTGAGGACCGAAGCTCCGGTGGCCTATGGAGGCAGGGATGCCGTCGATGTCCTGGAGGGGACATCGATGCTTGCCTTGCCGTTGGTTGCAGGCGGCGAGCGGCTGGGTGGCTTGCTTCTCGAGTTAGAGGGCCGGCACGTGCTTGCGGAGCATGAGCAGGCGCTTTGTGAGCAGGCGGCTGGCCAGGTTGCCCTGGCGCTGGCAAAGATGCAGGCTTTGGAAGGCGAACGCCGGCGCAGCCGGGAATTGGAGGCCGTGCGAGAAGCCAGCTTGAGCGTCACTTCCAACCTCGAGCTGGAGACCGTGCTCGATTCCATTCTTGCCAGCGCGCTGGAGCTTGTGGCCGCGGATGATGCGCATATCTTCCTTTATGAAGGGGGCAAGCTCAGCTTTGGAGCGGCGCAATGGGCGGCGGGCGTGCAGGGAGAGCCCTATAAGGAGCCGCGGGAGGATGGCCTCACCTATGCAGTCGCCCGAAGCGGTGAGGCTATGGTCATTCCGAATGTAAATGAGCATCCCTTGTTCAAGGAATGGAAATGGGGCGGAGCCATCGTGGGGCTTCCCTTGAAGATCGGTGAGCGCGTGGTGGGGGTCATGAACGTGGCCATGCTGCGACCGCATGTCTTCGATGATGCTGAATTGCGGGCCATGCGGTTGCTGGCCGACCAGGCGGCCAGCATGATCCAGAACGCGCGTCTGTTCGAGAACGTCGTGCGCGAACAGCGCCACATCCAATTGGTCTACGACGTGGCGCAAGAATTGGTGGATGTGCTGACGCCCGATGAGATCTTGGAACGAGCGGTCACGCTGACAGTCAAACACCTTGGGGCGCACGCAGGAGAGGTCGTTCTGGTCGGGCCAGACGGCAGGCAGCTGATCCCCTTCGCCTCCACCCGCCAGGATGGGATCACGCTAAGCGAGCTCCAAACGCGGTTCGATCTTTCCATGGGTCGCGGTCTGATGGGTTGGGTGGCGGAGAACCGTCTCCCGGCGCTGGTGAAGGATGTGCGCGAGGATGAGCGCTGGGTAGTGATCCCCGGCGTGGACGAGGGGATGTGCTCGGCGCTCTGTGCGCCAGTTGTATCCGAGGACCGCATCCTGGGGGTTATTGCGCTATTCCATCGCCAACCTGGGGCCTTTGCGGAGGGTCATCTGGAGTTGCTTACCTCCATAGCGCACCAGGTCAGCCTGGCGCTTGCCAATGCCCATCGCTATGCGGCACTCGAGCGCCGTTTGGCCGAGATGGCGGCGGTAAGGCAAGTGGTCCAGGTGGTGAACCAGCGGCTGGAGATGCAATCGCTGCTGGAGGAGATCGTCCACCAGGTCGGTGAGGTCCTGGGCTATCCCATCGTCGAAGTATATCTTGTCGAAGAGAATGATCTGGTGCTGAGAGCCGGGCATGGCGGTCCGCTTGATCTGGGGGTTCGCTATGGCATGGAGGAAGGGATTTTGGGGCGTGTGATGCGAAGCGGCGAGCCGGCCCTGGTGCCCGATGTGTCGGCCGATCCGGATTACATACCTGGGACGCCGGAGACCCGCACGGAGATCATCGTTCCCATGCGGAAGGGTGAGGTGGTCGTGGGCGTGCTGAACGTCGAATCGCCCAACCCTGGCGATCTCAGCGAGGATGATTTGCGGCTGCTCATGCTGCTTGCCAATCAAATCTCGGTTGCGATCGAGAACGCCGCCCTCTACGAGCGATTGCGAACTCACGCGGATAAGCTGGAAGGCGTGGTCCAGGAGCGCACGGCGGAGCTCGCCGAGGCTCTGGTCAAAGCCCAGGCCGCGGATCGCCTAAAGACCCAATTCGTTTCAGATGTCTCCCATGAGCTGCGCACGCCTCTGAGCAACATCCGCCTTTACCTGGATCTTATGCGGAAAGGGCGCGAGGAACGCTTCGAGAGCTATCTGCAGACCCTCGACAGGGAGACGAACCGGCTTTCATCCTTGATCGAAGATCTGCTCGCCATCTCGCGCCTGGACGCGGGCACGGCCATCCCCTCGCCGGTTGCGTTGGATATCAACTCTCTCGCGCGGGGGCTGGTGGAGGATCGCCGCAGGCTGTTTGCCGGCCGCGACCTGAAGCTGCGATTATCGCTGGATGCCAAGCTGCCTACCGTGCAAGCGGATGCAAAGATGATTTCGCAAGTCGTGGCGAACCTGATGACCAACGCCCTCAACTATACGCCTGCGGGTGGCAGAGTAACCATATCAACGGCACCCCGGTGGGATGAGGGCGGCCGCGTCTGGGTCACACTGACGGTCGAGGATAATGGACTAGGGATCCCGCCGGAGGAACAGGATAGGATCTTCGACCGTTTCTATCGCGGTGAGGCCAGCCGAAGCATGGGGACGCCTGGAACGGGCCTGGGTCTGTCTATATGCAAGGAGATCCTGGAGCGACATGGGGGACGGATCACCCTCAAGAGCCAACCCGGGAAGGGAAGTCAATTCACCATGTGGCTCCCCACGTAGCGGCGCCCCGATTCAGCCGCGCGGCTGGAGGCCCAGGGCTTTGTAGATCGCCCCAAGCTGAACGTTTTCCTTCACCAATCGAATGAAGGTTTCCAACTTTTCAGGCTGCCCCAGACGGGTCTTGCCATGGGCGTGTTCGATGCGGTTCACAGTCTCCATCGTGTTGTCCTTGACCAGCAGAATGGGCACGTTCAGGGCTTCGGCCTGCTTGATGATGAGCGGGCTTGGGCGCAGATTGCCGGTCAGGATGAGAACCACGGTGGAGGTTTCGAGCGCGGCAAGCTGGATGTCGGTGCGGTCGCCGCCGGTGATGACGGCCTTATTTTGATAACGGCGGAAGCGCTTGAGCGCCGCCTCGGCGGTCATGGCGCCTACGGTGAGTGTCTCCGCCAATGCATCAGGGTCCATGTTCTCCGTGAGCACATCGGCATCGAGCAGTTCGGCTAGCTCCCCGACACTGAGTGCGGAAAGGCGGGGTACGCTGGGGAGGGAGCCCAGTACGGGTATGCCCTTGGCCTCGAGGTACGGCTTGGCGTACTCCTGGATAAACTCGACATCCTCTTCGGGAACGCGGTTAATGAGGATGCCCATGAGCTGGTCTCCAAGGCGGAAGCGGGCGGTGAGCGCGTCGTCCACCAGGCACATCTCGCCTCGGTAAGGCACGATCACGATGGCAGGGGCTCCGAGTTCGCCTGCGACCTGCAGATTGGATAGGCCCATGGCATAGCCCTCGCGCAGGCTGGCCCCGCCCTCGAGCAAGAGCACATCCTTGCCATCCCCGGCCTTTGCGGCGGCGGCCTCGATCTTGGCCATCAGGTCTTCCTCCCCATCGCCCTTAAGGCGGCTACGGAGGGCTTGGCGGGTCACGATCACGGGCGCGGCCTCGATGGGATCGCCTGGAAGACCCAGCGCGCTGTGCACGAAGACAGCATCCTCATCAGCGAGCCGGCCGTTGTCTGTCCGCCAGGGCTGGGTGCTCACAGGTTTGAGGTATCCCACAGAATAGCCATCCTCTTGGAATTGGCACCCGAGGGCAAGGCAGACGGCGGTCTTGCCGGCGTGTGGCTCGATGGAGGTGATATAGAGTGCTTTCATGGCCCACTCCCTGTGTCTAGATTCCCGGAGGGTTGCGCCGCGGAGGGCGGGCGCAGGATCAGGCGCATGTCCAGGGCGATGCCGCCCTGTCCCTCCTCATACACCATAAAGGGATTGATATCCAACTCTGCGATTTCCGGGAAATCGGTGACAAGCTGGCCGATGCGTAAGAGAGCGTCCAGCAGGGCCTGCTTATCGACGGGCGGATTTCCGCGCACGCCATCCAGCAAGGCGCGAGTGCGGATTTCATTCAGCATGGCCTGGGCTTCCTGCCGCGAAAAGGGGGCCACCCGGAAGGTCACATCCTTGAGGATCTCGACGTAGATGCCGCCCAGACCGAAGGTCACCAGGGGGCCGAATTGCGGGTCGCGGTTCATTCCGATCAGGATTTCGAGACCCTGCGGCACCATCTTCTGAACCAGGCAGCCCCACAGGCGGGCTTCAGGCAGGTACCGCTGGGCTCGGTACGTGATCAGATCGAAGGCATCGCGCACATCGGCGGGGCTCTCCAAGCCTACGCGCACGCCGCCCACATCGGTCTTGTGGAGGATGTCCGGTGAGGCCACCTTCAGTACCACGGGGTAGCCGATGCGACCAGCGATCTCCACAGCCTCTTCGGGTGTGGAGGCAAGCTCTGATTCGGGGATGGCCAATCCATAGGCCTGCAGGATGGCACGCGCTTCCGCGTCCCCGATAGCCACACGGCCCTGGCTCAAGACTTCATCGAAGATGGCACGCACAGCGGCTTGGTCGGTGTCGAAGCGTTCGAAGGTGGGGATCGGCTCCTGCTGATAGCGGCGGTAGCGACTCATGGCGGCGAAGACTCGTGCGGCTCGCTCGGGGAAGCCGAAGTTCGGCACTCGATAGCGCTCCAAGATGCGGGCGCCCTCTTCGACCCGGGCCTCGCCCATGAAGCAGGCTATGACTGGTACATCTGCCTTCCGTGCCAGCTCACCGATGACTTCTGCCGTCTCAGGGATTTCCGTCATCGCCTGGGGGGTCAGGATGACCAGGACGCCATCGACATGCGGGTCGGCGAGAACCCGTTCAAGCGCGAAGCGGTAGCGATCCGCCCGCGCATCCCCGAGCACGTCCACGGGGTTGGCGGCGCTGGCGGCATCTGGCAGGAATTGCTCCAGGGCTTGGATACACTCGACATCGAACCGGGCCAGTTGCAGGCCTGCCTGCTCGAGGGCGTCGGTGGCCAGGATACCCGGGCCGCCTGCGTTGGTGATGATGGCGATGCGATCGCCTTGCAAAGGGGGCAAGTAGGCAAAGGCGAGAGCGTAGTCGAAGAGATCCTGGAGTGAACCGGCACGCACCACGCCGGCCTGACGGAAGGCGGCTTCATAGGCCTGCTCCGAGCCGGCCAACGAGCCTGTGTGCGAGCTCACGGCGCGCGAGCCCGCTTGTGTGACCCCGGACTTAAGCGCCACGATCGCTTTGCGTTTCGAAACCTGGCGTGCGACCTGGATGAATTCCTGGCCATCCGGCAGGCCTTCGATGTAGCACAGGATGACCTTCGAGGTTTCGTCATCGGCCCAGGCGCGGAGAAGGTCGACCTCGTCGACGTCGGCCTTATTGCCGAGCGAGACGAATTTGGATAGGCCCAAACGGCCGGCCTGCGCCCAGTCCAGGATGGCCGTCCCCAGTGCCCCGGATTGGGACATGAATGCCATGGGACCTTGCGGGGGCATGCCAGCGGAGAAGGAGGCGTTCAGGGGCGTGAAGGTGTCGATCACGCCCAGGCAATTGGGTCCGATAAGGCGCAGTCCATAGGATCGGGCGATCTCGACCAATTCGCGTTCGCGTTCGAGGCCCTCCATGCCAGCCTCACGGAAACCGGCGCTGATCACGATGACGGCTGGGATGCCCTTTTCGCCGCAAGTGCGAAGGGCCTCGGGCACGTGCGGATACGGGATGACGATGATAGCCAGGTCGATGGAACCTTCCACATCCATGACACTGGGGTAGGCCTTAAGCCCCAGGATCTCGCTGGCCTTGGGGTTGATGGGGTGGATCGCGCGCCCATCTTGAAGGAAGCCGCCATCGAGTAGGTTGGCGACGACCGCGTGCCCAAGCTTTGTGGGGTTGGTAGAGGCGCCGATCACGGCAATGGATTGGGGCTGGAAGAAGGCTTCGATCGTCACGCGGTTTCTCCGGGCGTTCTCATACCCAGCAAGTGTACCTCGCTTGGGAGGGAGGCCCAATGACAAGGTTCATGCCCCTTGCCTGCCGAATGTCGCTCATGATGTTCACGAAGGCCGGCTCACCTGCGGGCTATGGTTACGCGCGCAAGGCGGCCGCCACCGGGGCATAGCTATAGCGGTGGATGGCGCAGGGCCCCAGATCTTGGAGCGCGCGCCGGTGTTCAGATGTGCCATAGCCCTTATGCTGCCCGAAGCCGTAACCGGGGTAGGCCCTGTCCAAATCCAGCATGATGCGGTCGCGGTGAACTTTGGCCAGGATGGAAGCGGCAGCGATGCTCAACGCACGGGCATCGCCATGCGGGAGAGCCGTTTGAGGCGTTGAAACCTCGGAGAGAATGAGATGATCGAGCAACAAGTAACGCGGTTCGATCTCTAGGGCTTCCAAGGCCCGGCGCATGGCGATGCGGGTGGCGGGAAGCAGTCCCATGCGGTCGACCTCATCCGCATCAGCTTTGCCTAAGCCCCATCCGAGGGACTTGCGCTGGATACAGGAGAAGGCGCGCTCGCGTTGCCGGGCTGTCAGCAATTTGGAATCATGGATGCCGTTAAGGCTCTGCATGAGATCGGGATCATCCACCGGCAGCATCACGGCCGCGGCCACCACGGGTCCGGCCCAGGCGCCGCGGCCGGCCTCGTCGAGTCCGGCGATGAGGGCAAAGCCGGCCTCATGTAGGCCTCGTTCCAGATGCAGGTCAGGCGGAGGGTGTCTTGTCATGCTGGGCCTCGTACAACCCCCGCCTGGCTCTGGCCCGGATGCGAAACAAGTCCAGGAGCATCGTTAACGAATCGTGCCAGAGGCGGATGCGGCTGCCTGGATTGTAGTGCCAGGGGATGGGGACCTCGATGATGCGGTACCCTCGCTTCTGGGCGATGTAGAGCACCTCCACATCGAAGGTCCAGCCATCCAGGGTCTGGATACGAAAGAGGTCCTGGGCCACGGGTGCACGGAAAGACTTAAATCCGCATTGGGTATCGTGGATCCCTGGAAGGGCGATCCAGCGCACGAGCAAGTTGAAGATCCTCCCGATGAGATGACGGTAGGCGGGTTCACCGTAGCGCACCGCGCCGGGGACCTCCCGCGAGGCGATGGCGATGTCGTAGGCCGGGGCCTGCGGGGGCAGGAAGCGGTTGACTTCGTCAATGGGCATGGAGAGGTCTGCGTCGCAAATGAAGCGGTACTCGCCCTTGGCCTCCAGCATGCCGCGGCGCACGGCCAACCCCTTGCCGGCGCGAGACTCCTGGAAGGCAAAGACGTTGCCGTGCTTCGCAGCAAAGTCGCGGGCGATGCTGTACGTGGCGTCCCGGCTGCCATTCTCGACCACAAGCACTTCGGCTTTATAGGGTTGCGAGCGCAAGAAATCCAGGATCGCTTCCAGGCTGGCGGGGAGACGTTGCTCTTCGTTGTGAGCGGGGATGATGATGGATAAGAGTGGGGGCAATAGTCTCTCCCGGGTGCCGCCGCAGGCTAATAAACGCTGTAGGCGAGGAAGTAGATCAGGAAGATGCCCAGGACAAGCAGTTCCAAGAAGGCCATCGTTCCGAGCAGGATCCATTGGCGCCGAGAAAGCGCCAAGGGCCCTTTGCGGATGGAGCGTGGGCGCCGAGGGACGAGCGCCGGAGCCTGTTCGGCGGTGAGCACATCTTTCTCTGCCGCCGTGGGTTCGGGTAGATCGATAGGCGCATCGGGGCGGGGCGCAGGCTGTTCGGGGGCTGCCGCGGCCTGGGCCTCGGCCTCCAGGGCGGCTTCGGGGTTGGTGAGCAATTCGCTGAGGTCCCGAATATCTTCCTGGTCCATGATGGGATGGAATTGCTGCAAATTGGCGGCAAAATGATCGATGGCGTCGGCAAGCACGATATGCACGCGGGCGTTGAGCGAGTCCACATGCGTGCGCGGGTTGGTGAAGACGAGCACGGGCTCCACTTCGGGGATTTCGTACCCCCGGTCCCGTAAGAAATTGAAGAGTTCCTGGGCCATGCTGGTGACCCGGGTCTGAAGGTTGGGCCGGGCGGTCGAAAAACGCCGTGAGCGCCCGCCGCCGAACTTCAGCCATTCCTCTCCCTTGGCGCGGTAGACACCTTTCATCCGGCTCGGGATGATCACGCGCACGCCCTGCGGGCTAAGCAGGATCATAGGGATGGTTAGCGCAAAGCCGGGAAGGGTGACGTTCATAATGGCCACATGCTCGCGACCGAGGGACTTGTTCAAGCGGGCGAAGGCTTCATCCTGAGCCTGCATCTCGGAGTACCAGGAGGGCCCGAATTGAAGCATGCCGCGGATGCGGTTTTCGAGCGAAATGCTGCCGTCTTCATCGCGGAGCGGTGAGCAATCTTTGCGTCGCATGGCATTACCTTCCTGACCGGCTGCGCAGGGATGGATTGTCTCAGGCATGTAGCCTGCATCCAGGGCAGGACTTGCCAACCCTCACCGGCTCATTATAAGACAGACAGGGGCGAGGACAAATCCCGCCCCGTTCCCACTTTTGTGGCTATAATGCCCAGACAGGGAGCTTCATGAGACTTCGTGCATTCGCGGTCGCGTTGCTGATAGCCGCGGCGACCTTCATTCGCGCAGGGGCTGCCTCCTCCGGGGAGGAGGGCCCCACTGTCTACCTGCTCCAGGCCCAAGGACCACTGACGCCGGCCATGGCAGAATACCTCGAACGTGGCATCCGGCGCGCGGAGCAGGAAGGGGGCGCCGCGCTGATCTTCCAGCTCGACACCCCCGGTGGTTCCATCGACCTCATGAACCGCATGGTTCAGCTTATTAGAGCCAGCCGCGTGCCGGTGATCATATACATTGCGCCGCGCGGGGCCATCGCCGGGAGCGCTGGGACAGTGATCACACTGGCCGGGCATGTGGCCGCCATGGCGCCGGAGACGGCCATCGGAGCGGCTAGCCCTGTGGGGGCTCAGGGCGAGGATCTGAACGAGACCCTGGCTGCCAAGGAGAAGGAGATCTTGCGGGCGACCGTCCGAAGCCTGGCGGCCCGGCGCGGGGAAGAAGCGGTCGCCCTGGCGGAGGCCACGATCGAAGTGGCCAAGGCTGCCTCCGCCAATGAGGCACTTGCGGCGGGTCTGGTCGATTTCATCGCGCCCGATCTTCCGGCGCTCCTTGAGCAGGTGGACGGCTTCGAAGTGGAGTTGGATGGGGGAAGGGTGCTGGACACCGGCGGCGCGACGGTCGTGGAGGTCCCGCAAACCCTGATCGAGCAACTGCTCCAGGTGCTTACGAACCCCAATATCGTCTTTCTGCTGATCACTATCGGCGTACAGGCTGTGCTGATTGAGATCTCGAGCCCCGGGGGGTGGGTGGCAGGATTCATCGGGGTGGTCTGCCTTGCGCTGGGGGCCTACGGCCTAGGTGTTTTGCCGGTGAACTGGTTTGGCCTGATCTTCCTGGTCATGGCCTTCGTGCTCTTTCTGCTGGAGGTGAAGGCGCCCACCCATGGCGCCCTGGCCGCAGCGGGGATCGCCTCGTTCATCCTGGGGGCGTTGGTGCTCTTCAACTCGCCCAGCACGCCTTCCTTCCAACGGGTCTCCATCCCCCTGGTAGTGGCCACAGGGCTGGTCACGGCGGGGTTGTTCATCGCCATCGTGGCGTTCGCAATCCGGGCGCAAAGAAGGCCGCCCGCCGTGGGTGCCGAGGCGCTGATCGGCCGATGGGGGGAGGTGCGAGACGATCTGCGCCCGTATGGCAGCGTGCAGGTGGCCGGGGAACTCTGGTCGGCCGAGAGCGTCCGAGGGTTAGAGATTCCAAAGGGAACCCGGGTGCGCGTGGTAGGCGTGGACGGGCTGAGGCTCCGGGTGGAGACCGAGGACAAAGGGTCTGGTTGACTCGCTTCCTGCCTAAATGTACACTAGCCGGCGTCAGGGAAGGAGGCCGCTATGACATCGTCTTCATTCCGTCTTATTGTGCGAACAGGCCCAGCGCCGGGCACGGTTTTCGATCTCACCAAAGACGTCACCATGATTGGCCGTGATGTCACCAATGAGGTCGTCCTGGGCGATGCCGAGGTTTCCAGGCAACATGCTCGCCTGACGCGCACGCCTGGGGGCTTTGTGCTCGAGGATCTGGGGTCCACCAATGGCACTTTTGTGAATGGCGAGAGGTTGGTGGCCCCACGGGTGCTCAACCCTGGCGATCTGGTGGCCTTCGGCGAAAACGTGACACTGACTTTCGATGCGGTGGCCCCCGAAGCGGCCTCGACGGTGGCCAGCGCGGCGGCCAAGGCCGAACCTGCCCCGCCGCCCGCCAAGGCTGCAGACGCGCCAGCGCCCAAGGTTTCCCCAGCTCCCCAAGCGGCTCCGGCTGCAGCGGCGACGCCTGCGGTCGAGAAGAGGCGCCGATCACCCTGGCTCCTGGCGGGGATCGGTTGCTTCGTGCTCGTGTTGGCCTGCGGGGGCTTCCTCTGGTTCATGGATGCTTTCTACCCCGAGATCCTGTACGCGCCTCTGCGCATTTTCGGCTTCTACTAGGTCATTTGACCGACTGCCCTGCCCAAATCTCGTGGAGCGGCGCTCAGCGCCGCTCCCTGTTATGTTGGCGAGGAGTCGCTGGGGCAGCATGGCTCGTGGTGGACGGCTGAGATCCAGCTCCAATCGCGGGCACGGGGCGCGCTGAAGGCGTTTCACGCGAGGAGACAGCTCTGGATGGTCTCAGAACCCATAGGGGGTACCGGCGATTCCGCCGGGCGTGGATTGTGACCTTTTGACGCCCAATGCATCCAAGAAGAGATACCAAACCAGGAGGTTCGCATTCAATGGAGATGGAGATTAGCTTTCCGGGCGGGGCCAGGGTCGACGCACACTTTGGCCCCTATATCGTCAAGACCGATCAACCGCCGATCGGGGGCGGTGATGGTTCCGCACCCACGCCCTTCGCCACATTTCTGGCTTCGGTCGGGACCTGTGCAGGCATCTATGTGCTGGATTTTCTACGGCAACGGGGGATCTCGACCGAGGGCGTGCGACTGATCCAACGCGTTTCGGCCGATCCCTCCAGTGGGATGGTCCGTGAGATCGAACTGGAGATTCAGCTTCCCCCGCATATCCCCCCGCAATACCGGGAGGCCTTGGTCCGGGCAGCCGAGCTTTGCGCAATTAAGAAGCACTTTGAACGGCCCCCCAGATTTGCTATCCATACGCAAGAGGTGGAGCCTTCTCTGAGCTGAACTCCATAAGGGGGGATGCCATCGGCGCCTGCAATGGCATGTCCCGGCTTGGAGGGGTGCATTCAGACGAACAGAGAGGAGAATCGCCAAGCTGAGCTACAATGAGGGGCGGAGGCTATCGCGATGCGCAGGCTGACCGCCCTTCTTCTATTGCTGGGTCTGATAGGCTTGCCTTCCTGCAAGGGGGCGCTGCCCGCTGAGAGGGAGGCGCCTGACCGGCCAGCCGCCTCGGAGGAGGCCGCTCCGACCATCGACCCCTTCACTGAAGCCCGTGCGCGCATGGTCGAACAGGGGATCATTGGCTACGGGATCGAATCCGAGGCGGTGATCGAGGCTATGCTGAGGGTTCCCCGCCACGCCTTCGTGCCCGAACAGTATCTCTCGCAGGCCTACGACAACCACCCCTTGCCGATTGGGTATGGGCAGACCATCTCGCAACCCTATATCGTTGCGCTGATGAGCCAGGAATTGGGGGTTGGGAGCGGGGATAAGGTGTTGGAAATCGGCACCGGATCAGGCTATCAGGCCGCGGTTCTGGCTGAGATGGGAACTCGAGTCTACACGATGGAGATCATCGAGCCCCTGGCCAGGCAAGCCGAGGGGCGCCTCAAGGCGCTGGGCTATGAGGTTGTCCAAGTTCGGAACGCCGATGGCTATTTCGGATGGCCGGAGGAAGCACCCTTCGATGGGATCATCGTCACGGCCGCTCCAGACCATGTGCCCCAGCCGCTGTTGGAACAATTGAAGGTGGGGGCAAAGATGGTCATACCTGTCGGGCCTGTAGGTGGGATCCAGGAACTCTGGAAGATCACGCGACTCTCAGAAGATGAGTTCCAATCCGTAAGCCTTGGGGGAGTGCGCTTCGTCCCGCTAACCCGAGCGAGCGATTAAGAAGGTGAGCGAAACGACCTTATAGGGAAGCCGGGCTTGGCTGTCAATGCCGGGCGCGGGGTAGAAAGCCGGACGAGAGCCAGGCCAGCAGGTAGGCTGCCAGGCCTGCAACAAGCGTGGCCCGGAATCCCCATGCCAACCCGAGAATCGCCGCGATCACCCCACTGATGCCTGACAGGGATCCGTTGATAGCCCAAGCCCAAGGGATCCAACCGGGCGAGGCGGCCTCCAGCTTTCGCAGACCCGCCGCAAAGGGGATCCCCATTAGGACGCCCAGTGGCAAGATCCATACGAAGGTGAGCAGCCACCGAACCGGCATGCTGGCCGGGAGTGCAGCGCGGCTGAGCGGTCCTGCCGCCACGATGGTCGAAAACAAGAACAGGCAGAGGCAGGGCAGCGCCCATCGCAGGCGGACGCGAGGGGAGAGTAGACTGCCGAGGCCGGAGGTCAGTAGCAACGCCAGGAGCACGTTGGCCAGCGCCAGGGCTGGGCGGTCGAGGATTAGGGTCGAGATCTGGATGAGCGGAATCTCGATTAGCAAATAGCCTGCACCTAGCCCGGCAAAGTAGAGCAATGGCATGAGTCCTGGAGGGTTCAGCCTTTCGCGGCGACGGCGAAGCACGGCGGGGATGAGGATCATCGGCACGGCTGCCAGAACCATGAGCGCCAGCAACGCCAAGAGAACCAGGTATCCGCTGCCGCCGAAGGGCTGCCATTGGGTGCCGAGTTGGGCAAGAAGTTCGCGGGTTTGGCCCCAGCGGAAAAAGTGGAAGAAGTAGGGCCGGAGATCGGATGGAGGACGCAGGTCAAATGGGTAGGCGGTGATGGTGGCCTCGGGATCCTTGAGCAAAGCCATGAATAGCCGGTGATAGACCGGCTCGGGGAGAATATTGAAGCGGTTGACTTCGTCCGGCCGGAGGCCGGGCAATGCGAGCGCGTCATAGCCGCCGGATCTTAGAAAGGAGCGCACGCTTGCGATCTCCTGATCATTGAAGGGTTGGCGCGCGGCCAGGATGGTGACCGTCCGCATGCCCCGGAAGGCTATCAGATGCTTTTCAACCTCTATGATTCCCTCGGCCCGCAAGGCGGTCATCAGTGTGACCCAGGTGCGGGTCGATTCGCTGGGAGGGGTTTCGATCCAGCGAGTAACAACCAGCAGTCCATCCGGATCGAGCCTCCGCCATGCAGCCTGGAAGGCTTCTACGGTCAGCAAATAGTCCTCTGATAGGCTGAAAGCGCCAGAAGTAATCGGGCGGAAGCTATCGCTGAGTGCAAACTCAATCAGGCGGTATGGCTCTCCCACCTGCGCCAACACGCCGCGTGCGGCTCGCGGAATCCAGTGAAGCCTCGTGTGGGCGGCGAGATCTTCACTGAAGGAGGCATAAGGGCCCCTGAGAACTTCCAGGATCAGTGGATCTTCCACAGGAAGATGCACCTCGATTCCTGGGTTCGTCAGCGCCAGCAAAGGAGCCAGGCCAGCTCCGGCATCGAGGATCAATGCCCGGCCGTTGGGACGCAGCTGGTAGGCGATGTGGGACGGCATGGCCGCGGCCAATGTGGTCATACGGGGATCTTCGGGGGCCGCGTGGGTTATGGGCAGGGGGCCGTCGCCGTCGACAAACAGGCCGGCCTGTTCGGGCAGCTCCAAACCCGTCTGCAGGCTGAGGCCCGGGAAGACGTGGATGCTGGCGCTCTCGAGGACGTCGACCCGCGTGGAGGCGCTCCAGCGAGTGAGCGTATGGCTGGCACCGAGTGCGAGGCGGGCGATCTCTAGCGGTTTGTAAGGGGAAAGGCGGAACTGGAGAGGCCTGAGTGGCAGTGCAAAGCAGGCGAGCAGGATGAGGCCGCCGGTGAGAGACGCAAGACGGGCGCGAGGTCTTGGCAGAAAGGCTGCGGTGCCAGCCAGGCCCAGTGCGATGGACAGGCCAAAGGCCGCTTCGCCGCTTCGGATCTGCATAGTGAGAAGGGCCAGCGGTCCACCCAGGGCGGCACCGACCAGATTTGCTGCATAGGGTTGATGAAGCCTCTCCCCGGCCGCGGCCATCGCCGCCGCGGCAGTCCATCCAGCGAAGAGAAAGGGAGTTCCCGCCGCCAGGAAGTACATTCCCAGGATGGCCACTTGTCGGCGGTCCCAGGCAATGCTGTACGAATCGAAGGGCAGGTAGAGCAGAACGGTGTAGGCAACAAGGGCGCTGAGGCTGAAGGCCAGCGCCAGATTCCAGGGCCTTGGGCCGCGCGGCCATATCGAGAGAGCAAGCCCGCTGGCGGCAAATCCCATCACAGCCATGCTCACAACCAGAAAGGCGAAATGATGGAATTGCTGGATGGCGAAAAGGCGGGTGAGGGTCACCTCGTAGGCGAGGCTGGCTGCAGACACCAAGGCAAGCCCCACGGCCGTTCGATCTCGAGGGGAAAGTAGCATTGAACCCATCGCTGTCAACGATTGTACAGGCAAGGCCGGGGTTGGGCGCAAGATCCCTTTGAACAGACCGGCTGTGATAGACTTCGGGACGATCTGGGGGGCGGCTACGGGAGGCATCGCCACGCCAAGCCAGGGATACCGAAGCGTGAACATGGCCGTGCGAAGGACACTTGTATGGGCTGAGATCCTGCTGGGGGTGGCATTGCTGGCAGCCTGCACCTCGGCTGCCGGATCCCAGACTGATCTCCGAACTCGCAGCCCCGAAGGTTTGCGCACACCCAGCGTGACACCCCCGACAATCCCAAGCGCGGTGGAGCCCTCAACGGCTTTGCCTTCTGATATTCCGGAGGCCACGGAGCCCGCGCCCTTGCCAGGACCCAATGTCGCCTTGTGCGACGAGCGCGAAGGGCAGGTGGAGTGCAGGCGCTATGACAGCCGGCTTGTAGGCGCCTGGATCCCGGTCCATCTCTATCTGCCTCCCTGCTACGCAGAGCGGGCGGAGCCTTACCCGGTACTCTACCTCTTTCATGGCAAACCCCAGGATGAACGCCATTGGGAGCTACTGGGAATCATCGACTTGGTCGAGGACGGCATTAGGAAAGGTGTCCTACCTCCGGTGGTCCTCGTCATGCCATACTTGCCCGAGCCGTTGTTCTCGGGCACAGATGGTGGCCCGGGTTCGTATGAGCAGGAATTCTTTTCGGCGTTGCTTCCCTTCGTGGAGGTGGACTACATGGTGTCCAGCGACGGAGACCAGCGTGCCCT
>Ga0190334_1000385_pt1 | contig 23210 bp, 22 predicted proteins | sample 48720478_MG_FD_161270 | JGI IMG/M metagenome (GOLD analysis project Ga0190334, IMG submission 161270) | Hydrothermal vent sediment bacterial communities from Southern Trench, Guaymas Basin, Mexico - 4872-04-7-8_MG | ecosystem: Environmental > Aquatic > Marine > Hydrothermal vents > Sediment ... | reverse complement strand
GAGCCGGGGGTTGGTTTCAGAGTAATTTTTAAAAAGATAAATTTAAAAGGGAAGAGAAACACTAATGTTGAGAAAACAAACAATGCGACCGATTACGACCGATTACGACCGATTACGACCGATTTCGACCGATTGACAATTGAGGAAAAAAAGATATTAATATTCCTTTTAGATTACAAAAAAATAACAAGAAAGGATGTTTTAGATTTGCTAAAAGTAAAAGAAACCAAAGCAAAGGAGATTTTTAATACATTAATAGACAAAGAATTGATCAAGAGACAAGGAAAGGGTAGAAGTACTTACTATGTTCTTGCAAAGGAAGCAAAAAATGTTTGAAATTCAAAGGGAATTCTTAAACAAATTTTCAAAAAGCGATCTAAAGGGGGATTTTTATTTTACTGGTGGCATAGCTCTTTCTCTTTACTATTTTAATCACAGGGAATCCGATGATATTGACCTTTTTTGTGAGAAAAAAGAGGCTTTAATTTTGCAAAATATTGGAGAGTTCTTCAAAAAAGCGGGGATAAAAATCCTTAATTTTAATAAAAAATACGACAGAAGAATTTATAGTGTTGAAATAGATAATAAACCTTTAAAGGTGGAGTTTGTATATTATCCTTTTGTGAGATTATTTGAGACCAATGTTTTTAATAAGATTAGAGTGGATAGTCTTTATGATATTATTACGAATAAGGTTGCGGCTTTGTGTGATAGGGAAGAGGAAAAGGATGTTTTTGATATTGGTTTTTTCATATATAAAAAAGGAAAGGATGCTTTTAAAAAGATTTTAAATGAATTTTTTGATAAAAAATTCGGAATTCCCGGATGCAAGTATTTAGTTGAAAAAATCTTAGCGAGTTACGAAGGAAAGTTTGATTCAATTAAATTATTAGGATCTGTAAAAAGAGAAGATATTTATGAAAATTTGCAGGAATTTTTAAAGGAACTTGTAAAAGAGGATATAAGTGAAAATTATTGATATATCAATGCCAATTACAGAAAAAACCATTGTCTGGGACGATGAGTTTATTCCGGAAATTAAAAAGCTCGGAAGTATTTCAAAAGGTGATATAGCAAACTCAAGCTATATTAAAATGAGCCTTCACACGGCAACTCACATTGATTTTCCAAAGCATTTTTATGATAATGGAAAAACTCAGGAAAATTTTTCCCTTGAGAATTTTTACGGGAAAGCATATGTTGTTGAAATTAAAGATGATCCTATTACTTATGAATCTTTTGAAAAAACAAATATCCCTTCTGATATAAAAAAAATAATAATTAAAACCGGAAATGATAAACTTTATGGTTTGGGAAAGTTTTCAAAAGATTTTATAGCTCTCGATAATAGCGGAGCTGATTGGATTGTTGAAAAAGGTATTGAACTTGTAGGAATAGATTATCTTTCAATAGAAAAGTACTATAATAATGATAATTATTATGTTCACAAAAGGCTTTTGGGAAATGATATTTTGATAATCGAAGGTTTGAATCTTTCAAATGTTGAAGCGGGAGAGTATACATTTTATGCTTTACCTTTAAAAGTTTTTGGAAAAGATGCTGCTCCCGTAAGAGCCTTTCTAATAAAAGAGTGATGATAGAAAAAATAAAACTTGAGCAATTGGAGTTTACGGAGTTTAAAGAGTTAAAAAATGAAGAAAAAGAGATGAAATATTGCTCTCTTAGGGATGCATTTAAAAAAGTTTTTCCTCTTTTTTCGGAAATATACGAGCTTTCAAAAACTTATGATTCAAGGTCAAAGTTTGCTGAGGATGAAAATTACATTAACACAAGAATAGAAATAGGAGAAATCCTCCTTAATTTAAGAAATTCTCATAAAGAAAATGGTTTTAGTGACAGTGATTATGAATTTTTGAATGAACTTTTGGATAAATGGACTAAGCTCACTAAATATTTTCCTGTTTTCGGAGGGGATGTTTCAAGGCTTTATTTATTCTGGTTTTTATCTTTTATAGATATTTTGGAGAATATATTTTATTCTGATGTGAAAATAATCTCCTTTGTTGATATTTTCTTTTTTGAAAAGATTTTGGATTACATTCTTTCGGAGAAAGGAGAAGCAGAGGCAGAAAAAGAGAATCTTTTTAGAGTTTTTGAAAGATTTAAACCTCCTATTGATCATTACAGAGCGTTAACCCTTATCTTATCTCATTTAAAGATAAAAAATGATGAAATAAAAAATAAACTTTTTGAATTTTACGACAGCCTTATCCCGAAGTTAAAAAACAAAATTAATTACTCAAATCTATTACTTACAAAAGCAAATTTTCTGATAAAACAGGAAGAGTATAAAAAAGCTTTTGAGTTATTAGAAGGAAACAAAAACCTTATTTTAAAAGAAAATCCAATTGAATGGATTTCAAAGATTATTCAGATAAAAAGAGAGAATTACAAAACAGGAGAGAAAATCAGGGATAATTTTAATAAATTTGAATACGTAAAATCACTATTTTTAAATGTTTCTAATGAATATAAACTAGAGTTTTCACTGTTAATACTTTCTGAAATTAGAATAGTTAGCTCCCAGGTTAAGGGTTATATTTATGAGATTGGATTTAGTAAAGAGGTTAAAGATTTAGTAACTCCTAAAATACTCACTCTATATATTCGTGCTTTAATAAAACAAGAGGAGCGCCAGAAAGTTAAAGAAGAGTTATTATTTCTTCTTAATAACTATAAACTCTTCGCTCCAATTGAATTTTTAAACACTCTTTTTTTAATTTATTGGGAGTTTGGAGTAGATGATGAGGAAGTGGTAAATAAGAAGACAGATGATGAATTAATCAAACATTTAATTTCTGGTTTAAGAGTAGTTCCTCTTTCTGATTTTAAAAAGTTCCTTTTTGTATGGGGATTAATAGAAAAAATAGGGCTTAGAAATAAGAATGTAAAATTATTTTTAGGTATTTTAAAGAATAAAAAAATCGGTAACTCTGAATTTTTGAATCGTGAAAGAAAGCTATTAGAAGAATATCTTGAAATTGTAAGGAAAGAAATTTCTTCAAAGAACATTATTGATAATTTTAAAGTCGAGAAATTCATTTTCTCTGAATTTGCAGGAGATCTTTTTAGGAAAGATATTTCCTTAAAAGAAACTAAATATTTTAATTTCCCTTTTAGTGACTTTAAGATCTATTTTTTAAGAGATACTGATCATTATGAGAAAAAAATAAAAGTTTTTAGCCATTATCTTCCTTTTCTGAATCATAAAATTATTGACTTCTCCCCAGCAGGCAACAATATTATTTTTTCCGATAGAAGAAAAGAAGGGAACAAGATGGTGTCATACCTATATAAATATAATTTAAAAAATGAAAAGTCTGTTATACTAAAAAAAGTTATAATTCATAATGGTTTAGCCTCTATTTATTATGATAAAAAGAGAGACAAGTTGTTGTTTTATGACAGGAAAAATAGTAAGATAAGGATATTCGAAACAAATAAAAATGGCGGAGGTGAAAAGCTTTTATATGAAATTTCTAATATTGCCCATGCGGGAAAATTAACTTGTTCAAATAAACTTTTAGTAGTTCTTGATTACAAAAAATCAAATATCATTGTAATAAAAGAAAAAGATCTAAGCAAAAAAATTTATTTTAATAGAGATTTTAGACTTCCTGAAGCTGTAAAAATATTACAAAAAAACAAAATTATTGTTGGTTTTAGGGATTGCAAAGGAGAGGGATGTTCAGCAATAATTGATTTAGAAAAAGGATTTTTTAAAAAAATATGTTTTCCTCGAAACCTATATAAAACCGATTCCTTTTGTTTTATAGATGATAAAAAATATTTTATTTCAATTAATAATAAATTATTTTTTATTAACGAATGTAAGAGTGAGTTTATTATTGAATTTAAGAATAAATTTTCTTTTTTGAGAATTGAATATGATGATTTGTTATATATTTATGATTCAAAAAATAAGAAATTATATGTAATGGACATAAGGGAAATGATGAAATGATAGAAAATATTTTTGCAATTATACCAATGAAATGTCACTCTGAAAGAGTTAAAAACAAAAATATTAAATTATTTAATGGGAAACCTTTATTTTATTGGATTATTAAAACCCTTCTCGAAGTAAAGCAGGTATCACAAATAGTGATTGATACCGATTGTGAGAAAATAGCGAAGATGGTTAAAAATTATTTTGATATTGTAATATCTGTAAGACCTGAAAACTTGAGGGGTGATTTTGTATCTGTTAATAAAATAATAGAACATATTATAAGAAAGTATCCGAATGATTATTACATTCAGACTCATGTAACTAACCCTCTTTTAAAAGCGGAAACATTAAACAAGGCTATAGAGTTTTATATGAGAAACAGAGGTAAGTATGATTCCGTATTTTCTGTTACCCGACATCAATCAAGGTTCTATTTTAAGAATGGGGCTCCTGTTAATCATAATCCTAAGGAACTTATAAGAACTCAGGATCTTGATCCACTTTTTGAAGAAAATTCAAATTTTTATATATTTTCAAAAGATTCATTTTTTAGAACTAAGGGAAGGATAGGAAAAAAGCCATTTATGTTTGAAATTAGCAAAACAGAGGCTATTGATATTGATGAACCTGAAGATTTTTTTTTGGCTGAAGCTGTTATGGAAGCAAAGAATAGGGGCTAGAAAAAGAAAAAATGTTTTTATCAATAATAATAAGAGCCTATAATGAAGAAAAAAACATTGGGAAACTTTTAAGAATAATAAACGATCAAAAACATGATTATGAAGTTATTGTTGTTAATTCAGGTTCTACTGATAAAACTGCAGAGATTGCAAAGCAATATGGTGCAAAAATTGGTAAAATAAAACCGGAGGAATTTTCATTTGGTTATTCTTTAAACAAAAGAATAGAAAACGCCAGAGGTGATATTTGTGTATTTATAAGTGCTCATTGTTTTCCAACAAGTTTATTTTGGCTCAAAGAGATTGTAAACCCACTTGTTGAAAATTCCAGAATAGGATTGGTTTACGGGAAACAAAGAGGAGCAAAAGAATCAAAATTCTCTGAAAAAGAAATTTTTAAAAAATGGTATCCTGATGATAAAAAAGGAATACAACATCATCCTTTTTCAAATAATGCAAATGCTGCGATTAGAAAAAAATTATGGGGAGAGATAAAGTATGATGAAACATTAACAGGTTTGGAAGATCTTGATTGGGCAAAAAAGATATTAAAAAAAGGTATGTTAATATATTACAATCCTGATGCCGAAGTAATACATTTGCATAATGAGTCATGGAATCAAATCTATAATAGATACAAAAGAGAGGCGATTGCATTTTATAAGATTTTTCCGGAAGAGAAATTCGGCTTTTTTTCTTTTATAAAATTATTTATTCTTCATTCTATTAAGGAAAGAAAAATTAATTTTAAGGAAATAGTATTTTACAAATACTATCAATTTAAAGGGACTTTTGATGGGGCAAGATATAAGAAAGAGCTTTCGGGAGAATTAAAAAGAATTTTCTATTATCCGAATAATAAAAAATGAAAGTATATGATATTTCATTAAAAATCTCAAAAGATATTGTTGTATGGGAAGATTTTTTTAAGCCTGAAGTAAAAAGGTTTTTAAAATTGGAAAATGAAGATGTTTCCAATACTTCTTTTATTAAAATGGATTTGCACACAGGAACCCACATTGATTTGCCTTATCATTTTATTAAAAAGGGGAAGAAGTCAGATGATTTTGAACTTGAATATTTTATTATGAAAGCTATTGTCATAAAGTGCGGAGATTCTGTAATAGACAGAAAACTTCTGGAAAGTGTATGGATACCTGACAATTCAGAAGCTATTTTATTCAAAACAAATAATTATCTTTTGTATAAAAAGAAAAGATTTTCAAAAAACTACACTTTTCTTGATGTTGATGCTGCTGAATTTTTAGTGGAAAAGAGAATAAAACTCGTGGGGATAGATTATTTGTCAATAGAAAAATACGGAGAAAAGAAATTTCCAACACATAAAATCTTATTGGGAAACAATGTGCTGATTTTAGAAGGGATAAACTTGGAGCACATAAGAGAAGGAAAGTACATTTTATTTGCTATACCTATGAAAATAGCAGAAGTGGAAGCTCTTCCCGTAAGGGCTTTTCTTATTAAGGAGGAATAGTTGAAAGTTTTAATATCAGCACCTTATCTTATTAATGAGTTTAATGAATACGATAGAATATTTAAAGAAAATAAAATTGATGTTGTTATTGCAAAAGTTAAAGAAAGGCTTGAGGAAGATGAATTAATGAACTATATTAAAGATATAGATGGGGTTATTTGCGGTGATGATAGATTTACAAGAAGGGTAATTGATTCTGCTTCGAAACTCAAAGTTATTGTGAAATGGGGGACTGGTATTGATTCAATTGATAAAGGATATGCTGAGAAAAAAGGGATAAAGGTTTTTAATACTCCCGGAGCTTTTACAGAACCTGTTTCAGATACAGTAATGGCATATGTACTTGCTTTTTCGAGAAGAATCTTTAAACTTGATAATCTTATGAAGAAAGGTGAATGGCGGAAGATAAAAGGCAAAGCTCTTAACGAACTTTCAATAGGGATTATCGGAGTTGGAAATGTTGGAAGTGCAGTGGCAAGAAAGGCGAATGCTTTTGGGATGAAAATTTATGGTAATGATATAAGAAAAATATCCGATAAAATGATTGAGATGTATGGTATTAAAATGGTCTCATTGGACTATCTTCTCAAAAAAGCTGATTTTGTATCAATTAATTGTGATTTAAATCCGTCAAGTTACCATCTTATTGATCTGAAGAAGTTGAAATTGATGAAAAGTAGCGCCATATTAATTAATACTGCGAGAGGACCAATTGTAAATGAAAAGGATTTGATTTTTGCTTTGAAGAATAAAATTATAAAAGGTGCTGCTTTGGATGTTTTTGAGAAAGAGCCTTTGCCGGAAGATAGTCCTCTTAGAACAATGGAAGATGTCTTACTCTCGCCTCATAATGCCAATAGTAGTGATAAATATTGGAAAAAAGTTCATGAAAATAGTATAAAATTATTATTAGAAAATTTGAAAAAGGAGGTACAATGAAAAAGTATGCTCTGATTACAGGAGCAGCAGGAGGTATTGGCTCTGCTCTATGTGATGTTTTTTCAAAAAATGGATACAATGTTATCGGGGTAGACAGGAGGGAAGTGAAAAGTTTGAATTACAGGGTCATACAATATGATATTAGCGAGTTAGGAAAAAAAGATGGAGAGGAAAAAAAATTTTTTAAAACACTTAGGAATATAATGGAAGGGAATCTTTTTGTTCTTATTAATAATGCTGCTATTCAAATAGTAAAAAAAATAGAGGATGTTCAATATGAAGATTGGAAGGAAACACTTGATACAAATCTTTTAGCACCTTTCTGGCTTATACAGGAGTTCAAAGAAGAACTGAGTAAAAACAAAGGAAGTATAATAAATATTGCCAGCATACACACATATTTGACTAAAGCAAAATTCACTGTTTATACAACAAGCAAAGGTGCTCTTGTTGCTTTAACAAAAGTTTTGTCTCTTGAACTTGCTCCTGATGTTAGAATTAACGCAATTGTTCCTGCTGCAACGGATACTCCGATGTTAAGGGATGGGTTTAAGGATAATCCGGAAGGATTGGATGTTCTTGGCAGGTATCATCCCTTGGGGAGAATCGCAAAACCTGAAGAGGTGGCCAAGGTAGCCTTGTTTCTTGCATCTGACATGGCAAGTTTTATTACAGGAGCGGTATTAAATGTAGATGGGGGGATTGGAAATGTGCTTCATGATCCTGTTTTTGCGAGGTGAGAGATGGGAAAAATTAGAGATTTAAGATACAAATATAAAGGGAAAAGAATTTACATTTTAGGTAACGGTCCAAGTTTAAGAAAAATAGATGTCTCATTATTAAAAGACAAATTTACTTTTTCCTTTAACAGGGCATACATAGCTTATGATAATTGGGGATTTGCTCCAACTTTTTATTCTTCAGTTGACAAGGTGGTTTTGCCGGACAATTCTTCAGAAATAAATAAAATGATTCAGAATAAAGAAACATTTGGAAGCACTTTATTTTTTTTTCCGGAATGGGCGAAAAAAATTATAAAAAATGATAAAAATGTTCATTTCATCAAAGAAAGCAACAAAGGACTTAGATTCTTTGAAAATATTGAAGATTCCTTTAGTATCTTAGGGAATGTTGCTGCTACAAGCATCCAAATAGCAGTTTATATGGGATTTAAGGAGATTGTTTTAGTAGGGATTGATGCCAATTATATAGAAAAACCTAAGAGCACACAAGAGGTGGATAATAAAATTTATAATGTTTCATGGAAAGTTTATGAGGGAAAAGAGGACAACGATCCAAATCATTTTCTTCCGAATTATTTTGGAAAAGGAAAAAGATATTCTATTCCAAATGCTCATATACATAGATATGGCTGGAGAGAGGTTAAAGATTGGGTAAAAATCTTTAACGATTTAAATCCACAAGATAAAATCTATATTGTTGATACAGCATTGGAGGGAAAATTAAAAATTTTCCCAAAAGTGAATTTTTATGAAGTTTTAGAAAAAAAATCGCTAAGAGATTATTCTTTAAAAAAGAGGAAAATAGTTATCTGGGGAACAGGTGAAGCAGCAAGACGTTTTTTATTAAAGGAAAGTTTCAATTATGATGTGTTGTTGTTCGTTGATAACAAAAAAAACAAATGGAAAACAACCTTTTTGGGGAAAAATGTAGAATCTCCTAAGATCTTAAAAGATATAACAAGTAAAATAGAACTTGTAGTAATAGCTGTAGAAAATGGAATTCAAATATTAAGGCACCAATTAGAAGAATTGGGAGTTTTTGACAAATCTGTTTGTTACAAAGAGCTTTGAGCTCAAGATAATATTTTTTGCGGCTACCTTTATTTTCAGGAAAAAGAGCAGATTAAAATTTAAAGAAATACAAAGACTTGAGTGTCCGAGAAAAGAAAAATAAATTTAGAAATAAAGAATACTCGAAATGAAAAATAAGGATAAGTGTAAAAGATCCCTTAATGAAAAAGAGCATTAAAATTACCTTCATTGAACCATATCTGGGGGAACGAAAAGCGGGGCATTATCTTAAAAATGTATTTTACTTCCCTTTAGAATTGGAAAAGATTGGCATAAATTACGAATTTATAGTCGAAAAAACCCTTAAAACCAAAATTAAAAACAAAAACTTTAAATTTTCTCTTTTGAATATGAAAAATTACTTTTCATTTGGAGAAGATTGTAGATTATATAGAAGATACAGAGAATATAAAGATATTATTTTAAATACAGAAAGCAATATTCTTTTATTTCTTACTTCATTTGAGGAAGACTTTAAAATTCTTCTTAAAGTATTTCAAGACAAAGATGTGTTTGGAAAAATCCAGAAAAAAAATTTACTAATTATTGTTCATAGTGCATACTTAATTTATCAATCACTGTATTTTCATAAACGAACAACTGAAAAAGTAATAGAAAATTTAAGACAACACCTTTTTTTTCTTTTTTCTCTATGTTACAAGGTTTGTTTATAAAAAAACACTTTAATCTCAACAATTTTATATATTTACATATAGCAAACTATTTAACTCATAGTAGAAAATCTCTTAGAAAGTACATTTCCCTCCTATGAAGATTAAGATTGGATAAGGTTATTAGGAATTTTCATAATGTTATAGAAGAGTATAAAAACGAAAAATTTCTTATTCAATTTAATAACATAAGGGAAGATAATTATTTTTTGTTTGAGAGGTTAAAGAGATTCGCTAATGTTAAACTACTCACAAGGGAAATAAATGTGAAAAAGTTTTTACATTTTATTCACGAAACAAAATCTGGAGTTTTAACTTACGACCCTTATAAATTCTCTTTAAGGCCTTCTGGGATATTAGAAGAATATGCTTTAGCGAACACCCCGATTATAGTGCCAGAAGGTACAGGGTTACATTATTTTATGAAAAAATTTAATCTATCAGGAGAATCGTACAATCCTTTTTCTTTTGATGATTTTATTGAGAAGTTTGATAAATTGGTTAAGAAAGGGGTGACAAACAACGGGATAAATAATGATCTGTATAATCTTAATAGAGTGGATAAATTTATTAGTGACATAATGAAATTGTACAATACGAGAGAATTTAAAACTGAAATTAAGATTGAACCGCATTTAAAAGGAATTGTTAACGAAGCCTTGAAAAAAGGAGATGTAGAATATTTAACAAATGTAGCAGAACTTTTAATTCACAATAAAAGAGAGAGAGAAGCGTATAATATTCTTGAAAATGTGATAAAGAAAGATGAAAGATACATAAGGGCTTATTACCTATTGCTGAAATATTTCAATTACTCTAAGACGATATATTACTTTAATAATTACAAGAGTACAAATACCTACGATCCAGTTACACTAAATAGAATAAGTAGAGAACTAATAAAAAGGGGCAAAGAGATTAAAAATGTGAACTACGGAGAAATGATTGAACCTGCATTTTTAGAAATAAGTGAGTTGGTGGACTTAGCAATAGAAATGAAAAAGAAAGGCTATACTTCAAAAAAAATATTCTTTTTATTAGATAAATTAGGTATAAAAATTCAAAGAGATCTAATTAAAATAGATAGAAACAAATTTGAAAAAAATATTAGAGAGATTAAATCTTTAATGGGGGAGGAAGATTTATTTTTAATTCATTACAAAATAGGTAACATAATATACAAAAGTGGGTTCAGATGTTTTGAGTATTTTTTAAATAAGTCTCTAAAGTTGATTCTTTACAAAAGAGAGAAAAGCGATAGAGACTATTATTATATAGGTGGCATTTACGAAAAACTCAACAATTTCCTGAGAGCAAAAGAATGGTTTAGGAAAGTTCTTGAAAACACAAAAGATGCAAAACTGGAATCAGGAGCATACTTTCATCTTGGAGTTATTGAGATTAAGAAGGGAAGAGACAAAAAAGCTTTAAATTATTTTAAGAAATCAGTAGAAATTAGTTCTGAACAGAACCCGTTATACCTATATAATCTTGCCTCAAGCTATAAAAAGAGGGGAGATTATGAGAGTGCAGTTAAATATTTTAAAAAAGCTTTAACAACCTCTTTTGATTATGAGCTAAAATCAGGAGTTTATTTTCATCTCGGAGAGATAGATCTCTGGAACAATAATGTTAAGAAAGCAAAAGAATATTTTGAAGAATGTCTCGAAATAAATCCTAATCATAGGAAAGCAAGAGAATACTTAATAAGTTTACCTATAAAAAATTCTAATTAATTAAAAGATATCTTAGGAACAAAAATGATAACATTTATTGAACATTACCTTAGTAATCAAAAAGCAGGTCATTTTTTTAAGAATGTATTTTATTTCTCTTCTATATTTGATATGAAAGGAATTAATTATGAGTTTATTTTAGAAAAAAAAGTTAAATTTATTGTAAAAAATCATTATCATAACTTTAAATATTATTTTAAAGATAGAGAATACTATAAAAGACTTCCTCTAATTGATAAAGTTGCTTTGAGAAAAAGAGAATATAGAGACCTATTTTTAAATAGGAAATCAAAAATTTTTTTTATATTTACTATGAATAATGAAGATTTTCTTGCGTTAGTTAGACTTTTGGAAGATAAAGAAATAGTTAATAGAATAATAGAAAATAATGTTTTGATTATTGCTCATAGTGGAGGAATTATCTATCCGGCATTATATGTTGAGAAAGATAAAATAAATCAAATAATTAAAAAATTAAAGAGGCATATTGTGTTCAGTTTTTATTCTGAGCTTCAAGCTATTTATATAAAAAAGTTTTTTGGATTAAGTAATTTTATATTTCTTCATATTCCAAATTTTTTAAAGATTAATACAAACAAAGAAAAAAAATATATATCATTACTTGGAGATTTTAGATTTGATAAGTTCAACGGTTATCTATTGAAAATAATTGAAAAATATGATGGCGAAACTTTCCTAATACAATTTAATAATATAAATAAATCGAATTTTCTTTTATGGAAAACACTGTATAACTTTAAAAACCTAAAGGTTATATTAAATTTTTTAGATAATAATAGCTTTATGAACTATTTAGAAAAATCCAAATTAGGTATAATGACTTATGATCCTTATAGGTTTGCCTTACAGTCTTCTGGTATTTTAGAAGAATATGGATTAGCAAGAACTCCTGTTATTGTTCCAGAAAATACATGGTTACATTATTTTATGAAAAAATTTAGTTTATTGGGAGAATCATACGACCCGTTTTCCATTGATGACTTTCTTTTTAAGTTTGATAGATTAACTAAACGAGAAATATCTTGTAATCGAATAAATGAAGATTTACATAATCTTAACAGTGTTGATAAATTTATAAGTGATATAATGAATTTGTACAATACGAGAGAATTTGAAACTGAAATTAGAGTTGAATCGCATCTAAAAGGAATTGTTAACGAAGCTTTGAAAAAAGGAGAGGTAGAATATTTAACAAATGTAGCAGAACTTTTAATTCATAATAAAAGAGAGAGAGAAGCGTATAATATTCTTAAAAATGTGATAAAAAAAGATGAAAGATACATAAGGGCTTATTACCTGTTGCTGAAATATTTCAATTACTCTAAAAAAATATACTACTTTGATAATTACAAGAGTACAAACACCTACGATCCAGTTACACTAAACAGAATTACTGAAGAACTAATAAAAAGAGATAGTAAGATTAAAAATGTAAACTGCGAGGAAATGATTGAACCTGCATTTTTAGAAATAAGTGAGTTGGTGGACTTAGCAATAGAGATAAAACAAAAAGGATGTGTTTCAAAAAAAATAGAGCAAGTATTAAACAGACTAGGTATGAGAATCCGGGAAAGTACTATCGAAGTTAATAATGATGAGTTAAGCCGAAATATAGAAGAAATAAGTTCGTTAATAGACAAAAATAATCTATTTCTAATTTATTATTATTTAGGGGATAAAATATATAATAAAGGACTAAAAGGTTATAAATATTTTTTTTATAAAGCTTTAGAGATGATTCTTTATAAAAGAAAAAAGAAGGATATAGATATTTACCATCTAGCTAGTATTTACGGAAAGATAGGAGAATACAGGAAAGCAAAAGAAAGATTTAGAGAAGTAATAAAAAACACCAATAATGGGGGTTTGAAAGCAGGTGCCTATTTTCATCTTGGAGAAATTGCTCTTCAGGAAGGAGAAAATAAAAAAGCTGAAAAATATTTCAAAAAATGCCTTGAACTTAAGTCGGTGCACAGAAAATCTCGGGAATATCTTAAAAAACTAAGTAAAGACTTCGAAAAATGAAAATCGCATATATTGACAGATCGTTTCACAAAAAGACCAGTAGCACTGATTTTCTCTTTAATATCCTTCAAAACCATTTTGAAGTCAAAAGGTTCTGGGATAACAGATGGGATAATGGAAAAGGTGCTCCTTTTGGCAAAATAAAGGATGAAGGTTTTGATACGATTTTACTTTTTCAGGATGCTTATGATCCTAACTATCTTTATAAAAAGTATGGGTTCAAGAACATTATCTGGGTTCCAATGGCCGATCAATACAATGAAAAGTATCTGCGTTATTTTTCTTCTGAAAAAAATTATAAGGTAATAGCTTTTTCTGAAGAGATTTACTTAAAAAGCATTTTATTAGGAATAGAAACTTTGAGAATTAAATTTTATCCCGAGCCGAAAAGTTTTAAGAAAAAAATTTTTGAAAAAATAGATGTCTTCTTTTGGTATAGGAAAAATCACATAAATATTTCTCAAATAAAAATTCTTTTTAAAAGTAAAGATATAAATAAAATCTATATTCATAATAGCCCCGATCCAAGCAACGAAAAGGATATTTTTTTGAGTTTAGATAAGGAAATTAGAAAAAAGATTGTAATAGGTGAATGGTCTGAAAGAAAAGAGAAATACCTAAACATATTAGATAAGTATAATTTATTTATAGCTCCCAGATTAAAAGAGGGAATCGGTTTAAGTTTTCTTGAGGCTATGAGCAGAGGGCTTATCGTTTTAGGCAATAAAGATACCACCATGAACGAATATATACGAAATGGTTACAATGGAATTCTATTTGATGCATATTATCCAGAGCCTATAGAAAAGGAACTTTTATCTGAAAATAATTTATCCGAGATGAGCAAAAACTTATATAAAACACTCCTTAAAGGATATGAAAGATGGAAGAAAAGTGAGATCGAAATTATAAATTTTATTGATAAAAACAAAGATAAGAAAACAGTTTCCCTTCCGGATATAAAACAAAGTTTTGAAGAGTGGACACCCCAATCACAATTCCATCTCTTAAAACACTTAAGAGAAATTGGCGATAATGATTTAAATTTTTACAGAAGTAAATTTAACGGAAAAGAAGCAAATTTTAAGGTCAAAATGGAATTTAATTTTTTATTTTCAGGGATTTTTCCTCTGAGTAAGAATGTAGAATACAAAAAGTTGTCTGAAGTAGGACTTATGTCCCTTTGTGAGTTAATAATTGATTATTATTATAAAAATCCAGATCTTAAAGTAGAAGAGAAAAATAATCTAAAAAATTTTATATACAGATATTTAGAACCAATAAAAAATAAAGATAGCAGAGAGTTACTCATTTTAGGTGAAATGTTTTACATACTAAATATATATAAAGAAGCCAAAAACTATCTTAAAAAGGTTTTGGAAAAGCCTGAAATAAAAAGAAAGGTGAAAGCTCTTTTTCTACTTGGAGAAATTTGTAAAAAAACTGAGAACTTAAATTGCAATGTGTATTATAAAAAAGCCCTATCAATTCTTGAAAAGCTCAAGAACAAAGGCCCTGGGAAAATGTATTTGATTGCATCCTTAAACAAACAATTGGGTAACTATAAAAAGGCAAAGTATTGGTACAAAAAAACAATAAAATCAACAATAAATCCCTCTTATATTTCAGCTTCATATTTTCATCTCGGAGAAATTGAATTAGCGAGAAGGAATGTTAAAAGTGCAGTGGAAAACTACAAGATGTGTCTGAGATTAAATCCGCATCACAAAAAAGCAATAGAAGAACTAAAAAAATTAGAACACAAGTAAACTTCTCTTGTCTCTAAAACAAAATATAAAAAAAAGAAACTCTTTTGAAAATTTTCCCGAATCATTAAATTCTTATGGAGTATTAATTTCAATGAGTGATGTGAATAAGGGAGAGAGCACTTTTAGGCATTTAATAAAAAAATTCCCCGATTATAAGGATGCTATTGATAATTATTATAATTTAAAAAAAGGAAGATTAAATAAATTAAAACATACTATATACCTTATGCCGCAAACTCTAAATTTTTTCCTTTATTATTATAGATAAAGAGAGGTTTGAAGATGCCAGTTGAAAATATTGAAAAGTTTTTTAAAGGGGAAGTTGTTCTTTTAAAGCCTAAAGTTTTTAAGGATCACCGAGGTTTTTTTTATGAAGTATTTAAAAAAAGTGAACTTGAAAAATACGGAGTGCCTTCAAATTTTGTTCAGGAAAATCATTCTGGCTCAATTAAAAATGTTGTAAGAGGGCTTCATTTTCAATGGGATCCGCCTATGGGAAAGTTAATGAGAGTTACAAGGGGAAAAGCTTTTTTGGTGGCTGTTGATATAAGAAAAAATTCTCCGACTTTAGGTAAGTGGGTAGGTGTTGAGGCTTCGGAGGAAAACAGATATATGCTCTGGGCTCCTGCTTATTTTGCGAGGGGATTTGCAGTATTGTCGGATTATGCTGAAATTCAGTATCTCGTTACTGGTGAGTACAACAATAAAGCTGAATCAGGCATATTATGGAATGATCATGAGATAGGAATTAACTGGCCCGTGAAAAATCCTATTCTTTCCGAAAAAGATAAAAATGCTCAAACCCTTAAGGAATGGCTTAAAAGGCCTGAATCGGATAATTTTGTATATGGATAGCAATGAAGATAGGGCAGTTAAAAAAGCCAAGATTTTGTTAAATGTGAAGATATTACCTGATTTTATATCCAACTTATAATTAGTGAAGCTTATAAATTTCAAAACAGTTATGGTATAATGAAAATATGAAGAAGATACCATACGGAATTGGGAATTTTGAAAAAATAAAAACAGAGAATTATTATTTCATAGATAAAACTAAGTTTATAGAAAAGTTGGAATCTTTGGGAAGTAATTATTTGTTTTTATTTCGCCCTCGCAGGTTTGGAAAATCGCTTTTTCTTTCAATGTTAGAGCATTATTATGATATTAGAAGGAAGGAGCAATTTGAGGAATTATTTTCAGATACATATATTAGAAAAAATCCTACGAAATTAAGGGGTTCATTTCCCATATTAAAATTTAATTTTTCGGGAATACCTGTGTCAGGAGGATTAAAGGATGCGGAGAGATCATTCGATTTAAGTATAAAGCGGACAATACGAACATTTTTTTCAATATACAAGGAAGATTACCCTGAGATAAAGGATATACAGGAAAGAGTTTTAGAGTTAGAAAAAGCAGGTGATATACTTTCAGAATTTATACAAAATTTATATGAATTAAAGATAAAATATTATTTATTGATAGATGAATACGATAATTTTGCGAACAATATATTGATAGAGTACGGAAAGGGTGATTACAGAGCAGTAACGCACGGAGGAGGCTTTTTAAGAAGCTTTTTTGCAGTGATAAAGAATGGGACTGAGAACAGAACCATAGAGAGATTATTCATAACGGGGGTTACACCATTGGTATTGAGTGATATAACAAGTGGAATGAACATAGGAGATAATATATCAGTATATCCGATGTTTGAGGATATAGTGGGGTTTAATAGGGAAGAAGTTGAGGAATTGGTGGAGTATTATGTATCGGAAGGAGGAATAAAGAGGGAGGATAAGGATAAGGTGCTCGGCGTATTGAATGAGTATGCGAATAATTATTTTTTTTCAAAGAAAATGGGAAAGAGTGTACATAATTCGGATATGGTGATGTATATAATAAAGAATTATTTTCAGTTCGGCGAGATAGCGGATGAGCCGATAGATGCGAATGTAAGGACGGATTTTGGTAAGTTGAGGTTTTTGGTGGTGGAGAGCAACAGATTGAATGGAAATTTTAACATATTGGAAGAGGTATTGGATAAGGGGAAGACATCCGGAAGATTGGTTGATATATTTTCGCTTGATGAGTTGAGAACAAGGGAGAATTTCAGGCCATTTTTATATTATCTCGGTTTGCTAACAATAGGAGAATATTATGAAGGAGGAGAATACCAGTATAAGATACCGAATACAACGGTAAGGACACTATTATGGGAGTATTTAAGGAAATCATTGGAAAAGGTGTATGAGTTAAGAATAGATGTTGATATATTGAGGAAGTATTTCAGGGAGATGGCATTTGAGGGAAAGTGGAGGGAGCTTTTTGAATATTTGTTTGAAGAGTTTTACGGGATAGTGGCAAGTGTGAGGGATTTCATATGGAGGGAGGAAGGAGTGAGTATGTTTGTAAAGACATATCTTTCAATGAGTTCTTTATATGTTCCTGAGTTTGAATATGAGGCGAGAGGAGGATATGTTGACATATATTTGAGAAAGCACTGGATAATAACGGAGAATACTAAGTATGAATATATAATAGAGATGAAACATTTGAAAATGGAAGGTAGGAAGGAGATACCTGAGGATGAGCTTGAGAGGGTAAAGGGTGAGGCAATAGAGCAGATAATAAGGTATGCCAAGTCGAAGAAGATGGAGGTACCGGAGTATGCGGACAGGAGTAAGGTACCTGAGATAAAGAAGATAGTTATAATAACCTCATCAAGAGGAGTTTTATGGATGGGGGAGATATCTTAATTCCAAGAGTTTTCAAGCTGTTTATGTGGATTTACTTTGATGATTTGTATTGAATTTTATCCTTTTTAATATTAAATTATAATAATAATAGGACAAATGTGAAAGGAGAGTGAAATGTGAAAAAGGTCGTTAAAATATCAAAAAGTTTCAAGGAAGCTGAGGAGTGGGATATTGAGCAACAAATAACTATGACTCCGCAAGAGAGACAAAGGGTTGCTAAGGAATTAAAGAGAAGAGTTTATGGTAAAAATACTAAAGATGTAAGAGAATGTTATAAAGATGATAGACATTGATTATTTTTCCAAAGATATAAAGGAATTTTTGAAATTATTAGCGGAATACGGAGTAAAGTATTTAATAGTAGGCGGAGAAGCTGTTATTTACTACGGACATGCACGATTAACAGGAGATATAGATATTTATTATTCTATGAAGAGTGAAAATATAGAGAAATTATATGAAGCTCTTAAAAGTTTTTGGGGAGAAGTAATTCCTCATGTTGATTCAATAGATGATTTAAAAAAAGAAGGAATGATTATTCAATTTGGTTTACCTCCTAATAGAATAGATTTAATAAATTCTCTTGAACCTTTTACTTTTGAAGAAGCATGGGAAAATAGATTGGAAGAAAAATTAGAATTTAAGGGTAAAATTTATCCTATTTATTTTATTGGTATAAAAGATCTTATTGCAAATAAAAAGTTAGCGGGGAGGAATAAAGATATTGAAGATCTGAAATTTTTATTGAAGAAAGTAAAAAAAGATAGTAAGTAATTTAGAGGAGGAAATTATTAAAAAAGGAGGGATAAAATGAAAAAACTTTCTGTTATTTTTGTTTTAGCTTTTAGTCTTGTTTTTTTGAACTATTGCGGTAAAAAGGAAGAAAAGAAAGCACAACCTGTTCAGGAAAAGAAGGTTGAAAAAGTAGAAAAGAAAGTTGAAAAAAAAGTGTTTGCTTACACAGATAATCCTACTCTTGATATGATACCTTCCGAGCCTTTGAAAGGAAGAGTTGTAAAAGGCGATGTTAAGACTGGTTTTATTGTTGAAAGTATTATGATAACTCCCGGATTTAAAAGCTGGCAGCTCTGTTTCGCGGATAAAAAAATACAGAAGGTTGACGAGGATTTTGATTTTACCGATGCGATTAAACTTAAGGTAGAATTAACCAAACAGGAGATTAAGAGCGGGGATATCATAGAAAATACTGCTGATATTGAAAAAGAGCAGGATTTGAGCTTTATTGAGCTTTACCTTAAAAAAGGTGAAACTTATGAGCCCATATCAAGTTATACGAGAGTTGCCTATGTTGTAAAATTTACAAAATGGGAAATTGAACCATACAAAAAGGAAACAGGCTCGGGAAATCAGCTGGCAGGAAAAGCTTCCGGAATGGTTGCTGTATGTATAAAGGGTGATGGTTCTGATTTTGATAAAGTGTGGATTGCGGGGCAATTTGAAGATGTGCCTGTTTATTATACTGGAAAACCTCCTTGGATAAAGGATTGATCTGATTAATTATAGAATTTCATTTGAAATATAGTCTCTTTAGTAATAAAAAGTATTAAGAAAAGAGAATAATATTTTGCCAATTTGTAAGTTGTATTTACAAAAAGGCAAAGATAATTTATCATAAAGAATGAAGTATATAAAAAGAGAAATTGAGAATTTTATTCTTAAGAATATAGATGGATTTCCGGTTATATTAATAACAGGACCGAGGCAGAGCGGGAAAACAACTCTTGTAAAAAACCTCTTTAAGAATTATGATTACATATCACTTGAAAATCTCGATTATTCTGAGTTTGCAAAAGAGGACCCAAAAGGATTTCTTGAAAAGTACAGTAAAAATGTAATTTTTGATGAGATTCAAAATGTTCCGAGTTTAATTTCATATATTCAGGGCATTGTTGATGAAGAGCGAAAACCTGCAACTTTTGTTTTAACGGGTTCGAGAAGTTTTAATTTGATGTCAAATATATCACAGTCTTTAGCTGGTAGAGTTTTAAATGTAAATCTTCTTCCTTTTGAAGTAAATGAAGTGGATAAAATTGGAAATACGAAATACGAAAATTATGAAGATTTTATTTACAGAGGTGGGTATCCTCCCATATATGTTTCAAAGGTTAATCCTTCCGTATGGTATTCATCTTATGTTACAACCTATATAGAGAGGGATGTAAGGCAAATTGTTAATATCAAGGATCTGGGAAGATTTCGTAATTTCTTAAGACTTCTTGCGGGTAGAATAGGTAAAACTCTTAATTTTTCAAATTTAGCAAGTGATACGGGAGTATCACATAATACCATAAGGGAATGGATTTCCGTACTTGAAGCAAGTTTCATAGTTTTTTTACTTAATCCGTATTTTGAAAATATAAGAAAGAGAATAATAAAGCATTCAAAACTTTATTTTTATGACACGGGTTTAGTCTCCTATCTTTTGGGAATAAGAGAGCCACAGGAGATTTTCATGCACTATTTAAAGGGTGAATTATTTGAGAATTTTATTGTTGCCGAGCTTACAAAGAAAAATTTACATACCGGTGGATTAAGGAATTTTTATTTTTTAAGAGAAAAAAGCGGAGTGGAAATAGATTTCTTATGCAAAAAAGTGAATCAAAAGTTTAATTTGATAGAAATAAAATCTTCAAAAACTTTTAACTCAGAATTTTTTAAGAATATTGAAAAGGTGAGCAAATACCTTGAAATTGAAAAATCTTTTGTAATTTACGGAGGAAAAGATAGTTTTAAGTTTAAAGGTAATAGTGTTTTTTCTTGGAGAAATATTGATGATGTGTTTGAAGAGTTAAAATAAGAGGTAAAGTGGAGATGAGATTAAAAAAATTGGAGGCTAAAATGAAAATAGTAGTAATTGGTTCTAATGGTCAGCTTGGCAATGATATTTACGAAACACTTAAAAGAGAAAGAAACTGGGATATTGTTGGTTTGACCCATTCTGATGTGGACGTTTCGGATATTGATTCTGTTTTTTCTGTTTTTAAAGAGCTCAAACCAAATGTAATTATTAATACTGCTGCTTTTCACAATGTTCCCCTTTGTGAAAAGGAAAAAGAAAAAGCTTTTCTCGTAAATTATCAGGGAGCTCAGAATCTTGCGGATATTTCAAATGAGTTAAAAGCCACTCTTATTCATTTTAGCACTGATTATGTTTTTGACGGGGAAAAGAAAGCTCCCTATATTGAAACCGATGCTCCTAATCCTCTGAATATTTATGCAAAATCAAAGTTAGAGGGAGAAAACAGAATTAAAGAAACTGCCGAAAAGTACTATATTTTAAGAGTTGCAGGGCTTTATGGTAAATACCCTTCAAGAGTTAAAGGCTACAATTTTGTGGGATTAATGCTAAAACTTGCAAAGGAAAGAGATGAGATAAGAGTTGTTGATGATGAGTTTACTACTCCTACATATACAAAAGAAATAGCTGAACAGGTTAAGGTAATAATAGAAAAGGAACCTCCCTATGATATTTATCACGCTACTGCCGAGGGAGAGTGCAGCTGGTATGAGTTTGCCAAAGCTATTTTTGAAATTTCAGGTGTTAAAACAAACCTTAAAAAGGCTGCTCCAGGAGAATTTGCCACAGAGGTTAATCGTCCGAAGTACTCCGTACTTGAAAATTATAATCTTAAAAAGGAAAATTTGAATGTTTTCAAACATTGGAGAAAGGAGCTTGAAGATTATTTACAGGAAGTTAAGATAATATGAGTATAAGAATAATAAAAGAGGTGGATGAGCTTTCAAAGGGGGCAAGGGTTTTTATATATGGAGCCGGAGCTGCTGGGAAAGGGTTTTTCTTCTACTTATGCAAAATGAGACCAGATATAAAGATTTTGGGTTTTATTGATACATATAAAAAAGGAAAATGCTGTGGGTATAAAGTCTATAGATTTAATGAGTTTTTTAAGGCTTTTAAAAAGAATGATTATGATTTAATACTAATTGCTTCTATGTTTCACGATGAAATATCCGAATTATTAATGAGGAACGGGATAGATAATTTTTTGCTCGTTAAGTGGAAAAATCCGACATTCAACTTTTTTGTTGAAAGCAAAGATTTATGTTATTTCCTAAAAAGAATAACTTCCTTTTTAATAAAAATAATTGCATGGCTTTTCCCTAAGAACAAGAATAAATTTTTAATAGTGGGGGAGTATGGTGGAAATTTCGTAGGAAACTCTAAGTATTTTTATCTCTACTTAAAAAGGAATAAAAATTTAGAAGTATATTGGTTAACGGGGAAAAAAAGTTACTACGAAAGGTTCAAAAAATTTGATATAAAAGCTTTAAATTATAAAAAAATAAAAACTTTTTTCCACATCTTAAATACAAAATATGTTGTTCTTGATAATAGGGATTGGAGAAAAAGCTATTTAATTTTAGATCATTCAAAAGCTAAGAAGATACAATTATGGCATGGAGTTGGTTTCAAAAGTATCGGTTTCCTTCTTATTGACAAGGATTTTTTAAAAAGACTTACCAAAGAAGAATTTCAAGCTTTAAAAAAACGCAATCCTTCCTATGATCTTTTAATCACCACTTCCGATTTTTATTCAGAGAAAGTTTTTGCCCCTGCCTTTGGAATGCCTATTGAAAAGGTAAAACCCCTTGGGTATCCGAGAAATGATATCTTTTACCGTGATATTCCCGGGGAAGAGATAAATACCGATGAAAAGGTTCTAAAATTTGCAAAGGCATTTAAGAAATCCGGAGGTAAGATTATAGTTTTTGCTCCCACATTCAGGGATTTGAATATAAAAGTGGATATGAGAAGTATATTTAACTATGAAAAATTAAATTCATTCTTACTTGCACATAATATTATTTTTATAATTAAGGGACATCCGCTGCCCTATATTAAATACGAGATAGAAAAAGCGGTTGATCTGTATAAAAATATTTTGATTTATGATAATTCAAAAGATGTTTACCCTCTTCTAAAAATCACTGATCTCTTAATTACTGATTACTCTTCAATATATACTGATTTTTTACACACAGGAAGACCTGTTCTCTTTTATCCCTTTGATTATGAAGAGTATACGGATCTCCACCGTCAGCTTCAATTTGATTATAATGAAATGACGCCGGGACCAAAAGCAAAAAATTTCGGAGAACTTTTAAATTGGATTAATCATTTTTTAGTAGAAGGGAAAGATGGATTCGAAAGTGAGCGTGAAAGAATATTAAACCTTGCTTTCAAGTACAAAGACGGAAATAGCAGTCAGAGAATATTTGAAGAGATTATGGAGTTGAGGTAAATTTTTGTTTTTTTTAGAAAGAGCAAACTATGATAAAATCTAACAT
>Ga0190334_1000381_pt1 | contig 23249 bp, 18 predicted proteins | sample 48720478_MG_FD_161270 | JGI IMG/M metagenome (GOLD analysis project Ga0190334, IMG submission 161270) | Hydrothermal vent sediment bacterial communities from Southern Trench, Guaymas Basin, Mexico - 4872-04-7-8_MG | ecosystem: Environmental > Aquatic > Marine > Hydrothermal vents > Sediment ... | reverse complement strand
TCTTTCATTCTTTACCCTATAGTGTCTGCTTCCATCATACAACACCAATTCATCCTTTGATACATCAACTCCAAAAACTAAAAATTCCTCAGGATTTAACATTTTTCTCCTCCTCTTGTATAATTTAGATTATGAGAATTGGAGAAGGTTGGTTGTCCTGCATACACTATGCTTGTAAATACAGCCTGAAGAGTTGTTCCTCTTCGGCTAAGATGTTGTGCAGGATTGTGCAGGGGGGGAATGATCTTGGAGACAAGCTGTCTTATTCTGAGACGCTTAAGCCCGAGACATTCTCCTCCTCCAATCCTCTTTTTTTCTCTCTTCATATCCTTTATCATTTCTTTCTACCGTTTTCTATTTTACCCATTTTCTTTTGTTTTTGCACTTTTTCGCTGATTAATAAATATTTTTATAAATAAAAATATTAATATATTAAGATACAAGCTCTCAGCTGTTCCAGCTTATCTGGCAGCTTTTTGGGCTTATAGCCAAGAAAGCCCTTAAGCTTTTGCGAGCTTCAAGGCTAATTTTAGTGATTTGTTATTTATTATATTTTGTTTTCTTAAAAAGATGCCAAACTCAGCTTTGAAGCTTCGGGGCTTTTCCATTGCCACTGTTTTCCCTTCTCTTACTCGAGATTTCGGGCGAAAAAAAAGCTATTGAAAAATAGTAAGAAATAGGATAAAATCACCTGTTGCGCCCGTAGCTCAACCGGACAGAGCGTCTGACTACGAATCAGCAGGTTGGAGGTTCGAATCCTCTCGGGCGTGAAAAAAGGTAAAAAAATGAATAAATATATGAAATTGGCATTAAAAGAAGCAGAGAAAGCTGAGAAAAAAGGAGAAGTTCCGGTGGGTGCAATTGCTGTACTCAATAGCAAAGTTATAGCCAAAGCCCATAATCAGGTTATTAGCAAAAATGATCCCTCTGCTCATGCCGAGATTTTAGTAATAAAAAAAGCCGCAAAAAAAATAGGCAATTACAGATTAAATGATGTGGAATTATATGTTACCAAGGAGCCGTGCCTGATGTGTATAGGTGCAATGGTAAATGCAAGGATAAAAAAGCTCTACTTCGGAGCATACGATCCCATAAGAGGTGGAGTTGATGTTTACTACCGATACTTTGAAAAATTTAATCACCACTTTGAAGTTGAAGCAGAATTGGAAAAGGAAAGTTGTGAAAAGATATTAAAAGATTTTTTCCTCAGCAGGAGAGGTACCGAAGTGGTCGTAACGGGGTCGACTCGAAATCGATTTTCCGGTGATGAGCCGGGACGGGGGTTCGAATCCCTCCCTCTCCGCCAAAAAAGGAATAAAAAAAAATTAAAAAAAAATAAATGGAGGGGTGTCCGAGTGGCTTAAGGAGCACGCTTGGAAAGCGTGTGTCCCGGTAACGGGACCGTGGGTTCGAATCCCACCTCCTCCGCCATCCTTAAAGATGAAAGTAATAGATAAATATAACAGAAAAGAGTATGAGTTTGATCAAGAAATGACAGTTGAAGAGCTTAAATCTCTCTTAAATTTAAAGCCAAAAGATGCTTTTATGGTTATAATTAACAAAGAAAACAAAAGCGATAATTATCTTATAAATAAAGATGAAGAAGTAACAATCAGACCAGTAATTTCAGGAGGATAATAATCCCAATTTTCTTTTTTTAATTACAGATATTCAATTAAAAAGTTATTGACCTTTTATCTCTTTTCTTTTATAATTCTTTTACCAAGAAAAATAAAGGAGGAAGAGATGGATTTTGCAAAATTGATTAATACTGTAAAGGAGATAGTCGTAGAGCCCAAAAATGCCTTCACAAAAAGGAAGGAAGAAAAAGAACCATGGATGAATCTTTTAGTAAACTATGTACTGATTTTAGTTGCAATATCAGCTTTAGGATCATTTTTAGGGATGATTAGATGGTCAGCTTCTTGGGCTATACGTTCTCTAATAATGCAATTAATCATTGGTGTGGTTAATTTTATTATACTCATGTATTTAATGCAGGCTCTTTCAAAAAGCTTCGAGGGAAATGGAGATCTTGAACAATCAGCTAAAACAATTGCATATAGTTTAACACCCTTATGGGTAGCCTCATTCTTGAGATTTATACCCGTTTTAGGGTGGTTAATAGCACTCGCTGGCTTAGTTTACTCATTATATGTTCTCTATCATGCAATTTTAATTTTCATGGATGTTCCTAAAGATAAAGCTGTTGGCTATGAAATTATCTTTATAATAGTATCAATAGTAGTAATGGCGGTTGTAGGCATTACTCTTGGAGCCATTTTTGGGTTAGGCTTTTTAGGATCTGGGGCCATGCATGGGGGATGGAGATTTTAAATGATAGGAATCTTGGTAATATTACTATCTATCGTCGCTTTTGTATTATTTACTTATTTTATTCTCTATAATTCTTTACTAAGATCAAAAGTGGAAGTTGATAATGCATGGTCACAAATAGATGTTCAATTAAAGAGAAGACATGACCTAATTCCGAATCTTGTAAGCACAGTAAAAGGATATATGCAGCACGAGAAAGAAACTCTTGAGAAAGTTATACAGGCAAGAGCTGCTGCAATAAGTGCGAAGGAATTACCTGAAAGAATAAAAGCCGAGGGTAAAATTTCAGGCTTATTAGGAAGGCTTTTAGCAGTGTTTGAGCAGTACCCCAATCTAAAAGCTGACAGACATGCACTTGAACTCATGGAAGAGCTTAGAACCACTGAAAATTCCATTGCTTTTGCAAGACAGCATTATAATGACAGTGTAATGAAATACAATTATAAAATAAAAGCTTTCCCTTGGGTAATAGTTGCACCAATGATGAATCTTTCCAAAAGAGAATACTTTGAAGTGGAAACAGAGGAAGAGAAAAAAGTACCTGAAGTGAAATTTTAGAAATTTATGGATGAAAACCTTTTAATTGAGTTTGACGATTTTTTAGAAAACATAGATAATATTCCTTCATTAAAACCTGTTCCCACAAAAATCTTAAAACTCTTAAAAGATGAGAATACAGAGGTAAAAAAGTTAGCTGAGCTTATCTCAAGAGATCCTTCACTTGCAGCTAATATATTAAAGTATGCAAATTCATCTTTCCTCGGATTCAAGCAAAAAATAACATCAATCCCTCAAATAATTTCCCTTATCGGAATACGGGAAATAAAAAAATTAACTTTAATTTATGCAATCAAGTCAAGAGTGGAAAAAGATTTGAAAGGTTATGGGCTAACAGGTAAGCAGATCTGGAAACATTCTCTTTCTGCAGCTATTGGAGCTCAATTTTTAGCCCAACTAAAAGGAATCTATCCTACTGAAAATGCATTTACCTCAGGTCTTTTGGTAGATATAGGAAAAATAGTATTAAATGATTTTATTATAAAGAGGAATATAAAAGCTATAAAAGATAGAGAGAATGTTTACAAATTTCATAAAATTGAGAGAGAATTTTTTGGAATTGACCACAGTGAAATTGGTGCACTTTTATTAAAAAAATGGGATTTTCCGGAAGAAGTAATTATAAGTATTAGACATCATCACCGTCCTTCAGAATCTCCAAAATATAAAAAGCTTACTTCCGCATTACATATAGCTGATTTGGTAAGCACAGCTTCTATTTTTGAATTAAATGTTAATGAATACGAAACAAGAATTGACCATTATGCCTTAAAATCTTTAAAAATCAAATTTCATGATTTAAAAGAATTAGTTGACTTAATGATAGAGGAGATTGAAAATGCAGAAAAAGAATTCTTCTAAGAATTTAGAAGAACTTGACAGGGAGAGTTTTGAAAAATCAGTTCAAAAGACTCTGATATATGAAAAAAAAGGAGTATTCTCAAAATATAAAGACTTTTTTCTGGGCAATGTTTCCTTCTTGTATTTTATTAAATACGAAATAATCACATTACTTTTTTCAAATATGCCGGGAGCATTGGGGCTCTTTTTTAGAAAAATATTTTTCAGAAAACTTTTTAAGAAGGTCGGAAGAGGGATTGTTTTCGGGAAAAACATGACAATTCGCCATCCGAAAAAAATAACAATAGGAAACAATGTAATATTTGATGATAATGTTGTTTTAGATGCAAAGGGTAAAAATAATAATGGAATAGAAATAAAGGATAATGTTGTTATTGGTAGAAATACAATGCTCAGCTGTAAAGGAGGAGATATTTTTGTTGATGAGCATTCAAATATCGGGGCCAACTGTTATATTATTTCCGAAACAAAGTTTAACCTCGGAAAATATGTATTTATAGCAGGAAACTCATACCTAATAGCCGGTGGAAATCATACTTATAAAAGTAGAGATATACCAATAATGTTCCAACCCTCTGTTTCCAAAGGAGGGGTTACTATTGAGGATGATGTCTGGTTGGGGGCAGGCGTCATTGTTCTTGATGGAGTGAAAATAAAAAAGGGAGCAATAATAGGAGCAGGCTCCCTTGTTAATAAAGATATAGATGAATACTCAATAGCCGTGGGTTCTCCTGCAAAAGTTATTAAAAGCAGATAAATGTTAGACAAAACTTTAATCTTTGAATGTTTGAAATGCGGTAACTGTCTTTTTTATTGCCCTGTATACAATATTGAAAAAGAGGAAACTTATTCCCCGAGAGGAAGGCTCTCACTTCTTGAAATGATAAATGAAGAGGATTTCCCCCTGTTAAGAAAGGAATTTTTACAGGAATGTCTTCTTTGCGGAGCCTGTGAAAAAAATTGTAATGCTAATATAAAGATTACAGATATTTATATCCTGAATAGAGTAAAATTTAAAAATGATTCTCCCGCTATAAAAAAAATTGCTCTGAAATTTTTCACAAAAGGTTTTTTAAATCTCTACAAACATCTTTTTTTGTTCTTTAAGTACACTCCTTTTTCCATACTTCCAAAATTCAGTTTGAAATTTAAAATAGAAAAGAGAAATTTTGACAAAAAGGTTGTCCTTTTCTCCGGTTGTGTTGCAAATTATCTAATAACCGAAATAAAGGATTCTGCAATTTATATTCTTAACTTATTAGGATATGAAGTTATAACTCCTCCCTTCAATTGTTGTGGTTTTCCATTTCTATCGGCGGGGGATATGGAGCAATTTGAAGCTTTAAGAAATGAAAATAGTAAAATAATCCAAAAATATGAAAACCTCCCTATTATAACACTCTGCCCTACCGGCAATCACACATTAAAGGATTATTATGGATTTGACAATATTATCGAATTTGCCGAGTTTCTAAACAGAGAAGAAAAGTATAAAAAGCTAATAAAAAGGATGAAAAAATTAGAGGATAAAATATCAATTCATATTCCTTGTCACTACATTAATTTTTTTGAACATTCTGAATATTTAAGAAAAAGTCTTGAAAATATACAGGAAGTTCAACTTTATGAGCCGGAAAGACAGATGTGTTGCGGATTTGGTGGTATGTTTTCAATAAGTTATCCAAAGGTCTCAAATAAAATTCTGGAAAAATCAATAAAAAATCTAAAAGTTAATGAAGGAAGGAAAGTCATAACAAATTGTCCCGGATGCCTCGTTCAGCTCAGCAGAAAATCTGAAGCATACCATCTTGCAATTTATTTAGCAAAGATGATTGAAAATTCTATTAAATAATATTTTTAAAATCTAAGAAGGAGATTGCAAATGAGAAAAACTAACTTTTTTCTGTTTTTAATGATATTTTTCCTTTTATCTACTAATATCGTCTTTTCTGAAGTAAAAATAGAAAAAAGAGCTGTTAAATTCAGAACATATCCTTTCTCGGATCCTGATCCTGTGGCAAAAATCGGAAGGATTTACCCATACTTCAGATTTGACGGATTTTCAGATAATCCTGTTCAAAAAAGATGGAATATAATTGTACTAAGCAATGAATTTATTGAAGTATGGATAGTTCCTGAAATAGGAGGTAAAATCTGGGGAGCAATTGATAAAACCACCGGAATCCCTTTTATTTATTTTAACAGAGCTATTAAATTCAGAGATATAGCAATGAGGGGACCGTGGACATCCGGTGGAATAGAATTTAATTTCGGGGCAATCGGACACACTCCAAATGTCGCAAATCCGGTGGATAGCATCGTTATTCGAAATAAAGACGGAAGTATAAGTGTGTTTGTCGGTGCAATGGACCTAAGTTCAAGAACAGAGTGGCAGGTTGAAATAAAATTAAGCAGCGGAAAAACTTATTTTGAGACTAACACTTTTTGGTTCAATCCCACAAACTTTGATACTTCATTTTACCATTGGCTAAATGGCTCCACTGATACGGAAAATAATCTTAAATACTTTTTCCCGGGGAAATACCATCTTGATCATAATGGAAATAATTATCCATGGCCCATTGACAAAAAGGGAAGAGACATTTCATACTATAAAAACAATAATTTCGGAAAATATAAGCCCTATCACATTTTCGGAATTTTCACCAATTATTTTTCTGTGATTTTCCAGAATAGAAAATTCGGAGCAGGACACTGGAGTTTTTACTCGGATAAACCCGGTAAAAAAATATGGATGTGGGGACTCTCACGGGAAGGAGCAATATGGGAGAAGCTTCTATCAGATCAAGATCTGGGAAATAAACAGTACACGGAAATCCAGGCGGGCGCACTATTTATTCAAGCAGGGGAAACAGAAAACACTCCCTTTAAGCATCTCTATTTTTCACCTCAAGATACTGAAGTTTCAAAAGAAAGGTGGTTTTTAGTAAAGGGATTGAAAGAAATCACAAATACTGATGAGAAAGCAGCATATAATATAAAGCAAAAAAACAATTTTCTTAAAATTGAAATCTCTCCATTCGAAAAAACCAGTGAAAAATTAAAAGTAATTTCTAAAAAGCGCCAAATACTCTTTGAAAAAGATATAAACTTATTACCTTTAAAAATTTTCAAAATTGATATAAAAATAGAAAATAATGACAAAATAAGAGTTTTCTTAGGTCAAAAAAAAGTTTATGACAATTCTTCAAATAATGGTTTGCAGATATTGTCTGAAAAATCAAAGTTTACATTTTCAAAAAAAGATTTTCTTTACTATTATCGAAAAGGGCTTGAAAAGAGTAAAATGAGATATTATGATCAGGCATTAAAATTTTTTCTTAAGGCTTACGAACTTGAGCCGCGCTTCTCACCTGTTTTGACAGAATTGTCAGAAATTTATTACAGAAGAATGCAGTATTATAAATCTCTTTATTATTCAAAATTGACCCTTTCGGAAAATACATTTAACCCGAAAGCTAACTTTTACTATGCTCTTTCAAATGAAAAAATTGGTAATATCGCAGATGCAAAGGATGGATTTAGCATAGCCGCAAAAGACTCTAAATACAGGTCAGCATCATTTTATAACATAGCTGAGATATACTTCAAAGATGGAAATTTCAAGTATGCTGAAATTTTTGCAAGGCGTTCCCTCAATTGGAACAAATTTAATATAAATGCTTACAGGCTTTTGACAATCATTTACAGGGAAAAAGGATTAAAAGAGAGTGCCAAAGAGATAATAAAAAAACTTTTATCTTTTTATCCGCTTTCTCACTTTTCAACATTTGAACATTATCTGATTTCCGGACAAAAGCTTTACCTTGAAAAACTTTCTGAACATATTAAAAATGAGTTTCCATATCAAACATATCTTGAACTTGCTTTATACTATTATAGGTTGGGGTTATTAGATGAAGCACTTACCCTTCTGAGCTTTTCTCCGAAAAATGCCCTCATAAATTATTGGATATCCTATTTATATCATTTAAAAGGAAATGAAAAGTATGCAAAAAGATTTTTAATAAAAGCCATAGAAAGTTCTCCTTTCCTGATTTTTCCGTTCAGAGAAGAGAGTTTATTCCCTCTAACATGGGCTTTATCACAGAATAATAATTGGAAAACAAAATATTATCTTGGTTTGCTTTACTGGAGTAAGTACAGAATTAAAAAAGCAAAAGATTTTTTTCTCTCCTGCGGAAATAATCCGGATTATCCTTCCTTTTATCTTGCAAAAGCAAAACTATTCGAAGAAGATAATCCTGATATCTCAGAAAAAGCTTATCTTAAAGCATATAAATTAAATAAAAAATTCTGGAGAACATATCATCTGGTTTTCAAATTTTTAGCAAAAAGAAAAAATTTCAACAGAGCTCTTTTATTTTCAAAAAAAGGAGCAAAGATATTTAAAGACTCATTTGTAATCAAAGCAGACTATGCTGAAGCTCTTTACCATATAGGAAAATACAAAAAATCTATCTCCATCCTGAAAAATCTTAAGATTTTACCTTCTGAGGCAGCAACTTTTGGAAGAACACTTTACAACAGAGCTCATATAATGTATGGAATCATATTATTTAAACAAGGGAAATATAAAAAATCTCTGGAATATCTTGAAAGGGCAAAATTATGGCCTGAAAATTTAGGAGCTGGACAACCCTATGATCCCGATAATAGAGTTGAAAATTTTCTAACAGCACTGATTTACGAAAAATTAAATAAAAAAAACAAGTCAACAGAATATTATAAAAAAGTAATAAAATATACAATTAAAAGGAAAACAGATAAATTAGCAAGGAAATTTCCGATTTATGATTTTTTTGGCTATTTTTTAGCAAAATCAAGCAAAGATAAGCTTTTTTTAAGAAAGATTGAAAGCATAATAAAGTCAAGAGGAAGTGAATTTTCAGAAATCCTTAAAAATATAGATAATAAAGAGTGGATAATTGAAAATTATAAAAAAGCTTCAATTAACTCACAAAGAAGATTTTTTTTCAAAATCCTGCTAAACTTATAAATTAATTATTAATTGTAAGGAGAGAAGAAATGTTTAAAACCAAAAAAAGACTTTCTACTTTATTAATGTTTATTGTTATTTTTTTACCTTTGCTTTACGCCAAAACAGAAAAAACTCCCCAAAAGAAAAAACCTATCGGAGTTTACGATAGTCTAAAGTGGAAGAGTATAAGATCATCGGTTGTTTCTAATAATGGAGAATGGTTTGGATATACACTTGTTCCGAATTTTGGAGAGAGCAAAACGATAATTAAAAATCTTAAAACAGAAAAAACTTATGAATACAAAGTTGGAAAGATAAAATCATATTCGGGCAACAATGTTAAATTTAGTACTGACTCAAAATGGGCAGCTTTTTATGTTTACCCTTCCAAAAAAGACAAAACTTCCGAGAAAAAACTCTATCTAATTAATCTTAAAACAGGGGAAAAAAGAGAATTTAAGAAGGTAAAAAGTTTCAAGTTTTCAGGAGAAAATCCAAACTATATAGCTATTCATAGGATAAAAGAAAAAAAAGGAAAAGAAAAAAGCAAATCAAATAGCTCAGATTTAATTTTAATTAACTTAAAAACAGATGAGATACTCAATTTCGGTAATGTTTCATCCTACTCTTTTAATAAAAAAGGTACTTATCTTGCTTACCTTATTGATACCGAAGATGGTTTAGGAAATGGAGTCTCACTCATTTATCTTAATTCAGGAAAGATAAAAAATCTTGACTCCTCTGAAGCAAAGTACCAATCTTTAAAATGGTCAAAAGAAAAGGATTATTTTACGGTTTTAAAAGGGGAAAAATCTGATAAATACAAAGACAAAATTTACACAATACTGGCATTCAAGTTTTTTAAAAATAGTAAGTTACCTAAAAAATATGAAGTAAATAAAAAAGAGATAAAAGACTTTCCCGAAGAGCTTGAGATAAGCCCCAATTTCACACCTTACTGGTCCGAGGTTTACAATGCTGTTATATTTGGTATATATAAACCTGAGTTAAAGGAGAAAAAGGAGAAGAAAAAACCGGAGAAAAAAGTAAAGAAAAATGAAAAAGAGGAAAAAGCAAAAAAAGATAAAGAGAAAAAGAAAGATAAAATTATAAAAGAGCTTAAGCTTCCTTCTCTCATCATCTGGCATTATAAGGATAAAAGACTTCAATCAATGCAATGGCTTCAAGCTTCTCAAGACAAAAACTATAGTTACAGGTGTATATATCATTTTGATACCAAAAAATTCATAAGGCTTGCGGATGATAATTTAAGAAAAATAAGAATTTCTCCGGAGTATGTATATGCAATAGGTTATGATAATTCAAAATATGAACTTGAAGGGAACCTTTCGGGGAAAAGATACAGTAATATCTATTCCATAAACCTTAAAACAGGTCAAAAGAAAATGATTCTTGAAAAAGTAAGATGGTCTTTCTTTCCTTCCTACGATGGAAAATTTCTTCTCTTTTACAAAAATAAAAATTTTTATACAGTATCCTCTGAAAATGGTAAAATTTTCAATCTTACCTCAAAACTACCTACAACTTTCGTAAACCTTGAGGATGATCATAATGTTAAAAACCCGCCTGTACACCAGTATGGTTTCGGATGGTTTAAAGATAACAAAGGTCTTCTTCTGACAGATGGTTGGGATATCTGGAAAGTTGATAGATACGGGAAAAAATTTGTCAATATAACCCAAAATGGTAAAAAGGAAAAGATAAAATACCAATATCCTTTTATTCTTGAAGAAAATTTTAAAGGTTTTTCGGAGAAAAAACCTTTATACATTAAGATGTATGGGGAGAAGACAAAGAAAAACGGTATAGCAAGAGTAATGCTAAAAAAATCCTGTAAAAAAGAAGTTCTTCTTTGGGGTGATGCGAATTATTCAAATCTTAAAAAAGCAAAAAAAGCAAATGTTTTTTTATACACTTTTGAAACATTCAAGGATTTCCCCGATTATTATTTAACAGACAAAAGCTTTAAAAAAGCAAAAAAAATCACTGATTCAAATTCTCAGCAAAAAAATTATCTCTGGAGTTCCGGAAGGATTTTGCTAAATTACAGAAACAGCGAAGGCAAAGATTTACAGGCAGCTCTTTTTCTGCCTGCAAACTATGAAAAAGGCAAAAAGTATCCCATAATAGTTTACATATACGAAAAATTATCTCAATCCTTAAACCGCTATCAGATGCCGAGGGAATTTGGTTTTAGCACTTCAAGATATACAAGTAATGGATATGCTGTCCTAATGCCCGATATTATATACAAAGTCAATGATCCCGGCCTTTCTTCAGTTGATTGCATAAAAGCTGCTGTTAAAGCTGTTATTAATACGGGAATTGTTGATGAAAAAAGGATGGGGATTCACGGGCACTCCTGGGGGGGATATCAAACAGCATTTATAATAACACAAACTGACATGTTCAGTGCAGCTGTTGCAGGGGCTCCTCTTACCGATTTAATAAGCATGTATAGTTCAATATACTGGAATACAGGTTCTGCAAATCAACCGATTTTTGAAAGCAGTCAGGGAAGATTCAAAGGTGGATATTGGGATTATTTTGACTCTTATAGAAGAAACTCCCCTATTCACAATGTAAAGAGAGTTAAAACACCGCTACTCCTTTTGCACAACAACAAAGACGGAGCGGTTGATTGGAATCAGGGAATAGAATATTACAACACACTCAGAAGACTCCATAAATTTGTAATTATGTTAGAGTACAAAGGAGAAAACCACGGGCTCAGGAAAAAGGAAAACAGAATTGACTACGGGATAAGGATGCAAGAATTCTTTGATCACTTCTTAAAAGGAAAAGAGGCCCCTGACTGGATGAAAAAAGGTGTCCCTTACATAAAACTGGAAAAATATTTGAAGGAGAGGAAAAAAATAATAGAAAAGAGATAAATTTTGATGGGCAGGTTTTCAGCTTTAGAACTTTGAAGCTTTCACTCCTTTCACAAAATGTCTTGTCCCAAAGTGACTTGAATGCTTAAATGTTTTGTAATTCTCGCGAAAGCTGAGTTTTTAGCTTAATGGTTCAAAAGACTGCCCTTGCAAGTACTCTGTTTAATGAAGAGCTGCTCGGCTGGAACAGCTTTTTGCTTAAAGCTTTAATTATTTGTAAGTTTTCTTTACCTCTTTAACAACCAGATATATTCCGAAAAATAGTCCACCAAAAAATATTGTGGCTGTTACAGGATTAAAAATAAGCCAGGGCTCTTGAAAAACTCGCCATTTTGCAAGAATCTCAATATCATTCCAGAATACCATTGTCGTTGGAATTGCATATCTGAGCCTCGGTCCAAAACCTTTGATTTGCATAAGCTTTAAAAACAAATAACCTGTAAATGAAAAGGATAAAAAGAATACCCCATAAGTAAACCAACTGTAAACTCCGAAGATCCTCTCATCATAAGCAAGAAGGAGTAAAACATAGAAAAACCATGTAACCGCAGAAAACATGAAAGCCGTATGGGAAGCATAATTATCAATTTTACCTGTTGCCACAGCACCTCTCATTAAATTAAGATTCCTTCTGAAATAAAGGAAAAAATTACATCTTGAACATTCAAGAAATAGCATATACGCGATTATAATCATTAAAAAACCCCAGGAATACTTCATCAAAATGTATTCTCCATACTCACCTATCAAGCTACCATTAAAAACTGTTAACTTTTTGGCAATCCCTAATGTTCTCGCAGCAATCAAAAGAGAAAACTCAAGCCCTGTCCATAAGAAAAGCCCAGAAATTAAGCCAGCAATACTTTGAAGGGCATCATTTTTCATATATTTTGAAATTACTAATACAAGAAAACCTATTAAGAAAAGAGTTAGCATAGCAATTAATAAAAAATTAGAAGATGGCAATAAATAGAATTTGAGATTTTCCCCCTTTTCCAATTTCAAAAGAGCTTCTTTATAAACTTCTGTATCTTTAATATCTCCTTTATATTTTGCTTCTTTTAAATTTAACTTAATCTCTTCTTCAATTGAATAATCTCCATACCACCTTCCTTCAATTTTATCTGCATTCAAATAATAGCCAGAAGAAATTTTTTGATCAACATGATTAATAATGACCATAAAAAGATGCCCCGAAGCAAGAGCAAACAAGACTAAAAAAAAAGCTAAAATTGATTGCCCCACATACAATCTTTTTTCACTCATCTCATTCTCCATCTGAATTTTATTTTTTAAAAAACTAAACTTCTCTATTTTTCTTATTTTCAAAAATAAAATCTTCTCCAAAAAATCTCTTTCGTGCTTGTAAATTTTCCACAACTTGTTCAGGAAATCCTTCAGCAATCATTTCACCTGAATCAATGATATAAACTTTATCAGAGATTTCGAGAGTATCATAAACATTATGGTCAGAAATTAAAATACCAATTCCCCTCTCTTTTAATCTTAAAAGCATTTCCTGTAAATCAATTATTGTCAAAGGATCAACGCCTGAGAAAGGCTCATCAAGAAGTAAAAACCTGGGCTCTATTAAAAGAGCTCTTGCCACTTCCACCCTTCTTCTCTCTCCTCCAGAGAGATTGTATGCCTTAGAATCCTTTAAATATAATATATTAAATTCTTCCATTAAAGAAATTGCCATTTTTTCTTTTTTATCTTTGTCATTAATCCTTTCATCCAAAATTATTAAAAAATTCTCCAAAACAGTAGCCTTTCTAAAAACAGAAGGCTCCTGAGGCAAATAGGTAATCCCCATTAAAGCTCTTTCATGAGGCAGTGTTGTAGTTATGTCCTGATTCCCCAATAATATTTTACCTGATTCAGGTTTAACTACACCTAAAATCATTTTAAAGGTAGTTGTCTTGCCAGCGCCATTTTTGCCTAAAAGAGCAACAATTTCTCCCTCTTTAATACCAATACTAACCCCTTTTACAACTGTTCTCCCGGAAAAACTCTTCCTAAGATTCAAAGCCTTTAACATCTCAGTTCCTCTCAAAAGCTAACAGAGTTTCAATCATCTTTTTAGCACTCAACACATTATGAACTCTTACAATCGAAGCACCCTTCAGCAAAGCTATTAAATTGGCAACACATGTTTGTTCTTCCCTTTCATCTACAGAATATTGCCCGTTCAAAGAGAGAAAAGATTTTCTCGAAGCGCCTATTAATATCGGGAGATTTATTTTTCTAAAATAAGATAGATTATTAATTATCTTAAAGTTATCATCCCATGTTTTTCCGAAGCCAATTCCGGGATCAATGATGATTTTATCATCCTTAACTCCAGCTCTGTTCAATTTTATCTTTTTATCTTCCAAAAATTTGTAAATTTCTCCTAAAAGATCATTGTAAAGAGGGTTTTTTTGCATGTTTTTAGGAGTTCCTTTAATATGCATTATAATAATTGGCACATTGTATTTCTTAACAACATCTACCATCTTTGAGTCAAAACTGGCACCACTTATATCATTTATGATATCAGCTCCGCTTTCTATTGCTGCTCTTGCAACTTCTGATTTGTAAGTATCAACTGAAATTATAATACTGCTCCTCCTTCTAATTTCCTTTATAACAGGTATTATCCTTTCAAGCTCTTCTTCAATAGAAACAGGCTCTGCTCCCGGCCTTGTACTTTCTCCTCCTATATCAATAATATCAGCTCCCTTCTTCTCCATTAAAAGAGCTCTTTCAACTGCTTTTTCTCTTTGAAGAAACATTCCCCCATCTGAAAAAGAATCAGGTGTCACATTTAAAATTCCGGCTATTAGGTATTTTTTTTCTTTAAAGATATTTAAATTATTGGCAAGAGTTATTTTCAATTTACCACTTTAAAAGCAATGCCCCCCAGGTAAAACCTCCTCCGAAAGCATCAAAAACAAGAATATCTCCCTTTTTCACTCTACCTTCATCAACAGCCATATCCAAAGCTATAGGAATTGTTGCAGCAGATATATTTGCAATTTTATCAATTACAATGTATGTTTTTTCAGGAGGGATATTGGCATACTTTCTCGCTTGTTCAATAATTCTAATATTTGCCTGATGAGGAATAAAGAGGTCAACATCTTCCCCTTTTATCCCTGCAAGCTCTATTACTTTAAGGGCTGATTCACTCATATATCTTACAGCCCATCTAAAAACCTTATTCCCTTCCATATGAACAGTATGAAGCTTTCTTCTAACAGTCTCTTCTGTAGGAGGCATCTTTGAACCACCCGCAGGCTGGATTAAGAGATCTCCAAGATTACCGTTTGCCCCCCAATATCTACTTATAATACCAGAATCATCATTGCTTTCCTCCAAAATAGCAACTCCAGCGCCATCACCAAAGAGCACACAGGTGTTTCTATCTTCCCAATTAGTAAATTTGCTAAGAGTATCAGCTCCGGCAACTAAAACTCTTTTCATCATCCCGGTTTTGATTAAAGATTCTGCCATAATAACAGCATAAATAAAACCTGTACATGCGGCAGCAATATCAAACACAGGGATTTCATTAAGTCCCAACCCTTTCTGAACCCAACATGCTGTTGAAGGGTAAGTATTGTCAGGAGTAATCGTAGCAACGATTATTCCATCAATGTCCTGAGGCTTAAGATTTACCCTGTCAAGAGCTTTTTTTGTAGCTTTTAAAATAAGGTCTGAAGTGGCCTCATCTTCAGCAGCGATATGCCTTTCCTTAATACCCGTTCTTGTTGTAATCCACTCATCAGAGGTATCAACCATTTTTTCAAGATCATGGTTTGTTAACACCTTTTCAGGCAAATAAGAACCTGTTGAAACAATTTTAACTCCCTTCATTGAACTTCTCCTTATTTCAGAATCATTTTTTAATTGCGAGTGAGATTGTCTTCCACACCTTTACCTTTTTCCCCTCCCTAAGAGGTTTAGAAAAACGCCATTTATATATAACATTCTTTATCTTACTATGCATATTTGCTACCACAGGGAAAACTCTCAATATTCTAAATTTTTCCACCTTCCCTTCTTCATTAATTAAAACCTGCATAATTACTCTTACAACAGTACCTGCCTTAACATCTTTGTAAGTAAGATAAGGACTTACTTGCTTTAAAATCTTTATTTTGCTATCAAGAGTCGAAATAGGAACAATATCGCCTTCCTTAAAAGTTGGCTCTTGAAGTTTTTGCTCTACTTTTGGTTTCTCTACTGTTTGCTGTTCTTTGGTAGCAGGTGCATTTTCTCGAATCTCTTTTGTCTGCTTAGGAACTTGGTCATTAACAGGAGACACGGTTTGCTTCGTTTGAGTAGAAAGATTATTAGGCGTACTCCCTTTACTTTCTGGCTTACTACTAACTTCTGTTGTTGTTTTGGTTTTCTTAATAGTTTCAATTGCCTGCTTTACTGCTTGTTTTTTTTCCTGCTGCTGTTGCTGTTTAAGAGCAGCAATCCTTCTCTGTCTCTCTTCAAGAAGAGCCTTTCTTTTTTGCTCATCTTTTATCTTTGCTATATCCTGTTTATATTGCTCTTCAATTGCTTTTATCTTTTCTTCATACTTCGCAGATAACTTTTCCTCTATTTTCTTTGCTAACTCTTCAACATTAATTTGTTGCTGCTGAGGGTTCTGAACAATAACTGTTTTTTTCTCCCGAGACATAAAAAAGATAACTAATGTTATAATAATAACCGCAGCTATTCCAATAACAACAAATATACCTTTATTTCCGCCTTTTTCCTCAAGTTCCTCCATTGTACTAAATATTTCCTTTTCAATCTCTTTCTCTTTCTCTTTTTGCAATTCTATTTCATCAGGAGGAATTTCCAGCTTCTCTTCTTCCTCAATCTCCTTTAGCTCTTTTTTATTCTCTTCTTTAAACAATGAATTTATATAAAAAGCTAAATTAAAAGTGGAAGGTGTTATTTCCCCATCCATAATAATCTCTTCAAAATCCTTCTGCATATCCTGTAGATTTATATAATCTCCACTAAAACCTTTTTCTATTCGAGGAACGACAAATTCAGGAATTGTCTTGTAAAGGTCATAAGGTACCGATAGCTTTGAAGAAGCAATATATGCAGTATCTATATCCTCTGACATCTCATTAATTCTCTTCCCTGTCAGCATAAAGTAAAAAAGCGAAGTAAAAGCATAAACCTCTTCTTTCTCGGAAATCTCTTTTCCTGGAGCAAAAAGATAGGGGAAATTTTCTGAGATAACTTCCTCTATACCAGCATTTCTACCTAAAAGAAAATTACAAATAGGATATCTATAAAAAACAGCTCCATCACTATTAAAACCTATATCATCTGGAATGGGTAAAAAATAGAGATTATTCATATTTGAAGAATAAGATTGCTTAAAAGCAAGGGCAATGTCCAAAATTGACATAAGAATATGGACAGCATTATCAAGAGAAATTCCATTACCTTTATTAAATGCTGCTTCAAGAATTTCAGATAGAGTTCTAAATTCTTTCATGTAGGGAGAAACAACTACCGTCCTATTTTTAACAATCTGAACTTCCTCTCCAACAACAAGATTCTTCATCTTTGAGTTTTCGAACAATTTAAAGTAAGGTAAAATGTCATCTTTTTTAAGCTTGAGTTTGTCAGATATTATAATTCCAAGCTTTAACTCCCTATTCCCATTATCATCAATCTTAAAAAGTCTAAACTCTTCACCTAAATAAATATTTCTTAACTTCTTAGTAAAAAAAAGAGTTCCAAACCTTTTTCCTTCCATAATACACCTCTCAGTAATTTATATCAAAAATTATTTATTTTGTCCACTTTAGCCATTTTCTGATAGAAATAGGGATTATATTCATTTAATTTTTTTAAAATCTTTTTAAAATCTTTTCTCTGCTCTTTCAATATTGTAATATAATCATACAAGAAGTAAGGATAATTAAAAAAAGTACTCCAGTATCCCAATTTCTCCTTCATCTTAATAAGCTTTCTCATTGTTTTGTTTGACTCTTCTATCTTATCCTCTTTATTCAAAATAAAAGCTTTTAAGCTCAAATAAAATTTAAAAACTGGGAAATACCTTTTTTCATTTATTTTATATCTATTTACAACCTTTTCCAAAATTCCAAGTTCTTTTTTAGCAATTCCTAAATTATTTTCAACAACAGCTACTCTTCCCTTTAGATAAAAAAATTCAGGAATTATTGTATAAATCCTCTCTGAACTATATGTATTTATAGCATTATTAATTTTTTCTTCCGCTTTTTTTATGTTTCCACTATAAAAATCAAAAAGTGCTTGTTGGAACAATGCTCTTGCTTTATTCTCATCTGACTTCGATCTATTTGAATAGATCTTATTGTACTTATAAGCACTTTTTAAATCCCCGTCAATAAAGTAAATATATGCCAAGGAATAATAAATCCAATCCAAGTTTTTATTTATATTTATTGCAGTGAGTTTATTGTTTCTTGCATTTAGATAATCCCCCATATAAAAGAAGCCATCTCCTAAACTATCATAAGCATTAGCTCCCTTGTTTAACTCTTTATACCTTTCTAAAAAATCCAAAGCTTTTATATGCTCTCCAAGGTAAGAAAGACAAAATCCTGCATGGTTCAATGCAAGTGAAAAATCTTTATCTATATCAAGGGCTTTTTTATAATAAGAAAGAGCCTTCTTTACCTCCCCTCTATGAAAATACGATTCTCCAAGATTATAATAAGAAAGTTTATCTCTTGGCTTCATTTTTATTATATTTTTCAAATACTTTCTTTCATCTTTAAATTTTAGCTCAAGCTTTGAATAGAGAGCTTTAATAATTGATTGATCATAATTACTTAATGATGCGCTTTCTTCATAAGCTTTTTCAATAAACTTTTTCGCACTCCTATAATCTCCATTAAAAATAGAAATTTCCGCAAGATAATAATAGGGAAGAGCCATTTTATTATCATAATTTAAGGCTTTTTTAAAAAACTGCTCAGCATCTGAAATGTAGAGTTCTTTCCATGATCTATAACCATGAAAAAAGTGCACAAACGCACTCCAATCAGAAGTAAGCATTTCTGATATCTTTTTAGCTTTTATTTCCTTTTTTACATTTAAATATTCTTTTATTCTCTCTGTTATTTTATCCACTTGATAAGAAAGGATGCTTGAATTCCCTTCTCCATTAACCGTAATTACTTTCTTTACATTCTTTGGAAAGTATAAGGTTGTATCAATGTTTATCATTTCACCTATTTTTGTTACAGTTGGTAATATAAAAAACTTAACCCTTTCTTTTTTTATCAAAGTGCTCTTATTTTTCCATTTTTTCAAAAGATCTTTATAGCCCTCGCTTCCCATAATTTCATAAGAATTAAATTGGGAGAGTGATCTGTCTAAAAGAAATTCTATTTCTTGACCCAAAAGCTTCGAAACCTCTTTTGAAGTTTCGGATTTCAAAACTATTATCAAAGGCTTTTTAAACATTGGTTTTACTAAAAAGAAAAAGACAATAAGAAAAAGGAAGATAGCAGAAATAGCTCCCCAAACTAAACTATTTACATCTTTTTTTTGTGATATAGATTCCGGGCTCATTTCTTTCAATTTTAATAGGTCATCTTTTAACTCAGACATATCTTGATATCTTTTATCTCTATCTTTTTTCAAGGCTTTCTTTATGATTTCATCTAACTCTCTCGGAAGAGTGCTTTTAACCCTCGAAGGAAGAGCTTCTTCCTTTGAAAGAATATTTGCAAGAACAGAAAGATGAGAGTTACCCTCAAACGGCCTTCTTCCTGTAAACATTTCATAAAGAACGATACCAAAGGAAAAGATATCCGAACGATTGTCAAGTTTTTTACCCTCCGCTTGCTCTGGAGACATATATGAAACTGTTCCGACAATCATACCGGTTTCGGTCAAATTATACTCTAATTCGCTCTTCCCCTCACTTTCTACGGTCTTAGCAAGTCCGAAATCAAGAATTTTCACAAAACCATCTTTAGAAACAAAAATATTAGAAGGTTTTATATCTCTGTGAATTATCCCTCTTTCGTGAGCTGCCTTTAACCCATCTGCTATTTGCAAAGCTATATCAAGAGCTCTTTCAAAATCAAGTTTTCCTTCTTTTAATAAATCCGCAAGGCTTTCGCCTTCTATGTATTGCATCACTATATAAGCATAATCATTCTTGACAACAATATCATATACATTGCAAATATTAGGGTGCTCTATTTGCCCCAAAGTTACAGCCTCCCTAACTAATCTTTCCTTGAAAGTTTTATCTTCCAAAAGAGAAGGCGGTAGTGTTTTTATCGCAACATTTTTTTTCAATCTTTTATCCTTTGCAAGATAAACCATACCCATACCACCTTTCCCAACCAACTTTAAAACTTCATACCTATCATCAATAACTTTTCCTACAGAAAATACCTCCCTGCTTACTTCCATCGTAGGAGTAATATCAGCATTTAAAGGATAACCACACTTTATACAAAAGTTTGAGTCCCCCTTATTTTCAGCACCGCAATATGGACAAATAATAATATCTTTTTCCATAATAACCTATCTTACCTTTATTATAAACCTATTTCAAGCTTCTTTCACTTATTCTTGATTTTTTTACAATAAAACACAACTCTTCCATTTTTTAATTTCTACTAAAACATTTTTCTTTAGCTTTATATATTTCCTTTGAAAATTTATCACACTCATTATCTCTTTTAATAAAAAAACACTGGTTTTCTTAAAAGAAGTAATCTTTCTTTTTAATTTTTTTAATTCCATCCTTTTATCAAAATCCATTGAATTCTTTTTCACCAAAACTAAAGCTTTTGCTCTCAAATATAATCTCTTTTTTTCAATACATCTCAAGAATTTACCAAAATATAGACCGTACTTTTTCTTTTTTAAAATAGACTTAATTTTCCCAATATAAAAATAAGGTTCACATCTTTTAAAGCTATCATCTTCCAAAGATTTCAAAAAATCTTCCTCAGCATTTCTCAAATTCCCTTTTTTTAAATTTATTAACCCTGACAAAAAGTTTACATCTCCAGAATCAGGGAGATAGAGTTTTGAAAGATTTATCTGTTTATTCGCTTCTTCTAAATCACCCTTATAAAGAAAATTATAAGCCTTGTAATAATACGCCTCTCCGTGATAAAGCGCTTGAACCATTAAAAGCTTATCAAGAACAGTGGTTGATTCATCGTATTTCTTCAATTTTTGCAAGCACACCCCTTTTCCAAGAAGAGCGGTCGGATTCTTCCTATCATATTTTAAAGCCAAATTATAGTACTCCATTGCTTTTGAAAACACTTCATAAAAGAAAAACCAAACGGAAGCTGCACCTGTGTATGCTTTGACATAATCAGGAATCAGTTTTAATGCTCTTTCAAAGTATTTTAAAGCCTCGGGACTCTTTCCTCTTTTAAATAAAAAATAAGCTTTTTTAACACAATATTCGGCAAAATTCGGATATTTTTTCCCAATATCCTCTTTTGTATTAAAATTATTTAAGTAAATAAAAAGCGGTGATGTGGAAAATCTTTTACTTAAAAGTTCAAAAGATTTTAAATACTCTTTGTGCTTAAAAGCTCTTTTGAGGGAAAGAAGATAAAAACATGAGTCAATATCAGAGTTTTCAAGATCAAAAACACTCTTATCAATTTTCATTCTAAGTCCATTAAGTGTTTCTACCTTCTTGTTTCTGATAAAAACAGAGCCTTTCATACTTTCAAGAACATTAAGAATAATTCTCTCCTTCTCATCTGCAGGGACAAAGTTAAATTTTCCAAAAAGTTTCAGATATTTATTACTTATAATTAACACTTGCTTTTCTCTTACAATTTCAAGAGCAAAAGCTAGAATAACCTTTTTCATTAGCTTGTTATCTTCTTTTATTTTAAAAGCTTTATAATAATAATCAATTACCTGTCTCCAGCTAAAAAGATTTTTCTTTTGAAAATAGTAATCCCCTTTTCCCACAAATTCCAAATATTTTCTCTCTACACAGAGTTTTTTACCTTTTTTTGACTCAACCTGCTTAACTTCAACTCTATTTGTGGAACATGAGTAAAAAAATAAAATAAACAAAATAAAAATAGCTTTTTTCACTACATCCTCTCCTCCTCTTGAACTTAGAAAAAGATTATCAAAAAAAATAATTCCCCTGTCAAGTATTTATAAAACATTATATTAGAAAAAAATACAAAAAATTGATATTATTTATTATTAAAGGAGAAAAATGAAAATTCTGGTAGCTACATCTGATGGACCTTTTGTAGAAGGCGGACATATAATAATAGCAAAGGAATTAGTTTCAGCCATAAATGAATACGGCTTTACCGCAGAATTACTGAGAACTCCCCAAAACAGATTTTCAAGAGTCTTCTCAGCATACATTTCCACAAGATTAATTGATGTAGAAGAAGACGGTATAGGAGATACAATAGACAAGCTCATTTCATTTAAATATCCCTCTTATGCTCTCAAACATCCGAACCATACTGTATGGATCAATCACAGAATGAGAGAATACTATGATCTTTGGGAGAAATTTTATTCCACACTGGGGAAAAAGGCAAAAATTAAAGAAAAAATAAAAAGAATTCTTATTCACAAATTGGATAATTATTTTCTCAAAAAAGCGAAAAAGATTTACACTCAATCGGAAAATATAAAGAGCAGGCTTGAAAAATGGGGTAAAATTAAAAGTGAGGTTCTCTACCCACCTCCACCCAAAAGAAACTATAAAGAAGGTAATTATAATAAGACAATATTTACAGTGTCACGCCTTGTGAAACATAAAAGAGTTGATTTAATAATAAAAGCTCTCAAATTTACAGAAGATAAAGAAATTATGTTAACCATAGCAGGAAATGGCCCTGAATTAAAAACACTAAAAGCTTTAACTAAAAGCTTGGGACTAGGAGAAAGAGTGAGATTTGAGGGGAGAGTCTCTAATTCTAAGTTAGTAAATCTTTATTCAAATTGCGGAGCTGTCTTTTATTCTCCTTTTAATGAAGATTATGGATTTGTAACGGTAGAGGCATTTGCCTCGGCTAAATCTATTATAACAACAGAGGATTCAGGAGGTGTCAGAGAGTTAGTTTTAAAATCAAAAGCAGGAATTGTCTCTGAAAATGACATAAAAAAACTCTCAAAAAAAATAGATGAACTATTTTCTGACAAAAACAAATTAATAAAATTAGGAGAGATAGGAAAAAAATGGGTATCAAACCTGAAATGGGATAAAACTGTTGAAAAGCTTCTTTTTGAAGATTAAAGGGAATTTAAAAATATGACAAAGTGTATAGCTATAAATCATTTTCTCACCTTCGATGTAAATAAAAAAAGTGTTTATTTTATACTTCACAAGAGAAAGTATAAAAAAACATTGAAACTTAATTACTGGGTTTAATAACGAAGGAGTTCATTCCTTTGAAAAGATAAAATTTTCCGGATTTTAAATCGGGCGGAAGAGCTTTCTCGTTTTTCATCAAAAAAAAATCTAACTGAAATATAATTTTATAATTTATTATAAATATCATTAGCGTGCCCCGTCAAGAGATATATCTAATTCAAAATTCTTA
>Ga0190334_1000379_pt1 | contig 23275 bp, 23 predicted proteins | sample 48720478_MG_FD_161270 | JGI IMG/M metagenome (GOLD analysis project Ga0190334, IMG submission 161270) | Hydrothermal vent sediment bacterial communities from Southern Trench, Guaymas Basin, Mexico - 4872-04-7-8_MG | ecosystem: Environmental > Aquatic > Marine > Hydrothermal vents > Sediment ... | reverse complement strand
CACGCCTCAGTCTTTGAATAGAAAAAGGACATCAGAGATTCGTTCTTTGCTTGAGAATTTACCCAAAGTATTTTATTTTAGCTATATGTTCGCTCAGTGTCAATCACGAAAACATTTCTATTGCATCAAATTACCTAGTTTGCATCCATAAACTCTATACCCCTCTCCCCCTTGAGGGGGAGAGGCTGGGTGAGGGGGTGTGATATCAAGGGGTTACACCCTCACCCTAACCCTCTCCCTGCCTGCAGCAGGCAGGCCTCAAGGGAGAGGGAATTTATGGATGGGCATTACCTAGCATGGAGCAGTGAGGCAGTGTTGAGACAGCCAAATTGGAAATTACTCGAAAATTGCAGGCTTTGCCCTAGATCGTGTGGCATTAATCGTGCCGGCCAATCTGGCCAGAAGGCCACAAGGGGATACTGTCGCCAGGGCTCCACAATGAAGGTGGCGTATGTGGGGCCTCATATGGGGGAGGAGCCCCCTATTACTGGGAGAAGGGGGGCGGGCACGGTATTTCTCACGGGGTGCACGCTTCGATGTTCTTATTGCCAGAACTACCAGATCTCCCACCAAGGCTTGGGACAGCAGTTCACACCTGATAGGCTTATTGTCAAAATTGCTGCCATGATAGATAGTTACGGGGTTCACAACGTCAGCTTCGTAACACCAGATCATTTCTTTCCCCATGTTTTTGAAACAGTTGAGGGGTTGCGGGCACGGGGCTATGGGCTACCGGTTGTAATGAACGTATCTGGTTACCAATCAGTAGAAATGCTTAAAAGGGCGGAAAATTATACCGACATATACCTCCCCGATTTCAAGTATGCAGATTCAGGGCTTGCCAATAGGCTTTCTTCTTGCCCTGATTATCCTGAAGTTGCACTATCGGCGTTAGATGAGATGCTCAAGCAAAAGGGATTTCTGAAAACCACGAACGCCAACCCAGGGGTTGCAACAAAGGGGGTACTGGTTCGTCACCTAATTCTACCAGGGCATGTAAAGAATTCTTGTGATGCCCTTACCATGCTCTTTGTAGAATTTGGGCCCAAGCTACCCCTGAGCTTGATGAGCCAATACTATCCAGTGAGGCCCCAAAAGTTTCCAGAGCTTAACCGAACCATTAAGAAAGAAGAATTTGAAATGGTTTTAAGCCATGCAAAGGACCTGGGTTTTCACACGCTTTTTGTCCAGTACTTAAGTAATAATATCACCGTCACCAATGAAAAGCCATCGTTTGTGCCTGATTTTTCCTCACCAAGGCCATTTGGTTAAAAACAGCCACTGGCCTCCACATTTCTCATCAATTTGGTCAGTGAAAAAGCAAGCTCTCCTGGTCAGGCACCCTATTTTAGCATGCTGGAAGGCAGGAACGTGGGAGTGAAAGGGGCAATATATTGGGCGGATAATAGCTTCTTAGTTGACATAAGCAGAATAACTTTGTTACAAAAATCACATTTTTTACAGCCAGTTCCAAAAAATATGGTCGATACCTGAATATGTTTGCGAAAGGAGAAAAAAGATCATGGAAGCACTTACCCCTTTCTACGAAGTGAACGAGGCCCTGGTGGCCATGGGAGCTGAGAAGCTCAACCTCTGCATGCAATGTGGAATGTGTGCTGGTTCTTGTCCCTGGCGCATTGTGGATGGTCCCTTTAACATCAGGCGCCTGATCCGTATGGCCCAGCTTGGTGTGGAAGGTTACGAATCAGACGATATCCTTTACGGCTGCACAACATGCAACAAGTGCGTGCTAAAGTGCCCCAGAGGAGTGACCATAATTGATGTGGTGAGATCCATGCGGTCCATGATAGCCGAGACAGGGGCAATCCCGGGAGTGCTCAGGACCGTTACTGGGAGTGTGCATAGCCAGGGGAATCCTTGGTCAGAGCCAAGAGAAAAGCGCACGGAATGGATGGATGGCCAGGATGTGCCCAAGTTTGAAGAAGGTACCGAGTATTTCTTGTTCGTGTGCTGTACTTCTGCCTATGATCAGAGAAGCCGTAACATAGCACGGTCCATGGTCAAGGTATTGAAGGCTGCAGGAGTAAGCTTCGGTGTCATTGGTGAAGAGGAGAACTGCTGCGCTGAATCCACCCGCAAGATAGGGGATGAAGAACTTTTTATGAATACTGCGCAAAAGAATATTCAACTTTACAAGGACAAGGGGGTCAAAAAGATTATTACCACGTCACCCCACTGTCTTTATACCTTTACACAGGAATACCCTGAGTTGGGGGGGGAATTTGAAGTGGTTCATTATACTAAACTTCTTGCTGATCTCCTCAAGGAGGGAAAACTTAAACTGAGCAAGACCTTGGATGTCAAGGTCACATACCATGACCCATGTTATCTGGGTAGGCACAGTGAGATTTATGATGAACCAAGGGAATTGCTTTCGGCTGTAACAGGGGGAAATCTGGTGGAGATGGAGCGTATCCGCAAAGAGAGCCTTTGCTGCGGTGGTGGTGGAGCAAGAATCTGGATGGAGACCAAGCCGGAGTGGAGATTCTCTGATTTGAGGATTCACGAGGCCTGCGATACGGGAGCCCAGATTCTGGCCACTGCTTGCCCATATTGTATCTCTATGCTGGAAGACAGCCGTAAGACCACCAACAAGGAAGACGCAATTGAGGTGAAAGATATTTCTGAGCTCATTGCAGAGGCCCTGTAGGCCTAATCCCCGCCGTTTTTAGCCATTACCAAAGCAGCCTTGCCTCAGGCGGGCTGCTTTGCCGTTTTTTGACTAGGAGACACAGATGAGAACCGCATATTTTGACTGCATTTCCGGATTAAGTGGGGACATGCTATTGGGAGCCCTTGTTGATGTTGGGTTGGACACCAAGGTCCTGCGCGAGATGATTTCCTCACTTGGCCTGGAAAAGGTTTGCAATATTGATGCGACCAGGGTCCTCAAAAATGGCATATCCGCAACACAGGTAATTGTTGAGTTACTCGAAAAGAAACAGACCCCTAGACGCCTGTCCGATGTCAAGAAGATCATCCGAGATTCAAACCTCTCGAACAGTATAAGGGCTCGGTCCATCAGAGTTTTTGAAAGGCTTGCCAAAGTGGAGGCCAGAATACATGGTCGCTCTGTAGAGCAAGTCCACTTTCATGAGGTAGGAGCTGTTGATTCGATAGTTGACATAGTGGGGGTGGTGACAGGGCTAGAGGTGCTAGGAATCACAAATGCCTTCTCTTCTCCCTTGCCACTTGGCTCGGGATTTATTCAAACCGAGCATGGCAACATACCTCTACCCTCACCTGCCACTGTTGAACTCTTGCAAGGTGTGCCGGTTTATGATTCCGGTGTTAAGGGAGAGATGGTTACCCCTACAGGGGCCGCTCTTCTCACGGAATTTGTAACTGAGTTCGGGCGTCTTCCATCAATGAAGATCTTAGCTAGTGGTTTTGGGGCGGGAACTCGAGATATTCCGGACAGACCTAATGTATTACGTGTGATAATTGGCGAGCCTGCATTCCGGGATGCAGAGGAAACACAGACCGTCGCGGTGCTTGAAACGAATATTGATGACAGCAGCCCTGAATTTCTGGCTTATCTCATGGAACGGCTTTTGGAAAAAGGGGCACTTGATGTGGCCTTTTTTCCGGCTCAGATGAAAAAGAATCGCCCGGGCGTTCAAGTGCAGGTCATAGCCCAACCCAATAGGACCGAGGAACTCTCGCAAATCATTTTTGAAGAGACAACGACCCTGGGGATACGTTTTAGATTTGATCAACGAAAGGTTTTGGCTAGAACTGAAAAGATGGTTGAGAGCCCCTGGGGAAAGATAAGGGCGAAAGTGGTCGAAAGAAAAGGCAAATTCCTTCTGGTTCCCGAATATGAAGAGTGCAGAATGGTAGCAAAGAGGCACAATATTCCCTTGAGGAAGGTGTATACCTGGATTCAGAGCAGGGATGAGAACATGAGTGATTCAAAGTGATGGAAGGCTCCCAGGAAAATCGCAATTTTTGGCGCATACTTGCCAATGCTGGGCCAGGTGAAAGGTTCTCTCTCATCGTGTCCTCATGGTTTTTGTGCGGGCTTCTGCCCGGGGCTCCCGGGACATTCGGCACGGCGGCAGCCGTGATAGTGGCGTTTCTTACGGGCACACTTCCAATGGCTTACAGGGCCTTGATTCTTGTTGGTATAATAGTACTAGCCATGCTTACTTCTTCTGTTTCCGCCTCTGCACTTGGTAAAGAAGACCCTTCAGAGGTGGTCATTGATGAGGTGGCCGGATATCTTGTTGCAGTATTCGCACTGCCTGTATCCCTTGTAAACTTTGTGCTGGCATTCATTTTCTTTAGAGCTTTTGATATATTAAAGCCGTTTCCCATTGCGCAAGTGGAAAAAAAAGTGCGTGGGGGGATAGGAATTGTCTTGGATGACCTGCTCGCTGGCCTCTTTACCTTTGCTGTTGTTAAGTTAATTCTGATTTCCATAGGAGGCAGTCTCAAATAAATCAAAGGGCACAGGGAAGTTGGACTTTGGGGTAACCATGTATGGCGAGATTATAACCATAGGTGACGAACTTACTTCCGGTCGCACGCTGAATCTTAATGCGAGATATGCTGCCGGCAGGCTTACGGCTTCAGGGCTGAAGGTAAATAGGATCACCTCTGTGGGAGACAATTACCCGATGGTGGCTGAGGCGTTGAGGAGGGCCATAGAAAATTCTCGCTTTGTGATTGTAACAGGAGGACTTGGCTCGACCGAGGACGACAGGACGAGTGAAATCGTTGCCAAAGCTCTCAATCGTCCGTTGTCCCTTGACGAGAAGATGTTTCGCCTCATAGAGAAACATGTAAAGGCAATGGGTATTACTCTAACCCCTTCCCTTGAGAAGATGGCCTGGATGCCTGATGGATCTCGCCTGCTGAGCCCAGAGGGACGGGCATGCGGATTTTGCCTGGTGGAGAAAGGCGTGAGGTTCTACTTCCTACCAGGTGTTCCAGAACAAATGAGGTACCTACTTGACAAAGTGGTCATCCCTGAACTCCTGAGTTTCTGGCAAACTCAAGCGGTTCATTGGCGGATTTTGAAGGTTTACGGGCTAAGTGAGCCGGATTTAGCCGAAATATTCAGGGACATTGAAAGTAAAAGCGGGGAGGTGGTCTTGGGTTTTTATCCTCATTTCCCCGAAATTCATATAACCCTCAGCATGAGAGGAGAGGATGAGTCTACCGTATCAAAAGAACTGGACAGGTTTGAATCGGAAGTAATTAATCTGATAGGCCCATACGTTTTTGCTAGGGGCGAGCAAACCCTGGAAGAGGTGGTAGGTGAGCTACTACGTTCCCATGGTTTGACCCTCTCACTGGCGGAATCCTGCACTGGAGGGCTTATAGGGCACAGGATAACAAACGTCAGTGGTAGCAGTGATTATTTTCAGGGCGGCATCATATGTTATAGCAATGCTGCTAAGGTGAATTTGCTGGGGGTAAGTTCAGAAATGCTGCAAGAACACGGGGCGGTGAGTGATCCCACTGCCAGGCAGATGGCCGAGGGTGTGAGAAAGGCGCTAAAATCTGATCTAGGGGTGTCCGTCACAGGAATTGCCGGGCCTACGGGTGGCTCGAAGGTTAAGCCGGTAGGTACGGTTTTCATAGGCCTTGCCAATGCTAATGAGATTTTGGCCCGCAAGTATCGCTTTTGGGGAGACAGAGAGCAGGTAAAATTACAAAGTGCCACCATGGCGCTTGATTGGGTCAGAAGATATGTCACCAACACTCCGCTGCTTCCTGGCCTTTGATCTGCCTGAGGAGATAAGGGCGGTTGTAAAGAGGGTCCATGGAGACCTTAACAAGAGCCCATTGGATGTCAGGTGGGTTAGGCCCGGAAATGTCCATCTTACGGTGGTATTTCTGGGAAACGTAGCAGTAGATGATTTGCAGCCCCTGGGTGAACAGGTGAAGGCGGTATGCACCAAGTATGGACCCTTTGAAATAGGTCTCAACGGGGTTGGTGTGTTTGGCGGAATGAAAAGCCCTAGGGTCCTATGGCTTGGGGTAGAAGGTGATGTAGAAAGAATGGGTTTTTTCCAGAAAGCCATTTCAAAGCGCATTAGGCCATTTGGCATCAAGGAGGAAAAACGTGCCTTTCATCCCCATCTGACACTGGGGAGGTTCAGAAGGGGCGCACACGGGGGCCAAGTGCTGCGGGGGTTGCTGGAGAGGTATTCGGGGTTAAGCAGTCCCGTGTGTACCCTCGAAGAACTGACACTTTTCAGAAGTGATTTGCGGTCTGATGGAGCAAAGTATACGAAGATTCAATCCTGGCCCCTGGAGGGCAAGAAATAAAGGGCTAAATGGGTCTTGGCTTTACAAAATAATTGAGTTCTTGTAGCCTGTAAGGTGAGATCTTCGACCCACTATGAAAACTCTTGAGCAGTATACAACTTTTCCAGGAGCGACATCTCTGGTGAGATAATTGTGGTGTGTGGTCTTTTTGCCCAGGATGAGAAGGATAGGACCAAAGGACCAAATAGACTAAATAGACTAGAGAAACCAGACAAACCAAATGGACCAGACAGACTAACGGAGGGGGTAGCCCATGGATAAAGAAAAGGCTGTGCAGCATGCCATCTCTCAAATAGAAAGGCAGTTTGGAAGGGGCTCCATAATGAAAATGGGGGATAAGGCGGTTATGGATGTGCCGGCCATATCCACCGGGTCTCTTTCCCTTGATCTGGCCCTTGGCATAGGAGGTGTGCCTAGGGGGCGGGTTGTGGAAATTTTCGGCCCTGAATCATCGGGCAAGACGACCCTTGCACTCCATATAACTGCTGAGGCCCAGAAGCAAGGAGGCATGGTAGCCTTTATAGATGCTGAACATGCCCTCGATGTTTCCTATGCGAGAAATCTCGGTGTGGATGTGGACAGCCTACTTGTCTCGCAACCCGATACCGGTGAGCAGGCACTAGATATAGCCGAGATATTGGTACGTAGTGGAGCAATAGATGCCCTTGTGATAGACTCGGTGGCAGCGCTTGTGCCCAGAGCGGAGATCGAAGGAGAAATGGGAGATCAACACGTGGGGTTGCAGGCAAGGCTTATGAGCCAGGCCTTGCGGAAGCTAACGGGTACCATAAGTAAGTCACACACATGTGTTATATTCATCAACCAGATTAGGATGAAGATTGGAGTGATGTTTGGCAACCCCGAGACTACCACAGGAGGCAATGCCTTGAAGTTCTATGCCACGCAGCGCCTTGATATCAGGCGCATAGGCGCCATAAAAGAGGGCGACCAGGTGGTAGGAAACAGAACTCGAGTCAAGGTGGTGAAAAACAAGATAGCACCACCTTTTAAAGAGGCAGAGTTTGATGTCATATATGGGAAAGGCATTTCCAAGGAAGGTGACATACTGGACCTCGGGGTGGCAATGGGTATTATTGAAAAGAGCGGTTCCTGGTATTCCTTTGGAGATGAGCGTATTGGTCAAGGCCGGGAGAACGTAAAGCGTTTCCTTGCTGAACATTCAGATATAAGGGACAAGATTGCAGACTTGATCCTCGAGAAAAGCGGACTGAAATCATTGAGGCAGAAAAAAGGAGCTGAAGAGTCTGAGAGATGAACTTTAGAGAGATAAGGAAGGCATTTATTGATTATTTCAAGGAGAGGGGACATGAAGTGGTTCCCAGTTCTTCCCTGATTCCTCACGAAGACCCTAGCCTGTTGTTCACCAATGCGGGTATGGTGCAGTTTAAAAGGTTATATCTTGGGGAAGAAAAGAGACCATACACCAGGGCGGTTACTTCACAGAAGTGCATGAGGGCTGGAGGAAAACATAATGACCTTGAAAATGTAGGGTATACCGCGCGACATCACACCTTTTTCGAGATGCTGGGGAATTTCTCATTCGGAGATTATTTCAAGAGGGAGACCATCGCATGGGCATGGGATCTCCTAACAAATGGTTTCGGACTGCCCAAGGATAAGCTCTATGTGTCAGTTTACAAAGATGATGATGAGGCCTATGACATATGGCACAACGAGATAGGGATTCCAGTTGAGCGAATCGTAAGGCTTGGTGAGAAGGACAACTTTTGGGCTATGGGGGATACTGGCCCCTGTGGCCCCTGCTCAGAGATACTTATTGACCAGGGAGAAGAATTGAGTTGTGGAAGGCCTGATTGTGCGCCTGGGTGCGACTGTGACAGGTACCTTGAGATATGGAACCTCGTATTTACGCAGTTTGACCGGCAACCTGATGGTAGCCTTGTGCCACTTCCAAGCCCCAATATTGATACGGGGATGGGGCTGGAGCGTATTGCGGCCGTAATCCAGGGGGTCAAGTCCAATTATGAAACAGATCTGTTCAGAGATATTATTGGCGAAGTTGAGAGGTTGTCAGGAAAGACTTACGGAATCGAGGCCCGCCAAGATGTATCCTTCAGGGTAATAGCTGACCATTCAAGGGCGGCGGCCTTCTTAATTGGCGATGGGGTTATGCCTTCCAATGAAGGAAGGGGTTATGTGCTAAGACGTATTATCAGGCGTGCTGTCAGGTATGGGCAAAATCTGGGCCTGGAACCTCCTTTTTTGCACCGCATATGCACCAAGGTTATCGAGGTGATGGGTGAAGATTACAATGATCTCATTATCTCAAGACGATTTATTGAGGGAGTGGTTCGCAATGAGGAGGCCCGGTTTGCTGATACACTGCGTTACGGGATAAGAGTTCTTGATGAAGAGATTGAGAAACTAAAAAAACAAAGGGCTAAACAGATACCCGGGGAACTGGCATTCAAGCTTTATGATACCTATGGCCTTTCAATAGATATTGTTCAGGATGTTGCCCGGGAAGAGGGCCTTACCGTTGATCTCAAAGGGTACGATGAGGCTATGGAACAAAGACGCAGGCTTTCCCAGGCTTCATGGAAGGGAAGCGGTGAGGAGGATATCCCCGAGTCCTACAAGAAGCTTTTTAGTGAGGGGTTTGCCACCAGTTTTATGGGATATGATACCTTGAAATGCGAGGCGAAGATAGTCGCAATAGTGTCTAAAGGCAAAGGAACCGAAGTGGCAAAGGTCGGAGACAATGTAGAGATTGTTCTGGATCAGACCCCATTTTATGGTGAGTCAGGGGGCCAGGTTGGCGATCAAGGAGTCATTAGATCTGACCAAGGTCTCGTTCAGGTCAAAGATACCCAGAAATTTGCCCAGAGGATATTTGTTCACAAGGGCATAGTGGAAAAGGGTGAATTTAGAGTAGGGCAGAAAGTAACAGCAGAGGTTGACGAACAGGGGCGTAGAGCTACTGCATTGAATCACTCTGCCACCCATCTTTTGCACGCTGCGCTGCGCGAAATTTTGGGCGAACATGTCAAGCAGGCCGGAAGCCTTGTGGCGCCTGATAGATTGCGTTTTGATTTCAGTCACTTTGCCCAGATACCTTTGGAGACGTTGCAGGAGGTGGAGCGCTTGGTAAATCGCCGGATTCGAGAAAATCTTCCAGTAACCATTACTGAAATGGACCGGGATGAGGCCATGAAAACGGGTGCCATAGCCATATTTGAGGAGCGTTATGGTGAGCGTGTCAGACTCGTTTGTATGGGGGAAGACGTGAGCAAGGAGTTGTGCGGGGGCACGCATACCTCTAGGACCGGCGACATAGGCCTTTTTAGGGTAGTGGGTGAAGGCTCTGTTGGGGCGAATTTGCGCCGTATCGAGGCCCTTACAGGGGAGGCTGCCCTTAGGCACGATCAAGCTCAGGACAAACAACTGAGAGAAATGGGCGCAATGCTGAAAACCGCTCCAGATCATGTACTTGATAGGGTACAGAATCTGGTTCAAGAGTTGAGGAAGAGAGACAAGGAAATAGAATCGCTAAAAGCCAGGCTTCTCACAAAGAAGTCCGAAGATATCATGTCCGAGGTAAAAGAGATTAGCGGGGTCAAGGTCTTGGCCAAAGAAATTGATGCGGATTCTCCAAAGGAGCTTCGCGAGTCTGCAGACAGACTCAAAGATAAGATTCGCTCAGGAGTCATAGTGCTTGGAGCCAAAAAGGATGGCAAGGCCATGCTTACATGTGTGGTGACCAAGGACTTGCTCGGTAAGTTTAAGGCTGGAGATATTATACGGACCCTTTCAGAGGTGGTGGGAGGAAAAGGAGGGGGTAGGCCCGATATGGCACAAGGTGGAGGGCCTAAGCCAGAGAAGTTGACTGATGCCCTTCAGCAGGTGTTTAGGTTAGTCGAGGCGCAAAAGAGCTAGTTCTTTGCTGCTTTTAACTGTTTTTCAGCGAGTTTTTCTTCGCACAGACCAAGGTACTTAAGGGCCTCATGATATTGGCCTAAATCTGGATAGTTGTGCAGGATATATAAAAACCTTCCCTTTGCTGCCTTGTACCTCTTGATCTTATAGTAGAACTTTCCTACATAGAGCTCGTGCTTGGCTAAGTTGATGAAACATTCTCTGAGCCGCTTTTGTGCGAGCCTGGCATAGACACTATCTGGAAATCTCTTGATTAGCCTTTGGAATTCTTCCTTTGCCTTGATGGTGTGAGACTGATCCCTGTCAATAGTGCCAATCTGTTTGAAATGACACATTCCTTTGCGGTAAATTACATAGGGGATCTGAGGATTTTTAGGATGGAGTCTTTCGAATTCATCATATGCGTCATAGGCCTCATCATATGAGCCCTTTCCAAACAGAGCGTCTGCCAACTTGAGTTCAGCAAGCAGGGCAAATTTGCTATAGGGATATCTATCCTTTATTTTCTCAAAGGCATCTATTGCACTCTTGTAATGCCCTGCGGCCATACTTTCCATCCCCCTTTCCATAAGGGCGCCCGGTGCTTCTGGCTCTGGCTCGCCAAAAAGATGGTTGTAGAAACTGCAGCCACTGAGCCCTATGGCCAAAAGCAACAGTGTTATGAAGATGGCTTTCAGGCGGAGGGGTCCACTCATACTTCCCTTAGCCCCTTAGAGTGTCCAGGTATCTTTCGGCAGAAAACGCAGCCACAGCTCCTTCGCCCACTGCTGTGGAGATCTGCCTTAGATTCTTCGACCGGATGTCCCCTGCGGCAAAGACGCCCGGCACGGATGTTTCCATGGTGTCATTAGTTCTTACGAATCCCAATTCATCCAGGTCCACCAGGCCCTTGAGCAGTTGAGTATTGGGTTCGAACCCAACAAAAATGAACACCCCCTGTACTTTCAGACTCAACACCTCAGAACTCTTTACGTTTTTTAGCTCAATAGCTTCTACCGCTTGGTCTCCAAGTATTTTCAGAGGAATAGTATCCCAAATAATCTGGACTTTTTCATTGGCCATAACCCTTTCCTGGAGGATTTTTGTGGCCCTGAGCTGATCGCGCCTGTGGACTAAATAAACGCGGGTGGCGAACTTGGTGAGAAATAAGGCCTCCTCCACAGCCGTGTCTCCCCCTCCTATAACAGCCACTTCAAGGTCCCTGTAAAAAGGCCCGTCGCAAGTGGCACAGTAAGAGACCCCTTTTCCAATAAGTAGCTCTTCACCAGGGATTCCCAACTTTCTCGGGTTAGCCCCACAGGCTAGGATAATCGATCGGGCCTGCTCGTGTCCTTTGTCGGTGATCGCAGTCTTGGAATCAGGATCAAACCTGAATGACAAGGCTTCCCTGCTTTCGATGGGAAGCCCGAGATTTTCAGCCTGCTTTTTCATTCTATCCATAAGTTCAAAACCAGAAATACCGTCTGGAAACCCCGGGTAGTTTTCCACAATGTCAGTAAGTAATACCTGCCCGCCCGGCGCCATTTTCTCAAGAAGTACCACATCAAGTCTTGCTCTCGCCGCATATATTCCCGCCGTGAGACCTGCTGGGCCTGCACCTACAATAATCAGATCCCTCATAGGCACATCTCTCCTTCAAAAATAAAATCCCCGTCTTGCCTTAGGCCAAGCCGGGGCTGACATGGTTTGTTTGGATTAACGTGAATGCTACTGTCCGCAATAATCACAGAAGCTTCTTTAGTTCTTCTTCGATTGCGCTCTTTGGCTGAGCTCCCACTATGGTTTGAGCCACATTACCGTTCTTAAACAGGATCAGTGTGGGAATTGCCCTGATGCCGTACTTGACAGGTGTTTGGCGATTCTCATCAACATTCATCTCTCCAACTTTGACCTTCCCGTCATATTCTTTGGCCAGCTCTTCTACGATTGGGCTTACCATTTTACAAGGCCCGCACCATTCGGCCCAGAAGTCGACCAATGCCGGTATATCTGAATTAATAATTTCTTGCTCAAAATTGTCGTCTGTTACCTTAAGTAAATCACCCATGGCAAAACTCCTTTCCTGGTCACTGGAGGATTTTAGACTACAAGTTAATAGCTATCGGGCCCCTTGTCAATAACCCGGATTTTTAAGGGTGGAGACCAGGTCTTGAACGTCCTAATTTTCCTCAATAAATTTCTTCAAGTTATTGATAATCCGTGGAGGCACTGGACCTGATTTGGAATAAAGATTCAATAATTCACGAGATATGTTGAGTTGTTCTTCCAGCTTATCCCATTCTATTCCTTTCTGCTCAACTTGGTTAAGAAGCTCTGCCAATTCTTGGCTGTCCATGATTGAAAACCTCCTCATTTTTTTTTGGGCTTAGGGGTTAGGTCTGGGGGGTAAAGGTATTTGGGATCAAGGTCATATGTCCAAGGTAGGCCCCACCACTGCCACCCGTAATGCCTTCTGTGATTGTAGCCGAAGATTTTGTTTCTCTTGGCCAATTGACGATAAAATTTATTTTTGTTTTGATCTTTGAAGGAAGGAAACGGTGGACCTTCAAAGCCATCCTCAACATCGAACACGTGTTTGAACCCGGCATCCAATAGTTCTTTTGCGGCCAATACGCTTCTCGTGCCGTCCCGCCCTAAGATTAGCAAGTTGTCGGTTTTCTTGAAGACCTTGCTAATTTCCTTAACAAAATCCTTGTTCTTTACATTGGCTAGGTAACGGAGGTATTCCCCTTCTCTGCCCAGGGTGTTGGTATAGAACATATAGGGGAAAAGGTATGCGCCAACAGGATGACCCACCAATTGGTACTCGGGCCTAGTTCTGATATCTATAAGGTATGTGTCAGGCACCGTGTTGAGCATGTCGTAGGCCTCTATGCTCAGGATCTTCTTGGGTTCTTTTGCCCAGGAATTACCGGGAATGGAAAGGACAAGGTGTACAGATCCCAGAGCAATCAATAGAAGGATTAACCTACATACGATAGGCAAAAAACTGCGAATATGTTTTTTTAAGTATAATGACGGATGTGATACCATTTTGTTTGTTCCTCACCAAAAAGAAGCTGCTATAAATTACCGCTTTTTATTTTTTACGGGTAGTGCGGGTTACCGACTGAAATACAAATCTTATTAATGCAAGCCCCTTTTTATTGTCAATGGAAAAATGGGAGCCCTTACCAATACCCGTTGACACCTTAGAAAATGATCTTTAATCTCTTTAGCTACTTGGAGCACACATACAGACTAACCCTAAAGCAGGAGGAGGCAATGGCTGCAAGCCAGGTATACTTCAGTGACATGAGAACAACGGTAAAGGAAAACCTCTTAGCCAAGCTCACGCGATTGCTTGACAATGCTGGAATGGAAGGGCTTGTTCCGAAACGGGGATTGGTCGCCATAAAGCTCCATTTCGGGGAAAAGGGCAACACTGCTTACATCCGTCCCATCTTTCTCAGGCAAGTAGTAGAAAGAGTTAAGGGACTGGGGGCCAAGCCTTTTTTAACTGATAGTAACACACTCTATGCGGGTACGAGGGGAGACAGCGTCTCTCACATCATTACGGCAATAGAAAACGGCTTTGCGTATTCCGTTGTCAAGGCGCCGGTTATTATTGCAGATGGCCTCAGAGGAGCGTCTTACGGCGAGGTAGAAATTGATGGACAATATATCAAGAGGGCATACATAGGCAAAGATATTGTCGAAGCAGATGCCCTCATAAGTGTTGCGCATTTTAAAGGGCACGAACTGGCAGGTTTTGGAGGAACAATTAAGAACGTCGGAATGGGCTGTGCTGCAAGACGGGGGAAACTTGACCAGCACTCTGATATGTCCCCTAAAGTGAAGAGAAAAAAGTGTGTTGGCTGTGGGGAATGTATGGCCCACTGCTCCCAAGGAGCTATTTCCCTTGTTGATAAAAAGGCCAGGATAAATGAGGAGCTTTGCATAGGGTGCGGTGAGTGTATACTGGTGTGCCCCAACAGTGCCATCGACGTACGATGGAGCCAGGATGTCGAAGTCTTCCAGAAAAAGATGGTTGAGTACACCATGGCAGTCTTGAAAGGCAAAGAGACGAAATCCCTCTTTATTAATTTCCTTACTGCCATTTCCCCTGCCTGTGATTGTTATGGACACAGTGATGCCCCAATAGTTCATGACATTGGCATACTGGCCTCCATTGATCCTGTGGCCATCGACCAGGCCTCGGTGGATCTAGTAAATAGCCACCCCACCGCGGAAGGCTCATGCTTGGCCAAGGCACGGGCGCCGGTAGAGGACAAATTTAAAGCCCTTTATCCCAAGATCGATTGGTCCATCCAGCTTGAATATGCAGAGCAACTTGGATTGGGATCAAGGGAATATGAATTGATTGGAATCTAAGGACTCGAAGCTAGTAGCCAAAAGTCAGAAAAGAGAGCCCGTAACTTTAGCTCACTCATAACTTTAGCTCACTAACTCTAGCTCACTCATAACTATAATACATGATTGTCGCCAAATCTCTTACAAAGTACAATGGGCTCAAACCGGCAATTGAGGACGTTTCGTTTGAAATAAAGCGAGGCGAGATAGTGCGGCTGCTGGAAAAAGCTAAGCCCCTTGCGGTTGGGCTGTTGTGTTTAAGGGAGAGGTGTGCTATGAGGAAAGCCGAAGATTTCTAAAGTTATTAAGGGGGTATGGATCATGGACATTGAAATTCAAAAGGCAGAGCCATCACAGATGAAGCCTAAGCCGCGGGACGAGGCCAACCTGGGATTTGGTGATATCTTCACCGACCATATGTTCCTTATGGATTATGAGGCTGGAAAGGGATGGCATTCCCCGCGCATTGAACCATACAAAGACATAGGGCTGGATCCCGCAGCAATGGTGCTGCATTATGGTCAAGAGATCTTTGAAGGTTTGAAGGCGTACCGCGGCATCGATGGAGGCATATACCTTTTTCGGGCAAGGGATAACTTCGCTCGGCTCAATCGCTCGGCCCAAAGGCTTTGCATGCCCGAGGTGGATCCGGACCTTGCGATGCAAGGGCTGAAGAAACTCATTGAGCTGGACCAGGAATGGGTCCCAAGGACCAAGGGCACATCTCTCTACATCAGACCCAATATGATAGCCACGGACCCGCACCTAGGGGTGAGGCCATCTAACACATATCTCTTCTACATCATTGTGGGGCCGGTAGCAGCCTATTATAAGGAAGGACTCAATCCAGTGAAGATCTGGGTGGAGACCGAATACGTGAGAGCGGCTCCCGGGGGAACAGGAGAGGCAAAGACCTCCGGTAATTATGCTGCCAGCCTTCTGGCAGCCGAGAAGGCAAAGGAAAAGGGTTTCACACAGGTGCTTTGGCTGGATGCCGTGGAAAGAAAATACGTGGAAGAAGTGGGAACAATGAACATGTTCTTTGTAATAGGCCAAGAAGTAGTTACAGCCCCCTTGAGCGGTACCATTCTGCCGGGAATCACCCGTGATTCTGTCTTGCGCATCCTAAAGGATTGGGGTGTTAATGTTTCCGAGAGATCCCTCAGCATAAATGAGGTTGTTGAGAGTGCTGAAAACGGGAGCCTAAAAGAGGCCTTTGGTACCGGTACAGCGGCCGTAATCTCGCCCGTTGGCCAGATTACGTACAAGGATAAAGACTATGTGATTGCAGGAGGAAAGATGGGGGAGCTATCTCAACGGCTCTACGATGAGATTGTTGCCATTCAGTACGCTGAAAAGCCCGACCCCTACGGATGGGTGGAACGTATAGTTTGAGGAAACAGTTCTGATCAACTTGGAGTGGTACTGCCCTGGCCCCTGTTGGGGTGTACCACCACAAAAAATTCACGCTCCGACCAAAGCAGAGGCCTTACTTATAAGATATCGTTTCATCTCTTCGATATCTAAGTCTTTAAGCATAATCGGGAAGTCATCTGTCTCGATTTTCCGTGCCAGCAATAATCTCTCTGGCACAGTATATTGTAAGCCCTTTACCTCGAAACGGAAGGTGGCTTTTTCTAAAAGCTCATTCAATGTCCATTCGAAATGCCGAAGAATAAAGTAGAGATCAACAAAGTCCTTTGGATCGAACCTGTCTGTCATGGCAAACAGTTTACCTGTTGCTATATCAAGCGGGCTGTCAACCCAGAGCCTTCCTATCTTCTTTCTTTGTCCAAGGCCTTTGAACGGATATAGTGTAAACTCGACATTCAAAATATCGCCGTCACTAAAGGTTAGCTTGAAAATCCTTCGATCAAAGAGACGTTGAAAATGGACAGCCTCTAAGTATGGAACTTCCCTCAACATTGCTCTGAGATACTCAACAGGGGGAATGCCTTTTTTCTTATCAGTGAAAAAGTCCATATCCATGGAAAGGCGGTGCTCGATATAAAAGGCCGAAAGGGCGGTTCCTCCCGTAAGATAAAATCCATCCAATATTTCTTCAGGGAGACTTGCAATCAAAAGTTTTTGTTTTTCAGTGAGTACCCTGTTTTCCACTGCACACCAGTCTTATGAATTCTTTTCGTTCTTCGGGGAGATTAATCTTGTCGAGGTGTTCCAGAAGGATTTGCTTCTCTTTGCGGGTGAGTTTATCAAGGACAAATGGAAGGTACTCGGCCATCCTCCTAGCCCTCCATAGTTTGTCGCATAAAGGCCGTGGATAGTCCCAGACGATATCTTTCAAGGTCATTTCTCTCGTTCCTCGATAAGGGTTGAAAAAATTCTTCTGAATTTTATCAGACATAAAAAGATTATACCAAAACCACCGAAATAAGACAATCACCGAAAGATTGATCACCTTGCCTCGGGATCTCTTGACCCCGGTTCCTGGCTATGTGTTGAAATCTGAGTCCAATTGCCCATCTTCCTTCTCCTTCTCTAGGCCAGAGGCGATATGTCTCAAGTAACCTGGTCAAAGCAACCGCACGAATTCTGCCCCTGAGTGCGTGGCCCAGAAGAAATATTCATCGCAGACAATAAAGGAGGCGAACAATGCCATCTTTTACCGGGCATCCCTTGGTGGATGTGGGGCTCGCCACGATCACGGCCTTCGCAGACAAAGCGAGGCCAGAGGATTTGATCGAAGCGGATTATGACGCCATTGCCGATTACATGGCCCGAAACTACGTGGTAAACCCGCTGAAATCGTTCCTGACCGTGGCATTTCCAAACAGTGGATTTACTCAGCCGGCCTTTGAAAAGACCCCTGATAGGCGTAAAGCTTATGCTGAGCGAGTGCTTAGATGTTACAAGGAAGGAACTCCCATTCTTTCAACCGAGCGGTGCGTCTTCACGGGGCTCCCGGCAATCGGCCTGGCGCTAGATGACAAGAATAGGCTTCCACCCGGAAGGGCCTTCAGGCAACACATCCCCATGGTCACAGGGGAGGATATCATCAACTTCCACCCTTACGGCGATGCGGGTATCCCGGTCTCAGGGATAGCCCTCCTGGCGATCCAGGCATTTCCGCTCGGCTGCTGCAAGATCGCAGGCAGACTGCTCGCGGTCCACAGCGATGATGAAGACCTCATGGTGCGTTTTGCCAAGAAGTTCCTCCAAACGAACCGCAGGCACATTCAGGCCGCCCAGGCTGGGGGGCTTACGAAACTTCCGGAACCAACCCACAGGATCGGGACCTTGCTTGTTGGATGCTTGTTGGACATTGAGGAAGAACGCCTTGCAGCCGGCGGTGATCCGGAATTTCCGGCCTGTATCACTGCTTATCACTTGAGCAACAGCGGGCAGGGTGCGGATTTGACAATCTATGATCTTCCTTTGGAGGTAGGAAATTTTCTGAGAGTGGCTCTGACACCTCGATATCGAGAGCAATGGGATAAGATCAGGCAGAGGGGCTGGGAAATCGTAGCGGCAAAGACCAAGGGAAAAAAGGGAGCGGCGGAGCCGCAGGTCCCAAGCTTTAATACCCTTTATGAGGACTTGCTTAGGTTGCCGGAAAATGCTCCAATATTCATCCGCACCTATTTTCTGAGAGTTCCCCAGCGAACGCGAAGACCTGGAGACCCTCGCGCCCATTACTCCATCCGTGGTGAGGCGGCCTTGATATCATGGCAGTTGACAGAACAATTTTTGCGAAAGGTGGTGCTTATTGATCAGGAAAGAATCAACCATATCAGGTCGTTGGGAGATGTGCTCGCACAATATGTCAAAGAGGAAAATGATCGACGTTTTTTCCATACCTTCTTGACCACGAACCGGTATGCGGATCTAAGACTGGCTCTTATCAAAGCGGGTCATGCCAGAATCCGCAAGGGACACGCGCCGCTAATCACCTTTGATCAATTTATTGCCGTGTTCGAACAAGGCGATAACCTACCCCAACATGATTGGCGGCTTGCCCGAGACCTAGTGCTTATCCGCATGATCGATCAGCTCTATCAGGCCGGATGGGTTAAGGAGCATGTGGATGAGCTGGGAGAAATTGAAGAAAGTGCTGAGGCTGTCAACAACTAGACCAAGGCACGATTCTATTGCAAAAGGAGGTAAGGACGATGGCTTTTGTGACGGGAATGTTTTTGATTGATGCACCGGCGTCGGCCCTGAATAATCTGGGACAGATCCCGGGTTCCCGCACGGACAACACGGTGGGAGTAAAGCTAATACCCACCAGAGAGGGTGGCTACCCCTATGTGTCGGCTCAAGCTTTCCGCTATTGGCTTCGTAAGACCCTGGAGCAGGGGGAGTGGGGATGGGTGGCGGCGCCGGTCTATAGAGAGGCGAAAGTGGCCTACACAGACGCCAACCCGCTGAGGTACTGGGATGATGATTTATTCGGCTACATGCGGGCGCCTTCAAAGCGTGAATCAGCCAAGGTGGCGCGTGAAGCCGATGAATCGCGGGCGGGAGAGACACCTACCAAGGAGACGGTTACTCGGGTTTCTCCGTTTCGAGTCAGCACCCTTGTATCAATAGCTCCCACCGGTGTGGTGGATGATTTCGGGGTTATGAGTCGCCAGGAGGGAAATCCTTTCCCTTATGAACACCAGTTCTACAGGACAACCCTCAAAGGGCTGTTTTCACTCGATCTTCATGCAGCGGGGACTTTCACCTATAGGCAAAAGACGGGGTATTTGAACCTGGATGAAGAAAGAAAAAGTGAGGCAAAGGAGAAAGGGCTTGAGCACCTGGAGAATGAAAAGGCCTACAGACTTTCCCTTCCGGAAAGAATCCGACGTGTATCCGCACTCTTTGAGGGGTTGGCCCATCTGGATGGAGGTGCTATGCAAACGGTTCATTACACCGATGTGAGTCCTGATCTGGTGATAATGGCCGTCACCAAGGGGGGAAACCATGTATTTGGACACATAGTGGACGCGGACGCACGACATCGCCCAGTCATAAAGCTGGAAGCCCTCCGCGAATCGCTCACGGTGTTTTCTGATGATGTCCTTTCCAAAGTTTACGTAGGGTGGACCCAGGGCTATCTCGACGACCAGCGCAGTCATTTGGTAGACGCCTTGTTTGAAGGGGGAATACTGGCGAATTTCAAAGACCAAATCAAAGTCTCACATCCGCGAAAGGCCTTTCAGGAGATGGCGGCAGCGTTTGAAAATGAGGAAAACAAGAGCTGGTTTTCATAATAGAAAACTATCTCTCCGTAGGAAAGGCACTTGTAGGAGCGAGCTATGAAGGTATTGAAGATTGTGGCGGAAGGGGTGGCCACGTCTTTTCGGTATCCTCACTTCATGCAGGGTGTCCATCCCACGTTCAGGATGCCTCCCCCAGCAACCATTTATGGCCATATTTGCAGCGCCCTTGGGGAATGGTTCGATCCAAAGGGTGTCCTGTTCGGTGTTCAATTCTTTCACAAAGGTGTGTTCGAGGACATCGAGCACGTACACGTGGTAGGACCAGCCACGGGGCGATTGCCCGGGACCAAGGTGCGAAAGACCCTGGAGGGAAAGGTCAACCCCTTCCGAAGGGAAATATTGGCGTATCCCAGATTGACTTTGTACGTCAACCGCCCTCAATGGCGAGATGCCTTTCTCCACCCGCGGTATGCGGTGGTCCTGGGCCGATCTCAGGACTTGTTTACCTATAAGAGCGTTGAAGTCCTTTCATTGGAGGAGACGGAAAATGCCTATTTCGAGGCAACGTTTGCGCCCTACGGCTTAGCAAAGCATACAGGTGCAGGCAGAGTTGTGATGATGCCTCGCTTCCTTGATTACATGCGGGGCAGGGAGCCTGTCTACGACCGCTATGTAATACTGGAAAGACGAGTGCACACACGGGATTTTCTTCGTTTTTCAGGACAGCCTCGGCTTCGGTACTGGACCGACCCCACCGGTTCGGTCATAAATGGAGATCCTTTAGGCGTGATCCTGCACACCTGGGTTGAAAAAGATGAGAGGTTCTTCGCATTGGCCTGAGGCCCTTGAGGAAATCTGGGCCAAGAGCCCTTCACCGGGATGCGATAGGGGTGAAAGCCTCCGAGAACACACCTGCAATTTGCTGGCGCGCCTCGATGGGTTGGCGGAACTAAGGCCTAAGCTCGAGGATCATTTCCAGTTGTCGAGGCTCTGGCTCATACTCAGGCGCGCAGCTTGGCTCCACGACTGGGGTAAGGCGGCCCCCTCTTTTCAGCTCATGCTAAGGGGCGGTCCAATCTGGCACCACCGTCACGAGGTACTGTCTCTTCTATGGGTTGATTGGTGTTGCCATGACTTGGAACCGACAGAGGCCGCCTGGGTTGCGTCGATCGTCGTATCACACCACAAGGAACCTCGTGATATCTTCCAATTATATCCCTTTGGTCTTGCACAGGAGGATGATCCTATCGCAGAGCTCATATCAGAAGTTGACATTGACACATGTAAAGTCTTGTGGGAATGGCAACGACAGCAGGCGATAACTGGCTGGACATCTAATCACCCAGAGGGTGAGGTACCCGTTCCACCGTTCCCTCCCCCACGGGACGAGGCCCTGGCTGGTGTAAAAAAACATGGGGCGGAGCGAATCAGGTTCTGGCTGGATCAGTTTCGTCGTTTGGTTGCCGGGTTTGAATCAGGAGAAGGATTACTTTCCCCTACCCTGGGATTTCTTCTACGGGGATTCATGCTCCAGGCGGATTACACGGCCTCAGCTCATGTGGCCCAAACAGAAAGGCCACGCCTTGAACCCAGACGCATTTTGAAAGCGTTCTCCCTGAACCAGGCTTCTTTGTATAAACATCAGGCTGCTGCAGCCCAGTCCGAGGGAAACACCATTCTCATTGCCCCAACAGGTAGTGGGAAAACCGAGGCAGCTCTCCTCTGGGCCTCGCGACAGCGTCTATCTTCAACTGGGATTCCCCGTTTCTTCTACACCCTTCCCTACCAGGCCAGCATGAATGCAATGTTTGACCGCCTCAACGCCGCATTTTCCGGCAAGGTTGGTCTGGTCCACAGCAGGTCCCTTGTGGCATTGTATCAGCGTTTCATGGATCAGAAATATTCAGTCGAGGAAGCTGCTCGACTAGCGCAATGGATAAAGGCTTTGGCAAGGCTCCACGTCCAGCCGGTGGCTATTTTCAGCCCCTATCAGATGCTCAAAGTTGTATATCGCCTGAAGGGTCACGAGGCCATGCTTGCCGACTATGCCCAAGGGGTCTTCGTGTTCGATGAAATCCACGCTTACGAACCCACGCGCCTTGCCATGATCCTCGAGACCGTGAAGTTTTTACGGGAGGAATGGGGTGCTCGTTTCTTGGTGATGTCGGCAACCCTTCCAGCGCCTATTAGAAATCGGGTAGAACAGGCCCTTGGAAACCCGAATGTAATAACCGCTGCTTTACCCTTATTTAAGGCGTTCTCCAGGCACCAGGTCAGCGTTCTCCCTGGAGACCTCTTGGAGGCAGCTAATCTGGAGAGGGCTCTTCGGGACTGGCATGGGGGCAAGAGCGTGCTGGTAACGTGTAATACGGTGACGAGGGCCCAGGCGGTGTATAGGGCGATTATGAAAAGCTCGCTTAGACCTACAGGGGGAAAGCTGATCCTATTGCACAGCCGCTTCAACGCGAGGGACCGTCTCGGTAAAGAGCAGCGTATCTTGGCTGATTTAGCCTTGGGGAGGGTGGGCTCTGAATACAAAAGAGCGCCTCCCATAATGGTGGTGTCTACCCAGGTGGTTGAGGTGAGTCTGAATATGGACATGGATACCATCTACTCTGATCCTGCGCCCCTTGAGGCACTGATTCAGCGATTCGGCCGCGTTAACAGGGGCCGCAGGATGCCCGTGGCTCCCGCATATGTGTTTGAAGAGCCGGCCGACGGGCAGGGAATTTATGACCCTGCTTTGATAAAGGAAGCGTTGCGAGTGCTCATTTGCAACAGCGACCGCCGGCTTGACGAGGCGGGAGTGCAAGCTTGGCTGGACGGAATCTATACGGGAAAGATCCTTGCAGATTGGGAAGCGTCTTATCAAAGTACCGCTGTTGAATTCCGTGCAGCCTTTTTGAAAACCCTGATTCCATTTGTGACCGAGCCTGTGCTGGAGGAAGCTTTTGATCGCTTGTTTGACGGCGTCGAAGTGCTTCCCGTTGCCCTGGCAAAGGAGTATCTCAGAGTCGTTGATGAAGATCCTATTAGGGCGGCGCAGTTACTCGTACCAATGAGATGGGGTCAATATCATTTCCTGGTGAGAAAAGGGCGGCTCAAACCACGAGAAGGCAAGATGCCCCATCTGGTGGACGTGTATTATGACCCAGAATTTGGATTGGACTATAGTAAAAATTCAATAGGCGAACGACTGAAATGATTTCTGCCTTCACCATCTGCCCTCTCTGGCGCCTGAGGTTCACCTTAGAGTCCGAGAGAACCCATCCGGCTTCCCCGGATGAACAAGGGGATCACCCTGCGCGGGGCGTTTGGCACATCGCTCAGGAAGCTGGTTTGAGCGGACAGCTAGGTATCCTGTGGGTTATGCCGGATCATGGGGTGGGATTGCAAAGGCTGATGCTTTGGGCGTTGGGGACTGTTTTGCCTGGCTTTGCCTGCGTCAGGAGAGCCAATGGACCTGGATGAGGTGTTCGAGCTTCTTGAACTCGGGGTCTCCGGTCACCACTTGGGCGTCCTCGCTCAGGGCG
>Ga0190334_1000378_pt1 | contig 23368 bp, 15 predicted proteins | sample 48720478_MG_FD_161270 | JGI IMG/M metagenome (GOLD analysis project Ga0190334, IMG submission 161270) | Hydrothermal vent sediment bacterial communities from Southern Trench, Guaymas Basin, Mexico - 4872-04-7-8_MG | ecosystem: Environmental > Aquatic > Marine > Hydrothermal vents > Sediment ... | reverse complement strand
TTTCATTAATTTTTTCGAGATCTGCTTTTCTAATTGGTGTAATGTATGGTTGAACATAATCGTGACGCAAATCGGATATTGTCATTCCAAAGGCACAGAAGGCTGATGCTATTCTTGGGATTATAATTTTAGAGATTCCAGCTAATTCACTTAATTTAGCAGCGTGGAGTGGTCCTGCACCTCCTGCCGCCACTAAAGTAAAATTTTTAGGATCATGTCCTCTTTTAATCGATACCGCCCTAATACCATCAATCATATTATTATTCACAACTTTTATTATTCCATAAGCAGTTTCCTCCAAACTCAACCCAATTTTTTCCGATAATTCCTCAATTACTTTTTTAGCTAAATTAAAATTTAATTTCATCCTTCCACCAAGAAAATTTTCAGGATTAATATAACCTAAGATTAAATTAGCATCTGTAACGGTAGGATCTGTACCTCCACGATCATAACAAGCAGGTCCTGGAGATGCTCCTGCACTTTTTGGGCCTACTTTTAAAACACCTCCAGCATCTATCCAAGCAATACTACCACCACCAGCACCCAGTGAATGGATATCTACTGTTGGTAATGCTAAACGGAATCTTCCGATTTTACCATCAATAGATGTTGGAATAACCTTATCTTTAACTAGACAAATATCAAAAGATGTACCTCCCATATCTACTGATATTATATTCTTAACTCCAATTAATTCCGAAAAGAATAATGCTGCTTTAGGTCCAGAAGCAGGTCCAGATAATGCGAGTCTTACAGGGATCTTGCTTATGATATTAACATGGGAAACTCCAGAATTTGATTGCATTATGAGAAGATCTTTTTTAAATCCATTAGCTCGCAATTTGTTTTCAAGATCTTGAAGATATTTTGATGCATAAGGCGCTACATAGGCGTTTAATACTGTCGCCATTGTTCTTTCGTATTCTCTTAATTGAGGTAATACTTCTGAGGATATTTGAACTATTGCTTCAGGATAAAATTCTTCAAATAAGTCTAAAATCCTTTTTTCATGAACTGAATTTATAGGTGAAAAAATTAGAGAAACTGCAATTGAATTAATTGAATGTTTCTTAAAAAAATCAATTGCTTTTAATACATCTTTTTCGTTTAATTCTTTTAATATCTTCCCAGCGAAATCAATTCTTTCTTCTACTTCAATTCTTAACCATCTTGGGCACGGTGGAGATGGAGGAGGATATCGCATATCATATCTTCTTTCTTCTTTATACCATTGTTCAATAATATCACGGAATCCTTTAGTTGTAATCAATCCTACATCTTTTCCTCCCCTTGAAAGAATTAAATTAGTAGCTATTGTTGTTCCATGAATTATAAACTCTGTATTTTCGAGGAATTCTTTTATTGTCATTTTAAAATCTTGTGAAGCTATTGCAAGTACATCCATAACTCCTTCTGAGTAATCTTTAGGTGTGGATGGAGCTTTGTATCGCTTTAATTCTCCTTTTTCTTGAGTTATAACCGCACAATCTGTAAATGTACCGCCTGTATCTACTCCAATTCTAAACAAAATTAATCAAACTCCAATAATTTTAAATTGATATTAATTAATGTTTATGATTCAAAAATTGACTCTTATACTTTTTAAATATTTAATTTTTATAAAATAGAAATATGATTTTAAAAGAGAACGAAAGTTAAGCTTATTTATTATTAATGATTTTAAAATATAGAAAACAATTATTTCTAATTGAGAGGATAATGACTGAAAAGGGTTTTTCAAAAAAAACTTTAGAACATATATCAAGATTAGCGCTTTTAAATCTGTCTGAGGATGAAAAAGATAAATTTGCAAAACAATTAAGTGATATTCTAGGCTATTTTAAAAAACTTAACAATTTAAATACAGATAATGTGAAACCAATGACACATCCAATAGAAGGCTTGAAAAATGTTTTCAGGGATGATATCCCCAAAAAATCCTTATCGAATGAAGAAGCTTTAAAAAATGCAAAACATGTATTAGATGGTTATTTTAAAGCACCAAGAATTTTGAAAGAATAGAATCATTCTTTATACATTTCTGTTAGCATTCTAATTGCCTTTTCCATATCCTTGAGAGCTTTTTTTCTTTCCCTAGGGCTCATTTGATAAAAATCTACTTCCAAATCTATGCCAATTTTTTCTGGTTGAGCTAATGATTTGAATTTCTTATAAACTAATGCATTAATGTATCTTTCATAATAATCAAGTGCTTTAACCAATTCCGGCTTATTCTTGATTTCATCCCACAATTCAAGAGTTTCAAGTGAACGAATGCCTATATCTATTCTAAACCAACTTATAGGAATTAATACTTTCTTTTTTACAGCATATTCAATAAATTTAATATTTTCTTTATCCAAACAAAAATCTTGTTCGGTTTCTCTCTCAAAAACGATATTATCTCCAATTATATAAAGATTAGCAACATTTTTCGATGTTGCCACGAGACCAACTGCAAATCCTTTAGCAAGTCTTAATCTATTAATTAAATCTTCCAATTTTGAGCCAATAAGATGTAGGTTATGTTTTTTATTTCCTTGAAATTCTATTAAAATCTTTTTCACGCCTTTATTGCTTATAATGAGTTGCGGAAACAAGTTTTTTTCCCGCGATTTTTTATGCGCTTCCATTAATCTATTAATAATTTTATAATCTAATTTAAGACCAGAAATAACTGTGGTATTAGCATCTAAAAAAGCGTCAACTTCAAAATCAGCAATTCCATAAAAAATTTTTCTATTATTTATTATTTGATAAATGATTTTAACGATCGCATCAGTAAGAGCTTCAGGATCTTCTCTGATTGAATCAAATTCTTTTGTTGTAAACGTATCAATTTGATCTTCTAATCCTTTTTCATCGTAAAAAGCAGCCCAAGATAATTCTGTATAGATGTTCCCTTCATTATAAAAGTTATGAGATTCATCTATACTTATGATTGATTTTGAACCTCCTATCTCTACTCCGCTTTTATTTCCTGATGCCAATATAGCTAAAGGAGGATTAATAAATTCAAGTGGCAAGAGCAGATTCTCACTGAGAAAATTATTTAATTCTAATAATAATAAGAGAGTAATTTATATAAAAGGTTTTTATTAAAAATAATAGGAATTCTCGTCAATTAGAAATTAAAATTTTTAAATCATTAAAAAAATTGGTTTTAGCTCGAGAATAATTGTAAATTAATTTGATTTGAAATACAATTTCATTCTTTAAATAAATAGGTCTTAAGAGAAGTTATTTTTATTAAAAAACAATTTTTTTTCTAATTTATTAGAAGATCAACTTCTTTTGGTTAATCTTTTAATTTTTCATGATAAAAATTTAATAGTTTTGGATAGCTATTCCATTAAGGGCAATTTAACGTGAAAGGTACTCCCCCTATTTATTCCTTCAGATTCTGCCCAAATTTCACCATTATGGAGTTTTACAATCTCTTTAGATAAAAATAGACCTAATCCTGTGCTCTTAAATTTGAAGTCTTTATCATTTACTTGGTTAGAACTTAATTTACTAAATGGTTTAAATAATTCTTTGATTTGATCATCAGTTAAACCAATTCCAGTATCTTTTATACTTATTAAAACTGCATTGCGTTCTTCTTTCACTGTAATGGTTATTTTACCCTTTTCCGGAGTATATTTAATTGCATTTGAAAGCAAATTTGATAATAAAAGATTTATATTAAATAAATCTGCAAAAATATTCACGTTTTCAGGGATATCTTTAAAAATTTCTTGTTTTTTATTCTTTAAAAGAAATTTATAATCATTAATACATTGATTGATTAAATCTGTTAAATTAATCAATTTTTTTTCAATAAAAATTGACCCAGTTTCTATTCTTGAGAAATCTAATAAATCTTCAACGATTTGTTTTAATTTTTTAGTGCCATTAAAAGCAATATTGAATAAATCCTGAACTTCTGGATCTAATTTTTCATTATGTAATTCTTGGATTAGCTGATGAGCGCCAAATACTGTTGTTATTGGCGTTTTTAATTCATGTGAGGCTTTTGCTATGAATTTTTGGCGAATTTCATTCAATTCTTTTAACTTATTTTCGATCTCTTTTTTGCTAGTGATATCAATACCTACCATGAGAATGTGTGGCTTTTTATTTACATTTATAATTGTTGAGATAAGATTTATCCATATGAAATCTCCACTTTTCTTTTTTATTAATATTTCTAAAGAAGGAGTTGTAACGCCATTTTTTAAATTTTCTAGATTTTGAACTATTTTTAAACGTAATTCTTCGTTAATAGATATTAGATCTTGCAATTTTTTACCAATTATATCTTTCTTTCTAAATTGCGTGGATTCTTCAAACTTAGAATTACACTCAACGATTTTACCTTCCATATTTAATAGAATAATCGCAAGAGGGGAGTTCTTGAAAATAAAACGATATTTTTCTTCGGATTCTTTTAACATTTCCATAGCTTTCTTTCTAGTCGTTATATCAATAAAAGTAACTAAGAAAGCTTTCCGGTTCATGTAAGGAATTATTTTAGAATAAACTTCAAACCATACCAACTCTCCATTCTTTCTCACATATCTAATTTCTTCACTTTCAAGAACTTTATCTGGGTGTTTAAGAAGATCTTTTCCCATTTTTATTACTCTTTCCTTATCATATGCACAAACAACTTTATAAAATTCTTCTGGGTTCCAATTTAGCATTTCTTCAACAGAATATCCCAACATATTTGCTAGAGTATTATTAGTATACTTAATCACTGAATCTTGAATTATGCAAATCCCCATTAGTGATTGTTCAGTAATAGTTTTGAATTTTCTCTCCGATTCCTTTATTATTTCCTGGGCATTTATTAATTCAGTAATATCGTGAATTATTGCTCTTAAACCTACTACCTTTTGATTTTCTTTGACAGGGATTGGAAAAACACGTGTATACAAATATACACCATCTTTTCTCCTTAAATGCAAAATTGGAGGGTCGACTAATTTATCTTGAAAAATATCATTTATAAGTTTTAAAACAAAACTTGTTTCTTCTGGATCTATAAAGTCAAAGATAGTTAAATCTTTTTTAAAATCTTCAGTTTGATACTTGAAAACGTGCGATGCAGCTTTATTTGTATAAATTATTTTATAATTTTTATCAATTTCAAAAACAACTTCTGGTAATTTCTTTATTAGAGTCTTGTATTTTTCATATAGATTTTTAGACCTTAGAATTCGTTCTTCCTGCTTTGATTTTATTTTAATAATTATAAGAAAATTAATAAATTCTTTTTCATGAAAAATTGATTGAAATTTTATTTCACCATTAAGATATCTGCCATTTTTAGCTTTAAAACGAATATTTTTACCATATTTCCTTCCTCTAAGAATAGTATCTTTCATTATATTAATTGCTTTTTCTTGATCTGCCTTATGAACAAATTCAAGAATTCTATGACCAATTATATTTTGTTCATCGTATCCTAGAATTTTTTTAAAAGCAATTTTATTAATTTTTTTAATTAAAAAATTTTTATCAATGATGATAATTAAATCATCAATATTTTCTAAAAAGAAATTTAGTTGATGTTTTTGTTTCTCTAATTCAATTTCTACAAATTTTAAATAAGAAATATCTTGAAAAGTAACATGAATAATTGGATGTTTTTGATTATCAATTATATTTAAATTAACTTTGAACCAGTAGGTCCCTTTTTTTAATTTTAAATCTAAACTTAATGATTTTATTTTTTTACAAATTTGAATGGCTTTTAATAATCGTCTGAATTCATTTATATTATTTTTATTAACAATTTTTAAGTTTAATAAAAACTTATCAATCAAATTCTCTTTATTTTCTTGAAGGAATATTTCTGCTACTTTGTTTACATCTTTAATATAACCTTTCGTATCTAATAATAATGAAATTGAAGGACTTCCATTAAATAACGAACGATAAATATCTCTATTATCTTTAACTGTTCCAGAAATATTATAATCCTTCAAAATATTCGTTTTGCAATAAATTTGATTAAATATCCTATAATTTAATAAAAAAATGAAATCTTTTTAAATTCATATCTAAATTTCCATTTTATTAGCGGATATTACGAAAAATCATTTTTTCATCATGCTTTTTTCAAAATTAAGTAAATCTCATCAAAATATATTCCTAATTATCTCTTTTATTGTTCCAAAAACATTCTCATTTTTATGATTTTTAAATAATATATTATTTTTGTTTATTAGATGAAAATAAAGCTAATTATGATGAAAAAAAAAATCTTATATTACAATATAGAAAAATATTTTTCACTTTAAATCGGTTTATTGATAAACTCTTGAATGATAAAAGGATAAACTCTTAAAAAATTTTATAATTTTAGCATTTATTGTAATTTTTACTGAAAATTAAAATAAGAATTAAAAATAAATAACAAGAATTTTAAGAAAATTTTCCAATAAATTCAGAATATTTTGTAAGAACTGCCATGCATTTCGTTGGAGCATCCCATAATGAAAAAATGGGGATATCCTGCTCAATGAATTTACGATTACAACTATATCTATATGGAAATGGTCCTGAAAAAAATACCGGGATGGAATATTTTTTCATAAGTCTTTTTAATGGTTTAATTGCTCCCCTTTCAATGAGACGTCCCATATTTTTTAAATTCTCATCCACTTCTTGCCCAGACTCCTCAATGACCTTAATGAAATCATCGAAATCATATACACCATAAACAATAATACTATCTACTTCTCCAGATTTCATTAAGATCTTAGGGAATTTGAAATATAAATTTAGGAAATTAATATCAAAAGTAACATCAACAGGGTTTCTTCCACTACCAGTAGGAGGTATGAATGGGGAGAGTTCTTTTTGTAATTCTTTTGAAAATTCGGGAACTTCCAACCCATACAATTCTAGTGTTTTTGTCATCATTGTTCCTGCACCACCAGAATCCGAGATTATTCCGACTCTCTTTCCTTTTGGATATATGTTATACTTTTGGGCAAATGAAAAAGTTCTTAAGAAATACATGAATTCTGTTAGGTAATTTGTAGATATAATCCCAGCTTTTTTAAATACAGCATCATAAATTTTCTGATTTCCGCCAATTGCCCCAGTATGGCTCTGAATTGAACGCTCTGAACCTTTTGTTCCTCCGGCATATATTGCTACAATCGGTTTTTTAGGATTAATTTCTTCTATAAGTTCAATGAATCTCCTACCTCGCTTTATTTCCTCTATATAAAGCCCAATTACTTCAGTTTGAGGATCATGTTGAAAATATTCTAAGAAATCCACTATATCAATGTTTCTTTCATTCCCAACAGATATTGATTTTCCTATTTTTAAACCAATATCTCTTACATGCCACGAGATTTGAGCAGCTATAGTGCCCGATTGAGAAACAATAGAAACATTTCCTCTTCTTGGCGTCAAATAAATCCATAATGTATTAAAATAGGCATTTTCTTTTTCAGGATAACCATACCATCCATTATAAATGCCAAGACAATTTGGTCCTATGAAGCGCATGTTATATTTTTTAGCAATCTCATCAATTTTTTGAGAGAGAGATTTTCCTTCTTCACCTATCTCTCTAAATCCACCAGAAGTAATCAAGAGATTTTTAATTCCTTTTTGTCCACACTCTTCCATTACTTGAGGAACTACTCTTGGTGGCAAGATCAAAAATGCTAAATCTGGAACTACTGGTAAATCTAATACTGATTTATAAGCTTTATAACCTTGGACTTCGGACAATCTTGGATGAACTGGATAAATATTTTCGTCTAAACCTCCTCCAGCAATAATATTTCGTAATTGCATGGAACCCATTGTTCCTAAAAGATCATTATTTGCCCCGAAAACTGCAATACTCTTTGGATTTAATATCTCATATAAAAAATGATCTTTATAGGGTAATTTTTTATTATTTTCCGACACTTCTTATAACCGGGTATCTAAATTTAAGATAATTAAATTTTTTAAATTAAAAAATTAAGAACTCAATTTTAACTTTATTAAGAATACAAAAAGGTAAATAAAATTCAAGGATCTATTCTTTCCCCGTTGATCCGAAACCTCCAAGTCCCCTATCTGAAGGAGGTAAATTTTCCGTTTCTACAAATTCATAATCAAACATTTTTGCCAGAATTATTTGACAAATCCGTTCTCCTTTTTTTAAAATTACATTTTTATTTGATAAATTAACAATAATGGCCATCCATTCATTTCGATAACCAGAATCTATGGTACCAGGAGTATTTAAAATTGAAATGCCTTCCCATAACGCAAGACCACTTCTTGGAACTACTTTAAAATAATAACCCTCCGGAATCGCAGTAGCGAAACCTAAACAGCAGCCAACTCTTTCTAATGGCTTTAAAACATATGAATCTGCTTCAACTTCAATTAACTTTTTTTCATCATTTTCATAAATTATTTTTTTAAAACCCATAATTTTTGCATCTGCTCCAGCATCACCATATTGTTTTGGTCTAGGAATTTCCGTGCCATCCCTTAACTTTTTAAATGGGATTGATATTTTTGATGTTTCATTCATGTATAATAACCTTCATTTTAATGCTCATTCTTGATTTTATTTTAATATAAAAAGATGTAAAAAAAGGATTCTTATTAACTAAAAAATAAAAAATTGATTATATTAATCAGTTTTCAAATTTTGATCTTGGTTTTCCCATTCAAAATCCAATTTTACATGTTTTTTAGTATATATCCAAGCTAATAATAAAGTAAAGGAACATAACGGCCCCCATAAGATATATCCAATTGAATATCCAAGGCTCAAGATATCTGGTAGGGATAACAAATAACCCAAAAACATTATACCTAAAGATTGAATGAGATTTAAAATAATGCTTGGGAAACCCGTGTAAATTCCTGCCTTTAATTCTCCAGTTCGTTTTTGTCCATCTTCTGCTAAATCGGCATATATAATGTAGGGATAGAGAGACCATCCGCTTAAAATGGATACTATACAAATTAAGAAAACAGTTCCTATAATAAGCCTGATTAATTCACTAGGAATTAGAGGAAATACGAATGTAAATGGAAGGCTAAAAATCCCAAAATAGAATACATATTTTAAGACTTGCTTCTTTCCTTTCTTGTTAATAAATCTCCTCCAGAAATGTAATAAGATGATAGTCCCAGCAAAGATAATGCTACCACTAATCGCATATTGGATTATTCCGCTAATATTTACGACTTTATCTATAAAATTTAACATTATGTTTGAAATCTGAACTAAAGTAAATGAAGTGAATCCTATCATGAAAATTGCTTTAATGTAATTCTTATTTCTCAATATTTCTTTTAAATTTTGTACTAAATTAGATTCTATCTTGAATTTTGGTTCTGTAGGCAATAAAAAGACGCAAGTATAAAAGAACAAAATTGTCATGATTCCAATTATTAAAATTGGCAGAAAAAAATCTAAAGGTATACTTGTTGGATTTGCTAGCATTTCATTTTTTATTTTGGTTAGCACGACAAAAGAATAAACACCAATTATTCCACTAGCGAGTATGTTAAAAATATTCTCATATTGAGAAACTTTAGGCCGATCTTTAACGCTAAATTGCTCAGCTAACCAACTCTGATAAGGAGTTGTTACTCCATAACTTGCCTCAAAAATTACATCCCAGATCAATAACCAAATAAAGAGATTTATTTCATCAGTATTTTGTAAAAATAAGCGGGGGAGTAATAAGCAAGTAAAGGAAAATGCTAAAATTGGGGCTAAAACAATAATATAGGGCTTTCTTCTTCCCAATTTCGTATATTTAGCATCGCTAACCCATCCGAGAACAAATTGAGAAATTGCTATGCTAATAAAACCCATCCCTAATGCTATTCCAACAAAAAATGGATTTACCTTATAGATCGAAGTATATAAAAAAAACAAGATTAACCCTACAAAAGATAAGGTTAATGAAGATGCAAGTCTTGGGAAAGCAAATATTAAAATTTTCATTTTAACATTTTCTTGCTTGGATAATTTTTTAAGTCCCATGATATTAAACCTTTTTCTTGTAAACAACATTTAGAGCTAAGGTTTAAGAGAGGATTAAAATAATTATTTTAATCTTCAAAACAAATAATGTTAATTATAATAAATCTTTCAAAAGAATATAAACTTTAATTAAATCATCAAGATTTTTTAAATGAATTAACTTTTTTTTATACTATTCTTTAATGAAGTATTATATAATTTTTATTAAAAAATTAACAGAAATATCATGACTAATAATACAAATAATTACAACAAATTTAATATCATACCATTAGAAAGTGTATTGATTGCGGATTCTTTTTGGAGAAAGCGCTTAGATGTAAATTATAATGTCTCGGTACATTTAATGTTAGAAAAATTAGAAAATGATCATCACATCGATAATTTTAGAGTAGCTTCTGGCATCAAAAAGGGAACTCAACAAGGAGCCTTCTATTTTGATTCTGATTTATATAAGTGGTTGGAAGGCGCTTGTTACATTCTCATAAAAAAAGAAGATAAAAAATTAAAAGAAAAAGTTGATGAGATTGTCGATTTAATTGTTAAATCTCAATTAAAAGATGGATATGTAAATACCTTTTATTCTACTAAATTTTTGGAAAGGAGATTTACTAATGTTCATGTAATGCATGAACTTTATTGTGCTGGGCATTTAATTCAAGCAGCATTAGCACATTACAAATTAACAAACAAAAAAGAATTATTAGGTGTAGCAATCCGTTTTGCAAACTTGTTAGTTAATATTTTCCTGCGAGGTATTAGAAATGACCCGCCAGGACATGAAGAAATCGAAATGGCTTTAGTCGAACTATATAGAAAAACAAAAAATAGAGATTATCTTGAACTAGCTAAAAAATTCGTGGATCAGAGAGGACATATAAAACATTTTAAAACTTATACTTTAAATCAACATTTAAACATGCTCTTAACAGTTAAAGAAGCTGAAAAAATCAATAAAAAGCATGAAAAATCCCTATTAGGAGAAAAAAAGGAAAAAAAAGTGGAAGATGAGTTCTTAGTAGGACTCTCTTTAATGAATTGGCTAAAATTCATTCAAGAATTATTAAATGGAAAAATGTACCAATTAAATGTTCCAGTTAGAAAAGCAGTTGAACCCGTAGGACATTCGGTGAGAGCAATGTATCTGTATTGCGGAATGAGTGATATATTTTCTGAAACTGGAGATAACTCTTTATTAAAAGTTTTAAAATTACTTTGGTTAAGAATGGTAAAAGCAAAAATGTACATCACTGGAGGTATTGGCTCCGAACGAGGAACAGAAGGGTTTGGAAAAGATTTTACCCATAAAAATGAAAAATCTTACTCTGAAACTTGTGCTGCCATTGGAAGCATGATGTGGAATTTGAGAATGCTCCAAATCACAGGAAACTCTAAACATGCGGATTTAATAGAGCGTGTAATGTATAATGCTTTTTTAGTAGGACAGTCTCTTGATGGAAGAAGATATTTTTACTCGAATCCAATGATTTCTAATAGCAATCATGAAAGACAAGAATGGTTTCGATGTGCTTGTTGTCCTACTAATTTCATTCGTGCTATTACATCGATAGAACAATATATTTATAGCAGTTCCAATGAAGGTCTCTGGATTCATCAATATATTGGCAATAATTCAGAAATTTCGCTTAATAGTCAAACAATTCGGCTTGAAATGAAATCAAATTTTCCTTGGGACGGAACTGTTAAAATAAAAATTGGTTTAAAAAGCGATTTAGGCATGAAGATTAATGTCAGAATTCCAAGATGGGCTCAAGGTTCGAAGTTATGGATTAATGACGAAATTTATCAAAGAAATCCAACTCCCGGAACTTATTGTAAAATATATAAAAATTGGAATGATGGAGATGTAATCAAGCTGGATTTTCCTTTAAATGCCAGATTAGTAAAAGCAGATCCCAGATTAAAATGTAATGCTAATAAAGCAACAATAGAAGCTGGACCGATTGTTTATTGTTTAGAGCAAAAAGATAATCCTGGATTTGATATATTCAAAGTAGTCATTCCTAATAAGCAAGAATTAAGAATTGAATATAAAAAAAACCTGTTAGAAGGAATTAATATTGTAAAGGGAAAAACCATTGACGATAAAGAATTTATTGCAATTCCTTATTATGCTTGGAACAATCGAGGCCCAACTAAAATGATTGTATGGCTCAAATCAATTTAATATTTGATTTTTTAAAAAAATTCAAAAATCTTGAAGAATTTTTAGATTAAAAGAAACTGAAAATTCACGAAAAAAAATGATTGTAATTGATAGGTATAATCCAAGAACAGACAGAGAAGCTTTAAAAGAAATTTTTGAAGATTTCATCGAAAATAAAGCACATTTCTTTTCTCATTGGGAAAAATTTGAAAAAGAGCTTAATCAAAGATTAAACTCATTAGAATATAGAAATGGAATGGTTATTGCTAAAGAAGACGGAAAGATTGTTGGCTTTGGAACCTATACTAAATTTAGAGATTATTTAGGAAATGATAATGTTCTGATTCATCAAGTCATGACTAAAAAAGAGGATTCATATACCAAAGGCATTGAAGAAATGATAATTAAAGAATTGCATTCTTATATTAAAAAAACATTAAAATTGGATAAAACATATTATATCTGCCTTGATTCCGACTCGGCATTAAGAAGCATATTCATGAAATTAGGAATTAAAAAATCAAAATTTGCTTTTTATGAAATAGATTTATGAAAAAAAAATTTGTTATTATATTTAGATAATTAATTGCTATTAAAATGAAGATCGAAGAGCTAATTAAAAAAGCAGAGAATTTAAAGAAAGAAGAGAAATATGAAGATTCTATAAAAATTCTTGAAGATTTACTTAAAGAACATCCAAATTCTAATGAAGTTCTCAAAAAACTCATTGAAACCTTATTAGAATATGGAATTTATCTTAATGATTATTTTATTATGGAATATGAAAAAGCAAAAGCATGCTTTGAAAAAATACTTGAATTAGAACCCAATAATTATAGAGCTCACTATAATTTAGGCATCGCCCTTTTCAATTTAGAAAATTTTGATGGAGCATTGAAATCTTATTATAAAGCTCTTGAATTAAAACCAGATTATAAATATTGCTTATATAACATTGGTTTAGTATTTGAAGCTAAAGCTGATTTGAATAAAGCTTTAGAATATTACCAAAAAGCACTGAATGTTGACCCTAATTTCATGTATGCAATCCAAGCTGTAAATGACATCCGAAATAAAATAAAAATGCTAAAAACAGAAGGATTTATCGAAAAGGAGCAAGTAAGCTTTGATATCGATGAAATTAAGGATTTATTCAAGATTTCAAAAAAAATAAAAATTGATCATCTTCGTGAATTGCTTAGGTTGAATATGAAAGAATTACTACATTTATTAATAAATTGGGGGCAAAAGTATCAATTTCAAATTGACGGCGATTATCTTATCATAAATAAAAATACGGTCGAAAAATTTTTAAATGATCTCAATGATGGGAGTCTAGATTTTTTTAGATAAAGATAAATGGTTCACTTCTTCATTAATCTATTATGAATAATGCAACATGTTATCATGATTAAAACAGTCACGATTGCTGCAATAATGTATTGTCCAAAAGTTCCCCAAATTGCGTCCAAGAATAATCACTAAAATATTTTTATCTTCTAATTCTTCCTTATTAAGCATTAAAAAGATCATGTATATTAATTTTTAGAATGCCATGGAAAATTGATTCAACATCATTTTTTATAGCAACATGAATGTTTGAAAAAATAGGCATTTTAAAAGTAAAAAATTTCCAAAATTTTAATTATCTCGATTAAACTGATTTTATTCATTCCAAATATTTCGATACTATAAAAATAGAAAAGAAAAAAAAGAATTTAAATAATTATTTGACCAAATTCATGTTAAAATATAAAATGAAAAAAATATATTTATCTTTCTATCTGAAAATTAATCTGCACTCTTACTCTATATATTAACTTGTCTTGATCTTCCTTAACTTTCACATCAGACTCAATAATCTGTATATTTCTTATCCCTCTTAAAGTTTTCTTGGCTTCTTCGTAGCAGACACGCACAGCATCTGCCCAATTCTTCTCACTTGTTCCGACTAACTGAATGGACTTATATACTGGAATTTTTCCTCACCATTTAATTTAATTTTTTATTTATCGTGTAGTATTATTAGTTTTAAAGATTTATTTAAACATTACTATCGATTTTTAAAAGGAAAATTAATATAATTTAGACCTAATCTAATTGGTATTACCTTTTTTATCTAAACGATAATGACTACTATAAATACTTTAAATTTAATTTGAAATTTACCAGCAAAACTATCATTAATTTTGTTTTAAAAACGAGTCTAATAATCTCATGAAATTTTTCTCCTCAAAAATCATATTTTAAAAAATTGAAACATTTATCTTTCTTTTTTTCATCCCAATTTTAAAAAAATTTATTAAAAAGCATTAATATAAGTAAATGTACAAAAATTTCTAATTTTTCTGAAATTTATTTATAATAAATTAAAAAAAGTTTTAAAAATGAATATTGAAAGTGAAAATGCTATTTTTTGGAAAAAAATTATAAAAAAGTATTGGTATTTCGTATTAGTTTATACCATTGCAATTATAGGATTAATAATTGGCATTTTTTTAGTCCTAAAGGGATATATTGAATCTCCAGATATTGCAGGGGGAGGTTCTTGGACTTTTAATGATTTTTCATTAGGAACTGCCATTTTATGGGTTCTATTTTTGTGTTTAAGAGAATTTTTATTAGTTTTACTTCCATTTATTAGCTTTTGTGGGATTCTAACAGTCATTATATGGTATAAAGTTCTAACAGATGAAGAAAAACGAGCATTAAAAAACATGGAGAAAAAGGAAAAACGCGGAAAAAAAATTAAAAAAGGAGGATCAGGGATGTCAGTTTTATTCTTTATCGCATTTGCCATAGCAGTTTATTTAGACGGCAATTTCTGGGTACCCGCGGGTAATTTAAGTTACAGCTACTATATTTTTGCTTGGCTGGTCGGATTCTTTTGGACCTTAATAGTTTTAGGCATCCCCATATTAATTGGTGGAATGCTTTATCTTAGAAAAAAATGGAAACAAATACCAGAAGAATAATTTAATTATTTCTTTTTTTTATTCAAACTATTTTATGAAAGATTTTAAATCTTATATTAACCAATTTCTAAATAAAAAAAATTCAAAAGCAAGTTAAGAAAATTTTGCTACTTTAGCAAAAAAAATTTGGTGTTTAACATGAAAAGTAAATTTTCTAAATATTAATTAAAGAATTCGTTAATAATCTAGAAATAATAATTCTATTGTTGATAACAACTAAATCTTTACAATTTTATTGAATAAAAATAAAAAATGAAATATTTTAACTATTTTTTATATTACTCATGCGCTCAAATTTTCTAAAACTATGGCAATTCCTTGCCCTCCACCACAGCAAGCATTTGCCACTCCGTACTTGCCACCTTTATCCTTGAGAATGCGAGCTAGAGTCCCGGTTAACCTAATCATGGTTGACCCAAGTGGATGGCCAATTGCGGTAGACCCGCCCATTACGTTGACCTTCTCTTCTGGAATGTTTAATTCTTTCATGCAATTTAATGTGACTATACAGAAAGCTTCATTTATCTCCCAGTAATCTATATCATCAGGGGTTAATCCTGCTTTTTCTAGCGCCATTCGGGTTGCTGGAACAGGTCCTCGACCCATTACTGTCGGATCTACTCCTGCCCATCCAAGAGATACAATTCGGGCCATTGGCTCTAAGCCACGCTTTTCAGCTTCCTTAGATTCCATCAATAACATTGCTGTCGCTCCGGCATTTAATGGAGAAGAGTTGCCAGCTGTAATTACACCTTCGGTCGTTCCTTCTCTTTCTTTATATCCAGCTCTTCCGCCCAAATCTTCTCCATATCGATTCTTTTTCAAGTAATATGGCTTTGATAACCTTCTTAGAGCTGCAACTTGTTCTAAAGTTGATTTCCTCGGAGCTTGATCTTTATCTATAATGACTTTTTCTTCAACATTTCCTTCAGCATGTCCTTCAATAGGAATGATCTCGCCTTTGAACCATCCTTCTTCCGTATATTTTACAGCTAAATTATGACTTCTCACTCCAAATTTGTCTAAATCTTCTTTAGTTATATATGGACTTTCTTCCTCGTATAGTTTTTGTGCTGTTTGAAGCATGTTAATTGTAGTTAATAAATCATATTGTGGTCTATACCACTTATCTTTCTTGTTAATCATGCCTAAATGTGGTTTAATCCAGTCGTTTTGCATTGGGATTCGTGTCATGTGTTCAACTCCAGTTGCCAAAGTACATTTTGAGTATCCTGACATTATTTCCATGGCAAGTATGGCAGCACCCATTCCGGCACTCCCGCATTGTTTATCTACAAAGAAAGCAGATGTTTTTACGGGAAACTCTGCTAAGAATAATGGAAGGCGCCCTCCATAGGTCCAACATTCATACACGCCCATTGCGGTTCCAACAGATACATCATCGATGTCTTCTTTTGTAATTCCTTTATCAGCTAATTTTTCGTCAAAGAATTTCATCAATAGAGTGGCAAGGAGTTCGTCACCTCTCTGATCGCCAAAAACATCTCTTTCAGGTTGTCTAGGTCGGCTTCTGCTAAAAGGAGTTCTAGCATAATCAATAATCCAAACTTCATTTAAATCCATTATATTTTTACCTCTTAAATATAGAATTCTTTAGTTAAGTTTATATTAATAATGTTGATATTAAGGTAAGATATTTAAAAAAAATATTAAAGTTTTTGATAAATCAATTTTTCATTATTCATTACGATAGTATTTAAAATAAAAATCAAAATTCTCGAATTAAATAATAAATTTTGTTATCGTTCATTTTTAATTAGAATTATTTTTATAATTGAAAATTTTAAATAGAATATGGTTGATGAGAAAAATTTAGGTTTTGGAGATAGGTTATTGGTTTCGATCATAGCAGGGAGTACATCTGATAAAGATGTTTATGAGAAGGCTGAACGCGTATTAAAAGAATATTCTATTAATTATGAATTAAAGATTTTATCAGCCCATAGAGATCCAGAGAAATTAGATGAGTATATTAAAAATTGTAAGGCTTTGGTTTATATTGCTGTAGCTGGTTTGGCAGCTGCTTTACCGGGGGTTATAGCTTCAAAAACTGAGAAACCAGTAATAGGAGTTCCTGTAAGTAGTAAATTAGGTGGGCTTGATGCTCTACTATCGATTGTTCAAATGCCTCCTAGAGTCCCTGTTGCATGCGTGGGAATTGATAGGGGAGAAAATGCTGCTTACTTAGCGATAAAAATTTTAAAATTAATTAAGGGAGAGAAAAATTAATGGAGGAAAAAAACCTAATTGAGATGGGCAAGAAAAGTGCTGCCATAAAAGCTGTTGATGAGAATATTAAATCTGGAATGATTATTGGAATTGGGAGCGGCTCTACTGTAGTGCATGCTGTTAAAAGGATTGCAAAGTTAAAAAAAGAAAAAGATTTAGATTTAAAATGCATTCCTACATCTTTTCAATCATATCAGCTAATCGTTGAAAACGGTTTATCTTTAGCCTCAATGGACCAGTTTCCGAAAATCGATATTGATATAGATGGAGCCGATGAAATTGATAAAAACCTAAACTTAATTAAGGGAGGAGGAGGATGTTTAGTCCAAGAAAAGATAGTAGCTTCAAATTCTAAAAAATTTATAATCATCGCAGATTTTCGAAAGAAGTCTGAATTTTTAGGAGAAAAATGGAATAAAGGAGTGCCAATTGAAGTCATACCATCAGCTTGGGCACCTTTAATGAAAAAATTTAAAAATTTGGGTGGTAAGCCTCAATTAAGAATGGCAAGAGCTAAAATGGGCCCATTGATCACTGATAACGGCAATTTCATCATCGATGTAGATTTTGGAGTGATTGAAGCTCCTGAAGAATTGAATTTAAAATTGATTCAAATTCCCGGCGTGGTGGATACCGGTCTTTTCGTGAACATGGCACACAAAGCCTATATTGGCCAAAAAGATGGAACTATTATCACTTTAGAATAGGAATATAAAAAAAAAATAAGAATATAAAAAAAGAAGGATTTTTTTAATTTACATTAATTGTTCTCCGCAATTTGGACAAAATTTACTTGGATAAGTGAGTGGAAAACCGCAATATGGGCAAAATTTAAATCCGCCCTGGACTCCTTCTTGCACCACTCCACCTTCTTGAATAGTTGGTTTTTGCGTAGGTTGATAATACTGATAAGGACTCGTGGCAACAACTCTTTTAGAGCGTCTTGATCTCTTTACGGAGAGGACGACTACGATTGAGATTGCTACAAGCGCGATAACGCCAATTATTATGAAAATCATGAAAAAATCGATTGGAGAGGTAGGTTCGATATAAAATATTATGTAAAAGTTTTCAGATCCGCCTTCACTATCAAACACAGTAATTATTAGTAGTCCGAGATATCCATCATCAGTATTAAAATCGTAATTAGTAGCCGTAGATATGTATTTCGTTCCCCTAATAGTAGAATATGAAATGGTATATGGAATTACTAAATTGCCAACATGAACATCAGTCACAGCATTGTAATTTAATTTCGCAAGAGCAAAACGGCTAGGATATATAATCATCAAGTATCCATCATAAGTTACTGAAGCTATGAAGAGGTTAACGGAGATTATCATGTTTGAGGCATTATCATCTTCATAAGAGACTGAATCTCTTGCAGTAATATTAAAGAATATGGCGGTTCCTTGAGGAACGGAATAAACGTAGTTCTTATCATCCTCGTAAGTATCTTCGAAAAAAACTTTCTCTGAAAGACCAACAGTAAAATAGGATTTTGTTTCATCTATTATGGGATCATGATTTTTAATTTTAGAATATATTCGTGGTGAATTTGGATTAAACCAGCCAAGTAAAGTATTGTTTGGTATGATGTATGTAATAACATATCCAGCTGGATCTGAAGTAGAAGGTGTATAGCTCTTAGAATAAGTAAATGATGTATTATTTAATGTAAAGGTTTTATTTACAGTATTTTTAGAATTATAATAGGAATACGAAAATATTGCCATGAAAGCCTTAATATCATAATCAATGTCATTTAAAACCGCAACGATATCCAATTTATCTCCATTTCTATAAATTGGTGCAGAAATGTTAAATGAAGTTATTTTTGGAATTGAAAGTTTATCGTAGTACAATACTTTTATGCTTTTTGTATATAATTTTGAATTCAGAGTTAAATTGACAGTTATTGTATATGGTTCAGTTGAAGTTCCTGGTAAAGAATATGAATTATTAAAAGCGGCTCCATTAAAAGGAGATTCTACTGTAAGATTATCATAAAACCCTGTTCTACTGATTGAAATGTTTAGACGTTTTTCTAGCACGCTAGAGGCAATTGGCTTATTGTTCAACCGATCTTTCACGTAAATAGAAATATTTAAGCTTGAACTAGAAACACGTTCAGCATTTAGTTCAATATTTATGGTAATTTGATCTTTCATCAAGAAATATTTCATCAAATTCTCTAAAAGAGTTAAATGGTCATTATAATATCCTTCTTTAGTATATGAACCCGCAAGCCAATGTAGATCACCGAATGCTACAAATCTTCCTTTTCCAATCAATCTTCCATCATAGGTAGAAGCAACAATTTTGTTCTGTAAAAATGCAATAGCACTTGCTCCTCCAGAGACAGAAAATGTGTTTCCATAACCCCATGAAAATTTATCTACAGAGTCAAAAATCTCACTTGAATTAAAGTTAGTAACCGCTTGTGAATAGTAATTAGCTCCTAATCCCAACCAATTTTCATTTATAAGGGTTTCTTCATTTACTTGCGTGCCTACTCCTAATTTTTTGAATAAATAGTTTATATTTTCAATACATAAATCTTGATGCCTAGTTCCTAAAAATAAGATATTTCCACCATTATCAAAATAAGTTTTTAAATTTTTGATTTCAAGGGGGCTATAAGGTAATACAGGGGTTTGTAAAATGATAAGATCATATTGAGATAATAGTTCTTCGGTTAAAATTGAATTATCTGTATCTTTATTGTAATAAGGAGTCCAATATTCCCCGTGATAATCCATTGAAATGTTTAGATTAGCAATATCTTTCATTGCATCATAAAAATCTATTTGATAAAATGTCATGTCAGGAAACCAGTCATTTAATCCGTGAAAAGAATCAAATAAAATTTTATATTCTGGCAATTTCACATCAAAAGAGATATTGACAGTATCGTATAAACGAGTACCAGAACTTATATTCAAAGAAAATTGATAATGACCCGGTTTAGCTCTCGGTAGGATTTCAACATCCAACGCCACAAATTTTACACCATCTCTAGTAAAATTCAATTGAGATTTATCGAGCGACAAGCTTAATCCTGGAACATTTGTTGGTATTGTAATATTATAAATTTGTTTTTTTCCAGATATTATGGTCAGATTAAAGACTTGGCGATCTCCAGGAAAATTTAACAAATCAAAAGGAGCAATGGGCAATTTCTCAGGAAATATCTTGGCAACATCATTTATGTCATGATAAGTTAATTTTGTTTGATTAATGAAATCGAGTGAAGATTTAACATTGATGATTCCTGCGCCATATTTAATATAATCGTGATCAACACCACCAATTTTCTTAGCTCCGTTTAATAATGCGATTCTTGCTGCTTGAGGTGTTAATTTTGGATATGCTTGCTTGAGAATTGCAAGTGCGCCAGAAACCATTGGACAAGCCATGCTTGTTCCACTTAATGGAATATAATCACCATCGCCAGAAAAATCAAAATAGTCTCCCTTGTACTTAGCACTATCCGATAACACTGATCCAGGAGAATTTGTAGAAATTATATCAACGCCTGGAGCAAGTACATCCACATAACTTAATGCTGTTAATGAAGGACCCCAACTGCTAAAAGAAGCTAGCTGTTCATATTTATCAATAGCGCCAACAGAAATAATTGTTGATCCAGAACCTGGAGAACCTCCAGTAAAATAACCAGGACCAGAATTTCCTGCAGAGGCAACTAAAGAAACATTATAAGATTTCGAAACATTTTCCATTGCTAAATTTAAAGGATCGTCAACATCAGGCAATCCCCCTCCAAAACTCATGGAAACTATATCTACTTGAGCGCCTTGAGGTTCTGGCTTGATTAACCATTCCAAGGCACTGATTATGTCTCCTTCTTCTAATCCAGAATAGTTTCCCGCTCTTGCGCTTATAAGAGAAACTCCAGGAGCAACCCCCCTATATGTACCACCTGAAGATGCTCCTGAACCGCCAATAATGCCCGCTACATGTGTTCCGTGACCATAATCATCATAATCGAAAGCAGAATCTTCTCCGCTCACAAAACTTTGATTTAAGATTAGATTTAAGTCTGGATGGTTATATATTCCTGTATCAATAACTCCTACACGAACTCCTGAACCATTATATGGCAAGTTATCTGCGTTGATTTCTGGGATCCACCAATTAGGATAATAATTTTTATTCAAGGAACTAGCTTCAGGAAAGTCTATATCAGCTAATTGAAATTGATACTTTTTTGACAAGTATATCTTTTTAATATCCTGAATGTTATTAAATAACCAGCCGTTTTCCAATAATTCATTCAACTTACACTCAACATAAGTTCCAGGAATTAAATCGTAGTTGTTCAAAACTTTATAATCTTTCATCGATTTTTGTAGTATTGATAGTCTTTCTGAAGGCATAACATCATTTTTGAAAAAGAAAATTACTTTAACCTTCTGTTCTGGTAAGTATACTTTATTTAATTTTGTTCCAATAAATTTCTTTAAGTCATTATCGTATTTAACAAATTTACTTATATCTATTCCATTCCAATTTGAGTTCTGTTTCTGTGATTGAGTGATCTTTCCATTAGTTTTTAGCTTATCTTGGTCAGCATTAATTAAATTTTCCTTAGAAGGAGAATCAGAAAATGGTATCGCCATTAGCGGAAGATTCAAAATTATTAGTAAAATCAGCGTAAAACGGAAATTCTTATTGTTTATTTTCTTAAATCTATTCATGATTATCTAAAGTTATTTCAATTATTTAATAATGATTTTTTTATATTGTCAAAAAACCATAATTTTTTTTAAAAATTATTCATTATTATCTTTAAAATTGGAATATTATAAAACATTTTAATCGTAGATTTTTCATTATCGGGCCTGTAGATTAGTGGAAGATCACTCGCTTGGCATGCGAGAGGCCGCGGGTTCAATTCCCGCCAGGTCCATCTTGAATAATTCCAATGGGTTTAATACTTTATTACAATAAATTTTAACTTTCATTTAAACTTCTCATTATTAATGATCATATCATTATAAGAATCAAATTTTAATTCCCTAAATATAAAAACTGCAAATTTGAAATTTAATACCTTTAAAAAAAATTATTTCTGAATAGTTGAAATTTTTTATATTTTGATTGTTTATACTATATTAGTATCTTTTTAAAATCAATTATTATTTACTTGCATCATGGAAGAGGATATCGACATTAAAGAATTGTTTTTGGATATATTAGCCATTTTGAAATTTGAATTAAAGTTCTACTTGTATAAACAGTCTCCGATGTTTGAAAGAATTGTTAAAACGAGAGTATTTCAGCAAAAGCTCCAAAAATTAAAGGATTTCATAAATAAATATTTTGAAATAATTTATCGCGATGAAGATAGTCCTATCAATCAAGCTGCTTTAAAAACTCAATTAGATAACATTGCAAGAATCACTAATTATTATAACGATTTATCTGGTTTTTATAAAGATCATACAAAGGCATTAATTACAAAAGAAAAGTTACAGAGTTTAATTGATTATAGTCATATAGAGATTTTATTTCTAATCTTTACAAACATATTAGACTGGGAGCATTACAAGAGCAGTTTAATTTTTCTACACGATAAAAACAAAGAAAAATTATTAAAAGAATTTTTGGGAAAAATTGCCAGTTCAGATATAAAAGATGTTGATGATTTGATAGATCTGGAACAATCTATCGATGAGTTTGTTAAGAGCATAGAAGTGGAACTTTAATTTTTTGATTTTTATTTTTATCTTAATTAGAATTGTTTAAATTGCATGAGAATGGAGAATTCTCATGGTAATATAATTTTCATTTAAGAACATTCAAGAAAATTTTAATTTTTCATGTAATGTTCAAATTCCTTATTATCAGATGAAAATTCGCCAAAAATATTTTTATATGCGAATTATCATATATGCATTAATGTAAAACTTTCAATTATTTAGGGTT
>Ga0190334_1000376_pt1 | contig 23404 bp, 21 predicted proteins | sample 48720478_MG_FD_161270 | JGI IMG/M metagenome (GOLD analysis project Ga0190334, IMG submission 161270) | Hydrothermal vent sediment bacterial communities from Southern Trench, Guaymas Basin, Mexico - 4872-04-7-8_MG | ecosystem: Environmental > Aquatic > Marine > Hydrothermal vents > Sediment ... | reverse complement strand
TGATCGCCGGGTGGTCCTTGCCGAGGAACTCCTCATTCGATGTCTCGACGCGGAGGCGGGGGAGGCCGGCGGCCATCACGGCGACGATCAGGAGGGCGGCGCACAGGACGGTACGGCGATGTCCGATCACGGCCCGCTCAAAACCGAGGAGGATCCGGGTGAGCGGCCGGAGGCTCCCCCGCTTCCTCACCTTCGGCGGCTTCAGGATGGCGAGGAACGCCGGGATCAGGAGGAGGGAGAGGACCATGGCGGCGAGAACACCGATCGCGGTGATGATCCCAAACTGCTTCTGCGGGATGAAGAACGATGAGAGGAGGGAGAGGAACCCGGCCGCCGTCGTCAAGGAGGTCATGATGACGGGCCCCTTCATCTCGGTCATCGTCCGGATGATCGCCTGCCGCTTAGCCGTCCCGGCAGCGATCTCCTCGTTGTAGCGGTTGAGGACATGGATCCCGTCGGCGATCCCGATCGCCAAAAGAAGGACAGGAGCGACGAACGAGATCATCGTCATCGGAAAGCCGGCGAGGGCCATCACCCCCATCGCGATGATCACCGAGAGGATGACGACCGTGATCGGGATCAGGACCCCCCTCAGGTTCATGAAGCTGACGAACAGGACGACGACCATCAAGAAGAGGGCGAGGGGGAAGAGCACGTTCAGGTCGGTCTCCATCTCCTCGCGCATCAGGGAGTCGAAATAGGCGTCCCCGTAGAGGTAGAACTCGTCGCCCCCTCCTCTGTACTGATCAACGATCTCGGCGATCCTCGGGGTGATCGCGTACTCGTCCGCGTCGACCTCGAGATCGACCGATATCGAGGCCGCCTTCCCGTCGGAGGAGATCACGTTCCCCTCCAGCATCCTGTTCCCCTCGACCCGGCTTTCGAACGTCGCCAGGTCCTCGGGCGTCTTCGGCGCTTCCCCCCCCGGCGCGGCCATCCGGACGGTGAGGGAGCTCTCCGTCCCGGTTATCACCTGGGAGTTGAGCGGGGTGGTGACGCTCTCCACACCGGGGATATCGGAGATCTCATCGCCTATCTTCTTGATCTTGTCGAGGGTCTCCTCGTTGAAGACGCCGTTTTCGTTCCGGACCATCACCAGGATCCCGAACGAGCGGCCGTACTTCGCCTCGGCCTCGTCGAGGAGCTTGATGATCGGATCGTCCTCGCTTAAGAACTTGCGAAAGTCGGTCTCCTGGGTTAAGTGCGGGATCGCAAACGATATCCCTATTGAGATCGCCGCCACGATGACGATCGTCCAGAACGGCCGGTCGACCGCGAACTTTATCAGACGGTTCATCTGAGCCACCCTTCGTTTACGTAAAGCGCCGATAAGAACGGAAGAATAAAGTCGTCGTACACCTTAAGCGTCCGGACCTCGCCGCCGAAGACGCGATCGACGAGGATACCGATCATCCCGATCCCGGAGCAGACCGGCGGGGGGAGGGAAGAGAGGCCGTTGCTCAATATCCAGACCCAATCGGAGGTGCCATCGTCGATCCCCCGCGAGACGACGACGATCAGATCGTACGGGGGATCATCGGAAGGGGGGATCCCGGCGAGGGGATCGTCCCAGATCGATCCGACATCGGCCACCCGGTAGGAGACCTCGAACGGGCCGGCCGCCTTCAGGCCGCCGACCAGCGCCGCGACCCGCATCGTCGATGCGAACGTCTTCGTCTCATCGATGACGAGGACGCGTACACCGCCCTGAGCGGCGACAGCCGCCGCGCCAGCGGCCATCAAGAGAATGACCACCGCTATAACTGTCCTTTTCACTCCCCCTCCTCCCCTTTCAGCTCGTTCCGCCCCCTCAATAATGGTCGAGATTATACCCGCCTGAGCATTCAGCCGACATTGAACAAGTCGAACAGAGGGAGCTACTCGATCGGGTAGGGCGGTCGGATCCGCCGCGATTGGGCGAGGCTGACCCCGATCACGGCGATCGCCATCGCCGCCATCTGGAAGGGGGTCAAGCGGTCGCCGAGCGCCCCCCAGGCGATCAGTGCGGTCCCGATCGGAGAGAGGTTCAACAGGATGTTCGCCTCGCCGGCCTTAAGGGAGCGGAGGGCGTGGTTGAACAGGAGGTAGGCGGCGAGGGTGTTCACCACCGCCAGGCCGAGGACGATCCCCCATCCAGTGGGGGGGAGGCGGGGGATCCCCTCGACGACGAGGGCGACGAGGAGGAGCCCTCCTCCCCCGATCGCCAGGGGGACCCCGGTCAAGACGGTGTTGCTGACGGCTCCCGTTCGGGCGATCTCCCGGCCGAAGACGGGGAGGAAGGCGAAGCTGATCGTCGCCAGCGCGAGCATCCCGATCGCCGGAGCAGGGACGGGCTGAAGACCGAACGAGAAGAAAAGGACGGTCCCTCCCATCGCGATCGCTATCCCGAGAAGGTGAAGTAACCCTGTTCTCTCCTTCAGATAGAAGAACTCGAGGGCGAGGACCGGGATCGGGGTGAGGCAGAGGGCGAGGGAGGCCTCCGTCGGAGTCACCATGGTCAGGGCGAAGAACAGCGCGCCGTTCCCGATCAGGTACTGGGCGAGCCCGATTCCCAACAAGCGGGGCCAGATCCGGCCCATCCCTCTTCCTCCTCTCGATCGGGAGGGGATGAGGGCCGGAAGGAGGAGGAGGGCGGCGATCGAATAGCGGAGGGCAGCGATCGTGAACGGGCCGGCGTAGGCGAGGGCGACCTTCACACCGACGAAGGAGGAGGCCCAGATCGCAGAGACGAGCGCCGCCTCAGCGATCGGGAGTCCACGGAACCTCCCGTAGATCGATCCTTTCCCCATAAGGAGATAATACAGGTAAACGCAGATACAAACCAGGGAAACGACGTCCTCTCGCCCCCCTTAACTTCCGCCTGAAGGTTGCTATAATCGGGGCAAAAGCACACTTCACACGGAGGTGGATGGAATGATGGCAGCGGGTCTACTCCCTCGTCGCCGGTTCCTTCTCATCACCGGGATCCTGACCGTAGCCCTCATCTCGGTCGCCCCCATCGGGTTCGGCCAACGGGCGGTCAACATATACACCGACTATCCGTCAGTCGTGATTCACGAAGGGAAGGAACTATCGCTCGATATTCACCTGACGAACGCCGGCGGGCAGGAGGAGGAGGTCCTCCTCTCCGTCGAGGGGCCGGACGGCTGGAACGCCCGGTTCGAGACGTCCTCCTATCCGATGATACAGATCCAGGCGGTCAGCCTTCGCCCGGGCCAAACGGGCAAGGACGCAGTGACGATCAGGTTCAAGGCGCGACCGCCCGCGGACAGCCCGCCCGACGTCTATCCGTTCACCCTGATCGCCAAGGGGAAAGACGGGACGGTGATCAGGAAGATACCGATCGAGGTGACCCTGACCGGGGAGGGATCCGCGGAGGAGGCCTCGACAGATGAGGGGCTCGAGCTATCCACCGACTATCCCTCCCTCCAAGCCGCGCCGGGGGATCAGATCTCGTTCGACGTCCGGATCCAGAACAAGGCGAGCGATGAGCGGGTCGTCGACCTCGGCGCCATCGCCCCGCTCGGCTGGAGGATCGCGTTCGTCCCCCGCTATCAGAGCCAGCAGATAACGTCGATCAAGATCGGCGGGAACGGGACGGAGACGATCCGGGTCCAGGTGACCCCCCCGATGACGGCATCGGGGGACGTCCCGATCACATTCGTCGCCCGGACCGGATCGGTCGAGGAGAAGCTCGATCTGACCGTCACCGTGCACGGAGAGCCCGACCTGAAGCTCGGGACCGAGGCCGAGATAACCGGGACCGGGGAGACGCGGAACATCCGCGCCACCGAGGGACGGGAGCGGACCTACACCTTCTACCTGTGGAACGAAGGGACGGCCCCGCTCCACGACCTTCACCTGTTCGCCTCAAAGCCGCAGGACTGGGAGGTGACGGTCGAGCCGGAGCGGATCGACGTCCTCGATCCGATATCGCAGACGCGCAAACCGGAGGCGATCACCGTCAAGATCCGCCCCCGCTCCCGCGCCATCCCGGGCGACTACCAGGTGACGATCACCGCTGCTGCGCAGGAACAGCACGACCACATCGACATCAGGGTGAGCGTCGGCAGCTCGATGAAGTGGGGCTGGATCGGCGTCGGGATCGTATTGGTCGTCGTCGCCGGCCTGGTCGGTATCTTCGTCCGGCTCGGGAGGCGCTAGGATGGCGGTGGTAGAGGCGATCGGTCTAAGGAAGGCCTATCGGGACGCCGTCGCCGTCGACGGACTTGACCTTTCGATCGAGGAGCGGGAGATCTACGGCCTCCTCGGCCCGAACGGATCGGGGAAGACGACGACGATCCTCCTCCTCCTCGGCCTGACCGAACCGAGTTCCGGGACGATCCGCGTCCTCGGTCGGAACCCGTGGCGGGAGGGGCTGGCTGTCAAGCGGCAGATCGGATACCTCCCGGAGAACGTCGGATTCTACGACGACCTTACCGCCCGGGAGAACCTCCGGTTCGTCGCCCGGCTGAACCGGATCCCGGATCGCGAGTCAGCCCCGTTGATCGATGACGCGCTCGGATCGGTCGGGCTCGGCGAGGTAGCCGACCGGCCGGTGCGGACCTATTCCCGCGGGATGCGCCAGAGGCTCGGGATCGCCGAGGTCCTCCTGAAGGAGCCGCGGCTCGCCATCCTCGACGAGCCGACCTCGGGGATCGACCCGGAAGGGGCAACGCAGATCCTCGATCTGATCGTGAGGATGCGAAACGATCGAGGGATGACCGTCCTCCTCTCCTCCCACCTCCTCCATCAGGTCCAGCGGGTCTGCGACCGCGTCGGGATCCTCCACCGCGGCCGGCTCGTCGCAGAGGGGACGCTCGACCAGCTGAGCCTATCGAACGATCTCGAGCGAGCAATCGAGATCCGCGCCCGCGGGCTCGATCCGGATGGGATCGAGGCGATCCGCGCGATCGAAGGGGTGATCGACGTCGAGGCGAGGGGGGACTGGATCAGGGTGAGGGGGAACCCGCCGGACGGGGCCCTCGCCCGGGCCGTGGTCGAATCGAACGGGGAGCTGATCGAGCTGCGCGGGGCGACCGCCACGCTCGAGGACGTCTATCTCCGTTACTTCCAGGAGTGATCAAGATGAGCGCCATCTTTTGGAAGGAGTTGGCAGACCACTTCGGTAGCAAGCGGTTCATCATCTTCTTCGCGCTGATCCTGATCGTCGCCGGCGGGGCGGTCTACCTCGCCGGGACGGGCTTCGCCGAGCGGCCGGACGCGACCGGGCCGTTCGTCTACCTGCAGCTGTTCACCTCGTCGAACGGGGGGCTACCGTCGTTCCTGACCTTCCTCTCGTTCTTCGGGCCGCTGATCGGGGTCCTCCTCGGGTTCGACGCGATCAACGGCGAGTTCGCGCGGGGGACGGTCAGCCGGGTCCTCGCCCAGCCGATCTGGCGGGACTCATGGATCAACGGGAAGTTCCTCGCCGGGCTGGCCGCCCTCGGGATCGTCCTTTCCGGGATAATCCTGATCGTCGTCGGCCTCGGGATATTCGCCCTCGGATTCCCTCCGAGCGGGAGCGAGCTCCTCAGGCTCTTGATCTTCTTCGCTGTCGGTACGGTCTACCTCGGCTTCTGGCTCAGTCTGGGGATACTCTTCTCGATCGTCTTCCGGCACGCAGCGTCATCGGCGCTGGCGTCGATCGCGTTCTGGCTCGTCTTCACCCTCCTGTTGTTCATGGCGGCCGACCTGATCGCCAACCAGGTCGCGCCGGTCAGCGCGAGTTCGACGGCGGCGGCATGGGCGAAGAACGAGCAGATACGCGAGACGGTCCTCCGCTTCTCGCCGGTCGCCCTGTTCGAGGAGGCGACGAGCGCCCTCCTCCTCCCGAGCTACCGCGGCCTCGGTATGGTGGAGATCCTCACCCGGCACCAGGTCCCGACGAATCCCCTGTCGATCGGGCAGAGCATGCTGATCGTCTGGCCACAGCTCGTCGGGCTGATCGGCCTGACCGCGGTCTGCTTCGCCATCTCCTACGTCATCTTCATGCGACGGGAGATAAGATCGACCTAGGATCGCCCCCCGAGGAGGGCCCGGCGCATCAGCCGGATCGGGAGCGAGCCTGACGAGAGGATCGCGCCGTGGACCTCGCGCAATCCGAGGGAGGGGTTCTCCCGCTTGAACTCCTCGATCAGCTCGAGGATCTGGAGCTTCCCCATCAGGTAGGACTGCGGTTGGGTCGGGGTCATGGTGTAGCGGCGGACCTCGGCCGCCGCGTTCGCCGGCTCGAGGCCGCAGCGCGCGATGAGGAAGTCGATCCCTTCCTTTACCGTCATCCCGCGGGTGTGGAGGGAGACGTCGAGGATGATCCGCGCCGCCCGCCAGAGCTGATCGGAGAGGCGGCCGAGCCGCTGGAGCGGCTCCGAGATGTAGCCGAGCTCCTCCATCAGCTCCTCGCAGTAGAACGCCCACCCTTCGATGAACATCGTTGCGAGGAACGAGCCCATCCTCCGGGGGAGGGTCTCCGCCCGGTTCGCCCAGGACAGCTGAAGGTGATGCCCGGGATAGGCCTCGTGGATCGCGGTGACCGGAATCTTCGTCGACGAGTGCCCCCGCAGCTTCGCCTCCTTCTCCTCCTCCGAGGCGTCGGGATCGACCGGGGTAACGACGAATATCCCCTCCTGCTTCTCCTCGAGGATCCCGGGCGGCATGTAGGCGGCGTACGGGATGATCGGCCGGAGGTAGACCGGGGTCTCGACGATCCTGAGGGACTCACCCGGCGGGAGGGGCACGATCCCGTGTTCGACGACGTAGTCCCGCGCCGCGCGCATCGCCTCCTCGTAGGTCGCAAGGAGCCGCTCCGGGCTCGGATGATCTCCCTTCGCCTCCTTGAGGATCTCCCTTGCCGATCTATCAGGGTCGATCTCGCGTGCCAGCTCATCCATCATCTTCTCGGTCGCGCGGAGCTCGTCCCAGCCGATCTCGAGGAGCTCATCCGAATCGTAGTCGACCATATGATCCTCGCGGAGGATCTCGTCGAATAGATCCTTCCCGATAGCGAAGTCGCCCTCCGCATTCGGAAGGATCTCATCCCTTATGAACGCGACGTAGTCCTCGACCGCTTCTCCTGCCTTCCGCCCGGAAGTGCTCAGCTCATCGACCAACTCCGGCGCAGCCCCCTGAGCGAGGCGGGGGAGGAGGGCGGTGAACAGAAGCGGGGCCTGCTGTGCCTGCTCGAGCGCCGTCTCGGCCCAGACGCGCGGGACATCGGCCGGCACGAGGTTTCCCTTCGCCTCCTCCAATACGCGCGGGACCTCACGGACGCGGCCGAGGATCGAGGCCAACCGCTCGGGAAGGGGGGCGAACTCCTTCATGATGAGGAGGATCACCCCGCCTGTCGTCGCGTCGATATACTCGCCCGGGTTCCGGCGGTGTGTCTCCCTCCTCTCGAAGTCGCGGACGAACGATTTCAGGATCGTCATCACCAAGGCATGGTCGATCTGCGCATCGCTCGGCCAGCCTCCCGTCTCAAACCGATCAAGCTCCGCCTCGAACCCCTTGATCTGATCGATCTGAGCTTGAAGCGCGGAAAGCGAATAGTCACCGAGCTTATCGTCGAACCGATGATCCCCGAGCTCGGTCGCAAGGACGGGGTTCGCCTCCATCAGCCGATCGAGCCATTCCTCCGTCCGTCGGTAGAACTCCTTCTCCGTCGCCACGATCCCTCCTCCTTTCCTAACAACTCAAAGATGGGACAACCCCCCTCTTGTACTTGTACAAACCACCGATATGTGCTATAATTATTTTAGATTTCGATTGAAAGGGCAAACCCGTGCGAAAGCCGGGGGCGCAAAGTCACGGATCTAAGGGAGGATCCTAGGATGGCCGGACTGCCAAGATCAGAAGGGGTATATCAGCCTGTCCTTCTCGTCTCTGTCCGCTTGAGTGCAAACGGCACGCCCATCACCCTTAGATCCCTCTGTCTTTGAGAATGGGGGTTAGACAGCGTAGCCGGTAAAGGAGGGAAACGAGCAGCCTTTTAATCGACCTCCCTCTCCGGAGCAGGCGCAAGTCGGGACAATGGCGGTTCTCCGGGCCGCCGTTGTCCTTTTATAGCCCCGTGATTCAGTACTCATACCCGCTCACCTCGTCCGGGGTGGACCGGACCCCGAGGCCGATGGCGATCCGGTTGACGAAGTTGAAGTAACTCGCGATCAGGTTGACCGAGAGGATCTCCGAGTCGCTCAGCCCTTCTTCCCTGAGGGGAGCGATGTCCTCCTCGGACACCTCATCCGGCGCCCGGGTCAGCTTCTCGGCGTACTCGAGGACGGCGCGGATCCGAGGGGGAAGTTCGACCGAGCGGAAATCGGAGGTGAACCGGGAGAGCCTCTCCCCGTCCTTCCAATAGTGATCGAGGGCGGCGGCATGATGGTTGATGCAGTACGAACATCGGTTGACCGCGGAGACGACGACCGCGATCATCTCCCTCTCAGGCCGGGTCAGCCCCAACTCGCCGAACATGATCGCCATGTAAAGGTCGAGATGGGCGTCCATCGCCTCAGGATGAAGGCTGTGTACGGCCATTATGTTCGAGACCTTCCCCCGTCCGGCCTTCAGCCGCCCGTATACCTCCTTCAGCCTCCCCTCGGCCTCGGACTCATCGATGATCCTGATCCACGCCATCAGGTCCTCCCTTTACAACCGATGCACCTTGATGAAGTTCGTCTTCCCCCCACCGCCGGTCGGAAGCCCGCCCGTGATCACGACGAGATCCCCGACCTTCGCGTATCCGGCCTCGGTCAGGGCAACGGAGACGATCCCGAGGATCCCATCCGCCCCCTCGTACGCCTCCACCCGGAGCGACGTCACCCCCCAGACGAGGGCGAGCTGCCTCGCCACGTTCTCGTTCGGGGTGAGGGCGACGATCGGCCGGCGCGGCCGCTCGCGTGCTATCTGCCTCGCGGTGTATCCGGACCAGGTCGAGGTGACGATCAGCTTCGCATCGACCTCGTCGGCGATCCTGACGGTCGCGTCGCTGATCGCGTCGGTGACCGGATGGGTGTGCTCGAGATCCTCGAACCGGAGCTCGTCGATCCGGGACGGCATCCCCCCCTCGGCTATCGCGGAGATCTCCCGCATCATCTCCACCGCCTCGACCGGATATCCGCCGCTCGCCGTCTCGGCGGAGAGCATCAGGGCGTCGGTCCCGTCGAGGACCGCATTCGCCACGTCGCTCGCCTCGGCCCGGGTCGGCCGGGGGGAGCTGATCATCGACTGGAGCATCTGCGTCGCCGTGATCACCGGGATCCCGAGCCGGTTGCAGCGGCGGATGATCTCCTTCTGGTGGAACGGGACCTCCTGGGGTGATAGCTCGACGCCGAGATCGCCGCGGGCGACCATCACCGCATCGGCGGCGCGGATGATCCCATCGATGTTTTCGATCGCCTCGCGCTTCTCGATCTTGGCGACTATCCCCACACCTTCTCCTCCCTCGATACCGGAGAGGAACCGGCGGAGGGAATCGATGTCCTCGGCCCTCTTGACGAAGGATAGGGCGATGAAGTCGACACCATGGGCGGCGGCGTAGCGCGCGTCGTCCCGGTCCTTGTCGGTGAACGCCTCGATCCCACCGCCGCTGCTCGGGGCGGCGATCCCCTTGTGCGATGTGAGCCTCCCGCCGAGGACCACCTCGGCGATCATGGCGTCCGGCCGGGCCTCGCGGACGACCGCCTCGATCAGGCCGTCGTCGAACAGGAGGCGGTCCCCGACCTTTGCCGAACCGATCAGGCCGGGATGGGGGAGGGGGATCACGTTGTCGGATCCGTCCGCCGGTAGATCGGTCAGGGAGATGAAATCCCCCTTCTTCAGGTCGAGCGGCCCTTTAAGTTCCCCGATCCTCAGCTTCGGGCCCTGCAGATCGGCGAGGATCGCCACCGTCGCTTCCTCCTCGCCTGAGATCCTCCGGATCGTTGCGATATCCTCACCGTGCTCCTCCTTCGTCCCGTGGGAGAAGTTGATCCGGGCGACGTCCATGCCGGCCCTGATCATCGCACGGAGGACCCCTTCGCTTCGCGATGCCGGACCGATCGTGCAGACGATCTTCGTCCGCGTCTCAGAAACGAGGGGATTCATCGGTTCCTCCTTTCAGCAAGGGCGAAGGAATACACCGCGTAGTCGACCACCGGCCGGTAGCCGATCCTCTGGTAGATCTTGTTCGAGGTAGGATTGGCAAGGTCGGTGAACAGGGTACAGAAGGACTTCCCTTCTTCGAGAAGATCCTTACTGAGAGCGGCAACGGAGGCCGATGCATAGCCGTTACCGCGCTGCTCGGGCGGGGTGTAGACGGCGCTTATCGTCGCTCCGTTCGAGGTTCCCCGCGAGCTTCCCGCCATCGAGACAGGCCCTTCATCGTCCCAGATGGCGACCCTCCCAAACGCCATGAACCGCTCGACGATCCGTTCCGGATCGATCAGGGGCTGATCGGGGGTCGCCTCATCGTGAAACGCGCCGAACCACTCGATGAGGAGGTCGAAATCGTCCTTTCCCGCCTCCCTCATCCGGCCGGGGACGCCGACGGGTGGGATGACCCGTCTGAGCGAATAGAGGCGCTCGCTCATCGCTTTTACCGCTGCCTCCCCGGTCCGCTCGGCCCAGATCCGGGCGAACCGCCCGGCTGTTCCTGCAATACCGATCACGCCCGGAAGATCGGGATCCAGCTCGAGCACGCGCTCTACGACCGCTTCGAGGGCGTCCGGCCGTCCCTCCTCGCAATGGATCACAAGGTTGTGCGGAGGGGTGCGAAGGGCTGCTGCAAGCAGCCCCTTTTCCTCTTCAACCGTGTGGAGCAAAGGGGATTCCTCGCCGTAGGTTGCGCCCGTTTTGAGCCGGCCGGCGATGCTCAAAATCAAGCTGTTTCTCTCCTCCTCGGCCATCAGACGGCCTTCGACAGAGGCGAGGAATGAATCGACGCTTTCGTGCTCGATCAGCCTCATTTGCCCTCTCCCTCCAGAAGGTCGATGTAGGCACAGGCGACGAGATCCTCCCTTGCTATCCCCAGCTTCTCCATCAACCGGTTCGCGATCGCCGCGCCATCATCGACGTTTTCCCCCTCGTCGAGGACGACCTCGAGCTCGATGAACCCCCCCAGACCTTTCACCTCGTCCAGGTGGATCCGGGTGTTCCCCACCCGATATAGATGCCTTCTCTTTTCGACCTTCCCCCTGATCCCGATCGAAGGGGCGAGGACCTCCAGAAGGAGGTCCGGCCGTTCGACGGGGAATATGCAGTAGCTCGACTCCTTGGCGGAGGTGAGGTCCGGCCGTTCGTAGTAGATCAATTCGGATCTATCCCCTTGCATGCGGAGCTTCAGCCTCCCGCGGGGGACGGAGAAGAACGTGTCCGATTGCTCCAGGACCTCGGGAGGGGATCCGCTCAGCCTCTCCAGGGTCGAACGGATCCCTTCGGGATCCGAAAGCCGCGCTTTGATCTCGACGTTACGGCCCATCTGACCTCCCACGTGTCGAGCAGGATCGCCCCCCTAGTTTACCCGGAGCGGCCAGGGTCGGCGGCCGCTTCTCCTTGTGAAAGGGTTCGACTACAATGGTTCATCAAGGGAAAAGGAGGGAGCGATCTTGAAAAGCCTATTCTTGTTGATCGCTATGGTCGCCCTGATCGGAGTCGGGGCGAGCGCGCAGTACCACTACGCGTTCTACTACGACACGACCGGCGGGCAGGATCTCGAAGTGAACCTCCTGAATGCGATGCCGCGGGAGAACGGGTTCGCCCTGAGCGCCCACGACGCATACGGAGGGGAGCTCTGGTCGACCGAAGGGACCATCACCGGGAATCAGGCAGGGGTCATACGCCTCGGCGACTACGTACCGGCCTCGGATCTTGCCTGGGGTGTAGTCACCGTCGACAGCGTCGAACAGCTGGTCATCGGGCTCGAGTACTTCATGGAGGACGAGCTCGTAGCGATCGACACGATCTACCGGGAGGCTCCGGCACTGAACCCGAACGAGGACTTCTGGCTCGGCGCCTATTACAACCAGGTCGGGGAGTCGGAGACGGCGCTGATCGTCATGAACCCCTGGGAGACGACCGGCGGTTGCACGATCGTCGTCAGATCGTCGGACGGCCAGACGCTGTACCAGAGCGACTTCGTCCTCGGACCGCACGAATCGGAGTACGTCCCCCTGACGAACGAGATCGGGCACGGGAATCTCCTGTGGGGCTTCGTCGACGTCCGCATGACGGGGCAGTCGGTCGTCCTCGCCCTGGAATACTACGGCCGCGGCTGTGCCGGCCTCGAGATCGACAACGTCACCGAGTACTACTACTGATCGACCGCTCGCGGGGGGCGCCAAAGCGCCCCCGCGTCAGCGGGTTTCCCCGGCGGTTTTCTTCTTCTGGTACAACATCTCGTCCGCGCCGTGGACGAGCTCCTCTATCCCCCGCGTATCCCCAGGGGTCCATGTCGTCCAGCCGAAGTCCATCCTGACCCTCGCCCCGGGGAGGTTGTCCTCACACCATTCCTCTATCGCCTGAGCCAATCGGGCTTCGATCCGCTCGACATCGAGGGCGGTCTCGGGGAGTACGAACAGGAATTCGTCGCCGCCGTAGCGGACGACCCAATCGCTCTCCCTAAGTTGAGTTCGGATCACCCCGGCGATCCCGGCGAGGACCCTATCCCCCTCCTGATGGCCGAACCGATCGTTTATCTCCTTGAACCGGGCGAGATCGGCCATCATCAGGGTCAGCGGCCGGCGGTAGCGCTGCGAGCGTTTCAGCTCAGTCTGGATCGCGTCCTCGAAGTAGCTCCGATTGAGAAGGCCGGTGAGCGGATCCCGAAGGGCCTTCTCCCTGAGGATCGCCTCCGTCTTCACCCTCTCCGTTATGTCGAAGAACTGAACGGCTATCGCCTTCCCGGCCCTGTACTCGAGCGGATGGTGACCGACCGCGAGCCAGATCATCCGTCCGTCGCGGCGGATCGCCCGGAGGGTCTTCGCCCCGTCGGAGGGTCCCTCCCCCCTGTCCCAGACCGCGGGGCGATCGTCGGGATGGACGATCTGCCACCACGGGTTGAGGGCGAGGAGCTCCTCACGCGGATAGCCGAGGATCTCGCACGCGCGGGCGTTCACGTACCGGACGGCATCGTCCCGGATGATCAAGACCCCGGTCATCGCGCTCTCGGCGAGGATCCGGAAGGTCCGATGCGCTTCGGAGATCCGCTCGAGCTCGCACCCCTCCCGGATGGCGATAGAAGCGAGGGCGGCGGTCTCCTCCAGCCCCTCGATCAGGTCCCGCCCCGGCCGGAGCCCGTCCCGCGGATCGTCGACCGAGACCTGGCCGATGATCTTCCCATCGTCCCAGAATGGGATCAGAAGGGCGTCCCGGCTGTGCCATCCGTCCGGTCGGATGAAGATCCGCCGGCTTTCGATCAGGAAGGACGAAGCGGGAAGCCCCTCCCCTTCCGGATAGAAGTAGGAGTCGCCGATCCGCCATTCGGGCCGGTACCGTTCGCCGGATACGACGAGCCCATAGCTGAGGGCGGAGAGGATCCTCTTCTCCTCCTCCCACGTCAACCCGGAGCTCGCATATTCGATGATCCCGGTCTTGGAACCGTACTCCCCTGGGACGATAGGCTCCCCGTAGAACGAGACGATCGCCCGTTGGAACGGCGTCCGTCTGACGATACCCTCGACCAGATCGAGGAGGATCCGCCGGAGGGCACCCCACTCACGTCGGTAGTCCTCCATAACCGGGTCTTCCAATAGAGGCGATTCGTCCCGAACAGGCTCTCCCAACATCGACGGTTTACATTAGCTCCGAGCGCCCCTCAGGTCAAACCCCTCTCGGACACGTGTCCTCTCCCGAACAGACCGATTCCCTTCCCCGGACGGCCGATCCGCCCAATCCTAGAGAGGATAAAGGGGGAGAGAAATGGAGCTCGATCAGTGGATTGCACTCTATCGGGCCCTCATCGTCGAGGGATCGGGTAAGGAGCGGAACCTCTGGTCCGTATTCATCAGCGGGCTGATCGTGGAGAGCATCCTCTCGATCGCGGCGATCGTCATCCGGGCGTTCCCCTCCGATGTGATCGCCGTCCCATTCAGGCTCGGGTTCATATCCATCGCCCTCCTCGTCACCCTGACATGGCTCCTCTCCCTCGGCCGGATCTCCGCTGAGACGCGGCACATCTACAGCCTCCTGAGGAGCGTGGAGGGGAGGTTCGCCGGAGGCGAATTCCTGAGAAGCCTCTACCGGTTCACGAAGGGGGAGAAGGTATGCCTCCCCGACTCCGCTTGGACCTGCGATTCGTGGATCCCCTCGGTCCTCCGGCTCCCGGTTTGCGCGCGGATCTCCCCCTCGCTGCTGATCGATCTGGCCGCGACCGCCTTCTTCCTCGGCTGGATCGGCCTCCTCATCCTTGAGCTCTCCTAGGAGAGCTACTTCATCATCCCGACCTGAACATCCCTGAACCGAGCCGGTGCCGCCCCGTGTCCGGTGTGGGCGACCTGGCCGGGCTGCCCCTTCCCGCAGTTCGGCGTACCCCAGACGTGCCAGTGGTCCTCGTTGCAGATAGCGTCGCATCCGGCCCAGAACCTAGGGGTGATCCCGGTGTAGGTAGCGTTCTTCAGCATCCTTCCGAGCTTCCCTCCCTTGATCTCGTAGGCGAGCTCGGTCCCGAACTGGAAGTTCAGGCGGCGGTCGTCGATCGACCAGCTCTTGTTGGTGATCATGTAGATCCCATCGTCGGTGTCGGCGATCAGATCGTCGAGGGTCCACTCCCCCGGCATCAGGCTGACGTTGTTCATCCGGATGATCGGGATCCGGTTCCAGCCGTCGGCGCGCATCGCCCCGTTCGAACGCTCGGGGGCGTCGGGATGGATCTTACGGAGCCTGCTCGCCGTCTCACGCGATGTGAGATAGCCGACGAACATCCCTCCCCTGACGATGTCGGTCCGCTGCGCCGGGACCCCTTCGTCGTCGTATCCGTAGGTGCCGAGACCCCCTGGGGTGATGGCATCGGAGACGATGTTGACGATCTCAGAACCGTAGCGGAAGTTCCTGTACTTCTCCGGGGTGAGGAAGCTCGTCCCGGCGTACGCCGCCTCCGTCCCGAAGACCCGGTCGAGCTCGATCGGATGGCCGCACGACTCGTGTATCTGAAGGCCGAGCTGCGGGCCGTCGAGGATGATCGTCGTCACCTTGCTCGGACACTGGGGTGCCGAGAGGAGGGCGACCGCCTCCTCGGCGATCCGGCGGGCGTTACCGGGGACGTCCCACTCCTCGACGAACTCGTAACCGCTTGTCCCCTGGTGCCGGCCGAACGAGTTCGGGTAGGAGCGCTGCTGCATCTCCCCCTTCCCGACAGCGTTCACCGTCAGGCCTATCCCGGTCTCGATCAGGTCTTGCTCGATGTAGCTCCCCTCGGTGCTGGCGAACGTCTTCTCCTCGCGCTGGAAGGCCATCGAACCGCGGGCGACCATGATCCCCTCGACGGAACGGGCCTCCTTGTCCGCGGCGAGGAGGTGGTCGATCTTCTCCTCGAGCGAGACCTCGAACGGATCGATCTCGACCGGCGTCCGGTAGGTATCGCTATGGACCTCGGGTGGGCCGAGATCGACGTCCTCCTTCTTTGCTACCGCGCTCGCCTTGGCGATGGTAACGGCGAGCTTCGCCACGCGATCGATCTCCTCCTTCTCCAGCCGGTTGCTGCTGGCGAACCCCCATGCCCCATCGGCGATGACGCGGACCCCGAAGCCGAAGTTGGTGTCGAAGGAGAGGGCCTGCACCACGCCGTTCTTCACCGTGATCTCCTGCGTCGTCCGCCGGACGATCCTGATGTCGGCGTAGGACGCCCCTGCCACCTGTGCGACGTTTAGCGCCCGATCGGTGTATTCTCGCATCATCCCCTCCTAAAACTCCGTCGTACCGGTGAACGTGAAGCCATGGATCCGCGCCGCCGGCGCGCACGTCGCCATCGATCCCCAATCGCTCTTCACCATCTTCAGCTCGCTTCCGAGCATGTCGGCGTTTTCGAACGCCTCGAGGATGCTCTGAGTGAACCGGAGGTTCTTCAGCGGCCTTGTGATCTTCCCGTTTTCGATCAGGAACGTCCCGTCCCGGGTCATCCCGGTGAGGATCGTCTTCATCGGATGAACCGGGTTCGTGTAGTGGAACCTGGTCACCCATATCCCCCGCTCGGTTGCGGCGAGCATCTCCTCCTTCGTCGCCTGCCCCGGGGCCATGAACAGGTTGATCGGTATCGGCCCCATGGTGTTCGGAGCCGGAAGGCTGTGGCCGGTCGAGGACTTCCCCTCGCGGTTGGCGGTGAACGTGTCGTAGACGACCCCCTTGGCGATCCCGTTTTCGATCAGGACGACCTTCTGCTTCGGGACCCCTTCGAAGTCGAACGGGAGCGGTATCCCGCGCGGGTCGAGGCCGTCGTCCCAGATCGTGATCTTATCCCCGGTCACCTTCTGGCCGATCTTCCCGGTCATGAAGCTCCGCCCCTCCTGAACAGAAAGGGCCCCCATCCCGAGCCAGCCGAGGAAGAAGACCATGTCGGCGACCGCCTCCTCCTCGAGGATGACGGTGTACTCGCCCGGCTCGATATCGGTCGGATCGGCGCTTCTCACCGCTTTGTCGACCGCGACCTCACCGACCTTCGCCGGGTTCAGCCTCCGCACGTCGATCGAGGCCTCGGCGGCGTAGCCGGATCCGGTCTTCCCCATCACGACGGCCATCACCTCGGCGACCGTCCCGCGATGGTAGGCCATCACCCCGCGGGAGTTGGCGATCATCATCTCCTGCGCCTCGGTCGAGAAGGCCCCGGCCGCCTCCGCACCGCTCTTCTCAGAGCGATCGAGGATCTCCTTCGCCCCCTTCGCCCGCTCGATCGGGGTCGAGCCTGCCGTCGCCTCGACGTACGCCTCGACCTCCTCAATCGGTTTCGGCTCGGGGAGGGATGCGATCTCCGGGTTCTCCTGCTGGAAGCGGGCGACCGTCTCCGCCCTCTCCACGAGCTCCTTTAAGGCGGAATCGCTCGGGTCGTTCCCCGAGGCCACCCCGACCTTGTGTCCGATCACCGAACGGACGCGGATCGATACGTCCGTCTCGGAGACGTTCTGATGGATCGTGTTCGTCGCGAACCGCGTCAAGTGCGAGTCATTGGCAGCGATCATGACCTCCGTCTGATCCGCGCTCGCCTCGGCCAACACGCGCTCTGCGATCCCCTGTAAGTGGGTCCTTCCCAACACGTCGATTCCCCCTTCCGCTCGATCATCCGGTGAGCGTCCTTTGGCGGTGACGATTACGTTACGACGATCCGGATCGTTTTTCAATCGATCTACCTAAAGGAGACAGAACGAAATATACTCGTCTTCGGAGGTTCGATGGCACATAGGATCCTTGTGGTCGACGACGACAAGTGGGTCGTTCAGGCGATCCGCAGCTACCTCGAGCAGGCCCACTTCGAGGTCATAACAGCCTACAACGGGAAGGACGCCATCGCTCAATTCGAGCGGAACCGGCCCGATCTCGTCATCCTCGACTGGATGCTCCCCGAGATCGATGGCCTGTCGGTCGCCGAGCGGATCAGGCGGCGCTCCGATGTTCCGATCATCATGCTGACCGCCCGGACCGATGAAGTGGACCGGCTCACTGGGTTCCAGCACGGGGTCGACGATTACGTGGTCAAGCCGTTCAGCGCCCGCGAGCTCGAGGCGCGCGTCCGCGCCGTACTCCGCCGATCGGAGGAGAAGGGGACGCCGATCATCGAGGTCGGAGGGCTCCGCCTCGACCAGGAGGAGCGCCTCCTCTGGGTGGAAGGGAAACCGGTCGAGCTTCCGGCGATGGGGTTCGACCTCCTCGCGTTCTTGATGCGCCACCCGGGACGGGTCTTCACCCGGCTCGAGCTCCTTCAAGCCGTCCGGGGGGAGGACTACTCCGGGTTCGAGCGGTCGATCGATTCCCACATCAAGCGGCTCCGCCAGCGGATTGAACCGGACCCGCGCAACCCCCGCTACATCCTGACCGTGTTCGGGGTCGGCTACAAGCTGGCAAAGGGGGAGCGATGAGGGGCCCGATCGACCGGCTTTCACTCCAGACGAAGCTCCTGATCTCGTTCATCGTCGTAATCGTCCTCGCAACGACGATCGGATACCTGTTCATCAATCATTCGGTGAAGCGGGCGTTCTCCGACTTCACTGTCCGCAGCTTCACGATCCAGGACCAGATCCTCCTCGAGCTGATCATCAGTTACTATCGGCGGACCGGATCGTTCGACCGGGTTATCGAGATCCTGAAGGAGAGCCCACGCGAGGTCCCGGTCCTCCTCATCGACCCGGACGGAAAGGTCGTCTACTCCCCGGACGAACGCTACCTCGGCCGCCACCTCTCCGAAGAGCAGCTCCGCGAGGGGGAACCGATAATCCTTCCGAACGGGGACGTCTGGAGGTTCGTCCCCTACAGGGCCAGCCCGGTGAGGGCGTCCCTCGAAGAGGGATTCCTCAAGGCGACGCGGCGGGCGCTCGTCCTCGCCGGATGGGCAGCGGCGGCGGCCGGGATCATCATCTCCCTGTTCCTCCTCCGTCACATGACGCGGCCGTTGCGAAGGCTCGATCGAGCGGCGAAAAGGATCGCAGCCGGAAAGCTCGACGAACGGGTCGAGATAAAGACATCGGATGAGATCGGACACCTCGCCTCATCGTTCAACGAGATGGCAGAGAGCCTCGAGCGCGCCGAGGAGGCAAAAAGGAGGATGATCGCTGACATCTCCCACGAGCTGCGGACCCCACTGACCGCCCTCCGTACGGCGATCGACGGGCTCCGCGACGGGCTGATCGAGCCGGGTGAGAAGACCTACGCCGCCCTTCAGAACAGGGTCATCCTCCTAGCGAGGCTCGTCGCCGACCTCCATCAACTGGCACTCGCCGATGCCGGTCGGCTGTCGATCGAGCGGAGGCCGACCTCCCTTGAGGGAGTGATTGACGGGATCCTGGAGACGATCGGGGTCCAGCTCGAGGATTCGGGGATATCCCTCGACAGGTCGATCGAACCGGGCCTTCCTCCGGTCGACGTCGACCGGCAGCGGATCGAACAGGTCCTGCTAAACCTTCTCGCAAACGCGCTCCGCCACACCCCGGAGGGGGGGAGGATCCGGATCTCGGCGGAAGAGGACGATCAGGGGCAGGTCAGCGTCAGCGTCTGCGACACCGGGCCGGGGATCAAACCGTCCGATCTCCCCCGCATCTTCGAGCGGTTCTACCGCGCGGACGAGGCGAGGACGAGCGAGGGAGGGGCCGGGCTCGGCCTCCCGATCGCAAAGGCGCTGATAGAGGCACACGGGGGGAGGATATGGGTGGAGAACCCGGACGATGGAGGGGCGTGCTTCCACTTCACCATCCCGATCGCAAATGATGGGCCGCCGCCCGGATGAGGCGGCGGCCCGGTAAGGCGGACGACCTAGCTTCTACTCCACGTAGCTCAGCTTGAGCTCAAGCGTCTCCACGAGCTGTCGGAGGAGATCCACCTTCTTCTCCGCAAACCGTTTCATCATCGGCTTCGGCCCTAAGCCCTCGTGGCTACCCTCCCTTACGGCGAGGGCCTGGTCCCGCTCGGAGCCGGACTGGAAGCGGCTTGCCAACCGCTCGGCAATCGTTCCCCTGACTCCACCCTGCTCGGAAGCGCCATGCCCAAACCGGGGGTCCCTCTCCACGGATGAGCGGTCGGGGCCGATCATACCTCCCCTTCCGAACCGCGGTCCGGCCCCCTCCGGCTCGAACAGCCCGGGTAGGGCCCCCCGGAGGATCTCACCCTGCTTCATCGTCAGGGTACCGGCGATCTCATCGAGCGCCGCTTCCATGTCGTCGCGGAGCCCCTCCTGCGCGGATGACATCTGATCGTGGAACGCCGCGATCGCTTGGTCGAGATCATCGGCGCTACCGTTGAACTGAAGCATCCGATCGTAGAACTCCTCCCGCCGGGAATCGAGCGCGTCTATCTCGGTCAGGATCCCGGCGAGGGCATCGTGGATCGTCTCCATCTGATCCCTCGTCAGCTCGAGCCGGTTTATGAGGATCACCATCCCCAGGTTCGCCTGATCGGTCGGGTCTCCCTTATCTCCGGATAGGACCTGCGTGCTCGCCGGTATCGCGGCCAGAAGGCCGATCAAAAGGGCGAAGGCGACCATCTTCGTTCTGTTCTTTCTCATGACACCATCCTCCTTTTCTGCGATTTGGAGCTAGACTAACCGGGACAAGTGAAGGAGCCGGTCCAGACCTGTGGCAGGAATGTGAATGGTTCACCCCTTCATAGTGATGGGATATGGAGTATCCTTAAAGAAAAGGGGGGAAGGATGAAAAAGGTCGTTCTTGTAATCCTGTTGGTCCTCGGGCTCTCCTCCCTCGGATCGGCCTCTCCGCCTCGGGTGCTTTGCACTACGACAATCATCAGTGATGTGGTCGGTCAAATCGGCGATGATGACATCGAGCTCTCCGTCCTCCTTCCGGTGAACGCCGATCCGCACGGCTTCGAGCCGACGCCGAAGGATATCGCACAGATCTCCGATGCCGACATCGTCTTCATCAACGGGGCCGACCTCGAGCTCGGGCTTCAGCCGTTCCTCGAGGCGGCCGCGGGTCGGATCGTCTCCCTCTCCGAGCATCTCCCCCTCCGCCGGCTAGAAACAGAGGGAGGGAGCGAGTGGTTCGACCCGCACGTCTGGTTCGACCCGAGAAACGTGATGACCTGGAGCGCGGTGATCGCAAAGACGCTGGGGGAGCTCGATCCGGCTAACCGCGGTTCCTACGAGGAACGGGCCTCCGAATACCGAAGCGAGCTCGAGGAGCTCGATTCATGGATCGTTGAGCAGGTCGGGAAGATCCCTCCAAGTAAGAGGAAGCTCGTCACCGACCACGCCGCGTTCGGCTACTTCGCCGCCCGGTACGGGTTCGAGCAGGTCGGTACGGTCTTCCCCGGGTTCAGCACCCTCTCCGACCCATCGGCGCGGGAGATCGCCGACCTCGAGGATAAGATCCGATCGCTCGGCGTTCCGGTGATCTTCGTCGGAACGACGGTGAACCCCTCCCTAGCCGAACGGATCGCCTCCGATACGGGGACGAAGGTCGTCTTCCTGTACACCGGTTCGTTGAGCCGGCCGGACGGGCCAGCGGGGAGCTACATCGCCCTCATCCGCTACGATGTCGAGGCGATCGTGACCGCCCTTTCGGAGGCGAAGTGACCGCCCGGCCGGCTGCGCATGAGGTAGGGGCCCCGGCGATCGCCGTATCCGTCCTCTCCGCCGGATACGACGACCGCCTTGCCTTATCCGATATCTCGTTCGAGGTTAAGGAAGGGGAGCGACTCGCGGTCGCCGGCCCGAACGGGGCGGGGAAGAGTACGCTTCTGAAGGCGATAGCAGGGCTCCTCCCCCCACAAACGGGAAGGATCAGGGTATTCGGCCATCCACCGAAGGGGCACATCTGCATCTCCTACGTCCCCCAACGGAGCGAGGTCGATTGGAGGTTCCCGGTCACCGTATTCGACGTCGTGATGATGGGGCGGACCAGGAGGCTCGGGGTCTTCCGCCGGGCGCGCCCCGCAGACTGTAAGCTCGTCAAGTCGGCCCTCGATCGGGTCGGCCTCCTTCCCCTCGCCTCCCGCCAGATCGGTCAGCTCTCCGGCGGGCAGCAGCAGCGGATGTTCATCGCCCGGGCGCTCGCCCAGGAGGCGGAGATCATCCTGATGGACGAGCCGTTCGCCGGCCTCGATCCCGGATCGAAGAGCGGGGTGATCTCCCTCCTTGAAGATCTAGAAGGAGTGACGATCCTCGTCGCCCTCCACGACCTCGGGATCGCCACCTCCCACTTCGATCGGGTCCTCCTCCTCAACAAGACCCTCCTCGGGATCGGCTCGCCGACCGACGTCCTGACCCCGCCGGTCCTCCAGCGGGCGTACGGGAGCTGCCTGCGGATGGTGAAGACAGACGATGGGGTCCTCGTCGTCCAGGACACCGCCTGTTCGGGAGGTCGACCATGAGCGTGATCGAGGCGATTGCTGCCCCGTTCCGCTATCCGTTCATGGTCCGGGCGCTGGTCGCCTCCGTCCTCGTCGGCGGGCTGAGCGCGATCGTCGGGTCGTACGTCGTCCTCCGTTCGATGGCCTTCCTCGGCGACGCCATCGCGCACTCCGTCCTCCCCGGGGTCGCCGTCGGGTTCCTCGTCTCCGGCCGGGGCGACCGGAGGGCCCTCTTCTGGTGGGCGCTCTTGACGGCGATCCTCGTCTCCCTCGGGGTCGGTTGGACGAGCAGACAGGGCCGGATAAAGGAGGAGACGGCGATCGGTATCGTGTTCGCCGGGATGTTCTCCCTCGGGATCGCGCTGATGTCGACCGTCCGCGGGTTCGCCGTCGACCTCGTCCACTTCCTGTTCGGGAACGTACTCGGCGCCTCGTCCTGGGACATAACGATGATCGCCATATTCGGCGGGGGCGTCATTCTGATCATCCTCCTCTTCTACAAGGAGTTCCTGATCGTCTCGTTCGACCCGACGCTCGCCACGACCCTCCGCCTCCCGGTCGCCTCCTACCGGTACCTCCTCCTCATCCTGATCGCGACAACGGTCGTCGTCTCCCTCCAGACGGTCGGGCTCGCCCTGATGCTCGCGATGCTGATCACGCCGGCTACGACCGGGTATCTCCTCGCCAGGAGGCTGCCGGGGATGATGGCGATCGGCTCTGCAGTCGGGATCCTCTCCGGGATCATCGGGCTATACCTCTCCTTCTACTTCGGGATCGCCTCCGGTGCAGCGATCGTCCTCGTGGCGATCGGCTTCTTTTTGATCGTCCTTCTCGTCTCACCGCGCCGCGGGTTCATCCGGCGGATACTCAGATCGGCAAAGGAGGGAGGATGAACCGGCTGAGCGACGAAGAGGTGAGACGTTACATCAGACAGATCATCCTCCCGGGGATAGGTCCGGCCGGCCAGGAGAAGTTGAGGGATGCGGCCGTCCTGATCGTCGGGGTCGGAGGGCTCGGAAGCCCCGTCTCCCTCTACCTCGCCGCCGCCGGAATCGGGAGGATCGGGCTCGTCGATCACGACTCGGTCAGCCTTTCTAACCTGCAGCGGCAGGTGATCCACTCGACAGAGGAGATCGGCCGGCCGAAGGTCGAATCGGCGGCAAAGCGGCTCTCCGCGCTGAACCCGAAAATCGAGATCGAAACCTACGCCGAGCCGTTCACCTCGTCATCGGCCGAGCGGATCGGCCGGGGATACGACCTGATAGTCGACGGGACGGACAACTTCCCAGCCCGCTACCTGATAAACGACCTCTCGCTGAAGCTTCGGATCCCGTTCGTATACGGCGCGATCTTCCGGATGGAGGGTCAGGTGAGCGTCTTTCCCGGTGAAGGTGGGCCGTGCTACCGCTGCCTCTTCCCCGAGCCTCCCCCTCCG
>Ga0190334_1000375_pt1 | contig 23406 bp, 23 predicted proteins | sample 48720478_MG_FD_161270 | JGI IMG/M metagenome (GOLD analysis project Ga0190334, IMG submission 161270) | Hydrothermal vent sediment bacterial communities from Southern Trench, Guaymas Basin, Mexico - 4872-04-7-8_MG | ecosystem: Environmental > Aquatic > Marine > Hydrothermal vents > Sediment ... | reverse complement strand
ATCTTGAAGAAAAAGCCTTTGAGAGAACACATCCCCCCGGGCCTGCTATATTTTTTAATTCTTCATTTCAAGTAATAACGAATGAGATGGATATCTCTTTATTGATTTTTTAATTTAGCTTTTAATTATGAAAAAAAGTTAATAGAACAATATTACCTAAAAAAGTTTTTAATTCATTCTCAAATAACTATAAAAATATTCCAGAGACGATCTTTCCTTGCTTTTTCTTTTTTGTAATCTTTTCAATAGATCTAATGAAGTCATCAAACTTAATACTAGAATCTCCTCTTCTTATAGCAAACATCCCAGCTTCAATGCAAATAGCTTTAATATCCGCTCCTGTTGCGCCTTCAGTCATTTTAACCAATTTTTTATAGTCTATTTTGGATTCCACATTTAATTTCCTCATGTGGATCTTGAATATTTGTTCTCTTGCCACCTCATCTGGTAATGGAAATTCTACTATTCGATCAAATCTTCCAGGTCTCAATAAAGCCGGATCTAAAATATCAATCCTATTTGTAGCACCTATGAACTTTACATCACCTCTATTATCAAATCCATCGAGCTCACTTAATAGTTGCATTAATGTTCTATGAACTTCTCTATCACCAGAAGTTGAGTCTTCCATCCTATAAGCACCAATTGCATCTAATTCATCAATAAATAAGATTGCTGGAGCCTTTTGCCTAGCTAATTCAAATACCTCTCTAACATATCTAGCTCCTTCACCAATATATTTTTGAACGAGTTCTGAACCAATTACTCGTATAAAAGTAGCATTAGTATGATGCGCAACCGCTTTTGCCACTAATGTTTTACCCGTTCCAGGAGGGCCATGTAATAATATCCCTTTAGGAGGATCTATACCAATTTTTTCAAATAATTCTGGTCTAATCAATGGTAATTCGACAGTTTCTCTAACCTCTTGGATTACATCATCTAACCCTCCAATGTCTTCATATGTAACATCAGGTATTGATTCAATGACTTCAAGATTTTTAATGAATGGATCAATCGAAGAAGGCAAAATGTCCATCACAGCAAAAGTATGCTGATTTAAGGCAACACTCATCCCAGGTCTCAGATTTTGGTTAAGTATCTTTCTACTCGCCCGAACAACATAATCGCTTCCATTAGAACTCTTAACAATTACTCTTTCAGTACCATCATCTAATACGTCGATTATCGTGCCTAATATTAGCGGAGGCTCTTTAAAAGCATTTATTTCGCTAATTAGGCTCCTTATATTTCGCTCGAGTCTAGTCGTTTCAGTTTTTAAAAATTCTTTCTCGGTTTCAATTTCTCTTATCTTCCTTTCTAAAGACAAAATGTAATTTAATTGAGCCTTCTTAGTAGAATAAATGCCCCCTTCCTTGCGATCATCTGGAGTTACATGCATTTAATCATTCGACTTTTTTTTATAATCTTTAAGATCTTATAGTAAGTCTACTTATTTATCTTTTTCTGGAAACTAAAAAGCATTTCTGAATTTTCTACAGTTTAATTAAATAAATTAATTCGTTCTAACCCAACATTCATGACGAGAATTTAAATATTAAATAAGCAGTTTATAAACTCGAACCAAAATTTATGGTGATTTTATGGCGAGAAAAATATTAAGAGTAAATATGAGTAGTCTTGAAGCCAGATTTGAAGACCTCCCAGAAGAATATAAAGTCCTTGGAGGTCGAGCCTTAACTTCCACGATCGTATCGGAAGAAGTTGATCCAACTTGTCATCCTTTAGGAATACATAATAAGTTGGTATTCGCTCCTGGTTTAGTTACTGGGACAGAAGCCCCTACTTCGGGAAGGATTTCTGTTGGAGGAAAATCTCCTCTAACTGGAGGAATAAAAGAAGCAAATGCTGGAACTAGTTTTGGCCAAAAATTAGGAAGAATGAGAATTCCTGCGATAATTGTTGAGGGCAAGCACGATGGAAAGGATTATTATTTGTTAAAAGTTACTCACGATAAAGCTGAATTTATAAATGCCAATAAATGGGTAGGACGAGGATTATATGATGTCTATAAAGAACTCCGTAAAGAATTTGGAGAAAAAGTAGGAATCTGCGCTACTGGTATAGGTGGAGAAATGTTAGGCGCTGCTTCTGGAGTATGCTTCAACGATCCGGAGGGCTTACCTAGCCGATATGCTGGTAGAGGAGGATTAGGAGCTGTTATGGCATCGAAAAAACTAAAAGCAATTATCGTTGATGAGACAGGTGCTCCAGGCGTGGAAATAGCAAATGAAGAATTATTCAGGCAAGGTATCAAGAAATTACGGGAAGCCTTGGGTTCTCATGATGTTACAAAACCTGGCGGGGCCTTGAACTCATACGGAACAGCTGTATTAGTAAACATCATTAATGAAGCAGGTGCTCTTCCACAACGCAATTTCTCATACGGTCAAGATGATAGGGCTCATGATGTATCTGGAGAAGCAAAAGCGGATGAGATTAAGAAAAGAGGAGGCGTCAGACCACACTTCTGTAGTCCTGGATGTGTCATTCAATGTTCTGAAGTATGGACCAAGAAAGGAGGAAAAGATCCCGTAGGCGTTTTAGAATACGAAAGTGTATGGGCTCTAGGGCCAAATTGTAGCATATATAATTTGGATGATATAGGAGAACTTAACAGAGCTTGCAATGATTTGGGCTTAGATACAATCGAGATGGGAGATACATTAGCCGTGGCAATGGAAGGTGGTCTCATAGAGTTTGGAGATGGAAAGGGTGCTTTAAAATTAATGGAAGAAATACGCAAGGGAACGCCTACTGGAAGAATATTAGTAAATGGAACAGCATTCACAGGTAGAGCCTTTGGAGTCACTAGAGTGCCTGTTGTCAAGGGACAGAGTTTCCCAGCTTATGATCCCAGACCAATCAAGGGAATAGGAATAACATATGCTACAACACCGATGGGTGCTGACCATACTAGTGGTTATTGCATAGCTCCAGAGATTCTAGGAGTGGGCGGTCAATTAGATCCAGCAGATCCTAACAAAGTGGAAGTTTCAAGAAACCTTCAATTAGCAACAGCATTTTTAGATTCTTCAGGATATTGTCTTTTCGTGGCATTTGCAATTCTTGATATCGCGGAAGGTTTAGAAGGTTTAGTTGAATCTATTAATGGCATTCATGGAACTAATCTAACCGTTGATGATGTTGCTAAGATTGGTAAGCAAGTGATAGATATAGAGAGAAATTTCAATAAAGCTGCAGGTTTTACGAGAGCTGATGATAGATTGCCAGAATTCTTCCTCGAGGAAAAATTACCGCCACATAACGTTGTCTTTGATGTACCTCCAGAAGATTTGGATAAAGTTTTTGAAGACTAAGAGATAATAGAAAATGGCAATACAAGTAAAATTGTTTGGGGATTTAAGGAGCAAGGTGAAAGAGAAACCAATTGAAGGAGCATTACCTACAAGAATTTCCTTAGATGAATCTGGTATTGAACGCATTTCAGATATCTTATCCAAATTATCAATCGAAGAGAGTGAAGTTAGTCACATTTTTGTAAATGGAATCTATTCTGGGAAAAATAAAAAAGTGCGCGATGGAGATCGAGTCGGGTTATTTCCTAAAAGAATGGCATTATTATACAAATGGTATTTTCCTGTAAAAGATGATGAATGAAAAAGAAGATATTACCATAACCGTGAAATTTTTTGCAGATTTAAAAGAATTTGGACCCGCTAAGGAGCAAATAAGAGTACCATCTAATAGTACAGTAGAATATCTTTTGAAAAAATATAAAATACCATTAGATAGGAGAAATGTAGTGATATTAATCAATGGAAAGCCCCATAAAACGATCGACACAAGATTAAAAGATGGAGATATTATTGCGATATTTCCTCCAATTGGAGGAGGTTAAATTCATTTTTATTTTTTTTTTTAGATACATTACCAGTTTAAAACAAGATAATTGTTTTCGCTTACAAGAAGTTAGTAATAAACATTTTTAAAAGCGATATTTGGTTTAAGTCTGGTAATGAAATGAATAGTTTTGGTCACAAGGATTTTATTAATGATCTTTCCAATAATAGCCTTAGTAGTTGGAATTATTGATATTAATAAATTTTCTTTTACTGAGGTCATTATAAAAAATAGGAAAGGTAATTGATAAAATTATACAGAAAAGAAGGAAGTGATAAGAAGCATAGAGTAAACAAATCAATTTATAAATACATGTATTTTTTTATTTTTTTTTCATATATTCTTTTATGTTCAATCAAAATTTAATTTATTAAATACACCTATGGCACTCATAAAAATGAGAAAAAATTAAATTATTTTATAAAAGAGATTAATTTCATTAAACTTGTATTTTTTTTACACTATTTTTTTTACAAATTTAGCTATATTATCCAATGCTTCTCTTGCTTCAGGGAGGGCCCTCAAGCCAAATCCTTGAAAAACATGTGGCATATCATCCCAGACTTCTAACTTTACATCCACTCCTTCTGCTTTAGCTTTTTCATAAAATCTTTTTGAATCGCCATATAGCATTTCCGTGGAGCTTACTTGAAGGAGAATTGGTGGTAATCCTTTCAAGTCTCCCCATAGAGGTGAAATATATGGATTATATGGATCATTATCTCCTAAATATGCTTCAATCCACCAGAATAACCCTACATCAGCTAAAACGGGATCTGTTTCTGCATTTTTAAAAAATGTATCATCCGACCCCGTTAAATCTGTCGATGGAGAAAGGCATATTGCACCAGCAGGCAAGGTAATATTCTCATCTTTTAATTTTAATAGTGTTGAAAGCGTAAAGTTTCCTCCAGCGGAATCTCCAGCAATTATTATATTTTTGGGCTCGTATCCTTCTGATAAGAGCCATTTATAAGATTTTACACAATCTTCCAATCCTGCTGGAAAGGGATTTTCTGGAGCGAGTCTATAATCTATGCTTAAGATTTTAAATCGTGTCTTGTAGCCAATTTCAACGGTTAGAAGCCGATGATCATTAGGGGACCCCATTACAAATCCTCCACCATGAATGTACAATATTACGTGATCATCCATCGCATTGGGAACAACTTGCCATTCGGCTGGGACATCATTGGCGATTACATTAATGATTTTTACATCTTCAGAGATGGGAAACTTTTGTTGTTCTAATTCAGCAACCTTATCACTCATGTAACGAAATAATTTAGCGAGGTATAACATCTCTTCTTTAGTTAATAATCCTTTATAATCATCTAAAGTGCCTTCTTTTCGCATGAATTTATCGTTATACTTGAGTATTTTTTGCCATAAATTTAAGAAATTAATGTTAGGCTCCTCATGTTTATTTACATAATCGAAAATCATTTTCGTTTGCACTTGCATCATTGAATCCATTATTTTCAAAACTCTTTTTGGAACTTTAGATCTATTTAAAATTGTCATTAAAATTTCACTTTGTTTTTTATTAATATCAATTTATTTCAAGCATTAAAAAAATTAACTATAAAATTAATATAATCTTTTTTAAGAAAATATAATTAATTTATAGAAATAGAAATCCTAATTATTGAAGATTAATTTCAGTTTCTCTCCATTTTTCCCGTGCGAGCGAATAAATATAGGTATCTATATATTCTCCATTAACATAGGTGTCTTTTTCTAAAATTCCAATCCTTATAAACCCATTTTTTTCTGCGCATCTCCATGATCCTATATTTGGAGCGTTAATATGGGCCATTAACTTTCTTAAGTTTAATTCTTCAAATGCATATTTAACGATCAAAGATGTAGCTTCTGTTGCTAGATTTTGTCCCCAATAATCTGGTTCACCGATTGAGAGCCCGACAAAAGCTTTACGGTCTATCCAATTAATTCGAAATATTCCACAAGTACCTATGGGTTTCTTATCTTTTTTATAAAAAATTTCAAAACCTATATCTGTAGGATACCTCTCATTGGAACTTTCTATTCTTTTCTTATATTCTTCTACTGTTTTAGGTATCATGTTTCTCGAATATAACCTAACTTTTAGGTCATTAACCCATTTTACATACAGCTCTAGATGTTCCATGTTATAAGGAACCAAATCTATATTTTTCCCTTCAATGAATTTATAATGGATTTTTTCAGCCAAAATTATTGCACCTAAATTTATATAATGATTCGTAAAATTATTTTAAAGAAATAATTTTTTTGTTTCCTCGTGAAACAACAATTTTTTCATTTCAATTTTTCTAAAAACAGATTATTTGCTAAAAAAATACATTACAACATGAATTCATGATCCCTTTTTTAGCCAATCTTCTTTTAATAGACCATAAGCTTTAGCACCATAATACTTTCCATCTACATAAACAGCGGCTTTCTGTATCCCTTCAAATGTAAAACCAATTTTCTCAGCAACTTTCCAAGAACCTATATTAGGTTCATAAATTTTAACTACTAATCTATTCAAATTCAATTCATTAAACGCATATTTGAGTAATAATTTACCAGCTTGAGTTCCGAGATGTTTATTCCAGTATTCAGGCTCACCAATATTCATGAATAGAAAGGCAGTTCGGTTTATCCAATCAATATCACCAATACCACAAGTTCCGATTGGTTTATTATCTTTTTTATACCATATCTCAAAACCAATGTTTTTAGGGATATCATCAGTTGATTGTGCCCATTGCCTAGCATTTTCTATTGTAATAGGCACTACAAAACGCGAGTATCTCCTACCTTTTGGATGATTTGCCCATTTTGTATATAATTCAGCGTGTTCTGATTGAATAGGACACAAAAAAACATCTTCCCCCTCAATAAATGGAAAAGCTTTTAATTTTATTTCATCTTTACTCAATTTAAAACCACCATTATAATTTAATTAAATTCCTAATTCATTCTTTAATTCACGTGCGTTTTTAATCCAAACATCCCGAGTCACTCCATATAGAAATGAATCATGATATTGACCATTATAAAAAATATTTTCTTTTAATACCAATTCTCTCTCCATGCCTACCTTTTCAGCAATTTTTTGTGATGCAAGATTAAAACTATATGCTTCTAACTCCATTTTCATTAGATTCAATTCATTAAATCCGTATTCAAGCAGAAGAAACAATGCTTCTGTACCGCAGCCCTTATTCCAATATTTAGGCTCACCAATCAAGAAACCTATTTCAGCTGCTTTTTCAAACCATCTTATAAAATTAAAGCCACAATACCCAATTAGTTTCTCATCCGGTTTATACCATATCTCAAAATTAAGATGGTTTGGAGGTTTATTTTTCTCATCTTCGAGATATTTTTTTACCTGTGAAGATGTAATGGGAATGACATTTCTTAAAGTTCTGCGAACTTGGAAATGATTTTCCCATTTAGTAAAAATATCAACATTTTCTAAATTAATTGACGATAAGATAATTTTTTTTCCTTCAAGGAATTTTCTCAAAAAGGATCACCTTACATATATTTTTAAGATATTTTTTTTTCATTCATCCACTCATTATCAAATATCGCAAATCGTTCACAATCAAGATATTTTCCATCCATGAAAACTTCTTCTTTTAATGTTAATTCTCGTTTAAATCCCATTTCTTCAATTGTCTCTTTCAAGTTTTCGTCAAGACTAAATATTTCGATATATATCTTATGTAGATTTAGTTCTTCAAAACCATACTTTAGAATTAACCTTCCACTCTCAATTGTAATATTCTTTTCCCAATATTTAGGTTCACCTACAATAATAAACATTCTAGCGTGCTTGTCAAACCAAGATATTCTCTCTAAACCCATGATCCCAATTGGAATATCATCTTTTTCATGATAGATTGTAAATATTATTTCTCTCTTAATTCCTCTTGGATCTTCTGATTCAATCCATTTTTTAAAATCCTCTAGTATAGAAGGGAAAGGATTCCTAAGATATTTCCTGATTTTTGGATCATTAAACCATTGAATATACTTTTCTACCCATTCTGATCTTGGAGGTGTTAAAAATATTGTTTCTCCATTTATAAATGGAATAACCTCAACTTTTTTTTCTTTTTTTTCTTTATTACTCGTTTTCTTCACTTCCTCATTTATTTATTTTTTGATATATTTCTATTGCACTATTTTTTAATTTTAAACGATTATTTTTTCCAATCTCGTTTTAAGTAGCAGTATTTTTTAACATTAATGTATTTGCCATCTACATAAAATTCGTCTCTCGAGATTCCTTCAAATTTAAAACCTACTTTTTCAGCTACAGTCCATGACCCTATATTAGCTTCCGCCACACTCCCAGAAACCTTATTTAAGTTTAATTCTTCGAATGCATATTGAAGGAGTAATTTTGTAGCTTCAGTAGCGATATTTTTACCCCAGTAATCAGTTTCACCAATGCTAATGAAAGCATTTGCCCATCGATTAACCCAATTGATATGATTTAATCCAATCATCCCTATTGGCTTCTTATCTTTTTTGTGATAAATTGTAAAAGCAATAAAATCTCTAACCCGTCGATCTGGTGAGGGCTCAAACCATTTTTTAATTCCATCTAAAGATTTAGGAATTATATTTCTTGAATACCGCCTAACTTTAGGATTATTCATCCATTTACAATATAGTTCTGCCCATTCTAATCTTGAAGGTACTAAATCAATTATTTCGCCTTCAATAAAAGTATTTGGTTCAATTATTTTTTCATCAGACATTTTCTAGGATATCTCTATTGATTTTAAAATATATAAACCCATATGAAGAAATATTTATAATTTTTATGCACAAATGATTGTATAAGTAAAATCAATAAAGGTTAAAATCAAAAAAGAGATAGTAAAATAAAATAAAAAAAATTAAATTGAAAATTTTAGCCCATTACATATCTTACATTAATTTAATAGCCAAGTCCATGTCTTCTACAGTTAATTTCTTGCGTCCAGCATGTCTTGTCATTTCTAAAGCTTTATTAGTCGTTGTTTTAGCAATTTTTTCTAAATAATCGATTAATGCATCAACAGCTTCTCTAGCAACCATTTCTGCACCATTATCCTTCATCAATTTCCGAATTGGGGACCAGGCAAATACTTTTTTTGCTATTTTAATCTCCTCCTTTTTATTAATTATTTTTAATTTTTTTTTTGAAGAATTAAAACTTCTTTGTTAAGAGTTTATTCCTCCACTTTTTTTGAACATAAATTTTATAATGAAATATATTTACAAAAATATTCTTTAAGTAATAATACTTCGTTCAAATATATAAAGATTATGTTAAATATTAGATTTATTGTGATGGGATTAACATGTTCATCCGATCATTTAAATCTTGAAGTTAAAGATACATAACGCTAATGCTAGATCTGAGGCATTAGAGTAAAGATTTTTTGCGATCTTTGTTTAAATATTTGATTGATTCGAATACTGCTTGAAATGATTCCAAATCAATTATAATTTATTAATCTTAAATGAAATATATCATTATCAATTAAATATTAGTTTATAATTAATCAATGATTGAGAATTAATATGAATCACTTGATTGGGACAGTTTTTAACCCAAAACAAACAAGCTATTTCAGTTCATGTGCATTTTAGTTCTAATTTTTAAATAATATAATGCAATAATCATTTAAATGTCATATCATCAAACCAGTAAGAAATAAGGCACATTCTTGCTATTTCAAATTATTAATATTTATTTTTTTTTTATAATAAATTATGTTTAATTAAAAAGTATCCTTGAATTTCCTCATGAGAAAAAAAATTGCAATAACTAAAGGAGATGGAATTGGTCCGGAAGTAATAAATGAAGGCATAAAAATTTTGAATGTCATTCAAAATTACACTGATCACGAGTTTGAATTAATAGAAGCCCCAGCGGGAGGGATGATTTGGAAGGAATATGGTGAAAACTTGCCTGAGAAATCCTTTAACACAATGAAGAGTTCAGATGCAATATTGTTTGGGGCTATTGGTCTTCCTGATTTACCTCCAGGAGTAGCTGAAAGTGCAATATTAAAGATCCGGCAAGGATTGGATCTCTATGTAAATTTAAGGCCCATAAAATTATACGATGGTTTAAGAGATCGGTGCCCCTTAAAAGAAGAATTCATTCAAAATGGCATTGATATAATTATTGTACGAGAAAATACAGAAGGTTTATATGCAAATATAGGAGGATTCCTTAGGGATGATATAGCACTAAATTCAATGATATATTCAAGAAAAGGTTGTGCTAGAGTAATTGAATATGCATATAAGCTAGCCAAGAGACTGGGTCATTCCAAAATCACATCGGTAGATAAAGCAAATTTATTGAAACCGAGTCAATTATGGAGAAAAATTTTTGAGGAAATTGGAAAAAAATTTCCTGAACTTGAAAAAGAAAGCATTTATGTAGATGCTTTCTGCCAATGGTTAATTCGAGCTCCCTATAAGTTTCAAACTGTTGTTACGGGAAATATGTTTGGTGATATAATTAGTGATGAGGGCGCATTCTTAATTGGAAGTTTAGGAATGGCATCTAGTGGCAACATTCATCCTGGACAAGTTTCAATGTACGAACCAATTCATGGTTCAGCCCCAGACATAGCAGGAAAAAACATAGCAAATCCCATTGGAGCCATTTTAAGCGTAAAATTAATGATGGAAGAATCGTTTGAAGATCTTAGATTAGGTAAACAAATTGATGATTCAGTTAACGATGCTCTCATGGAAGGTCGAACATTAGATATAAAGAATGAAAATATTAAGACACTATCCACGAGAGAAATGGGCGATTTAATTGCTTCAAAATTAAAACAGAGATTAAAAAATTAAACAAGAAAATATTAAAAAATTAAAGAAAGTTTTTTAAATCTTTAAAATTATTGGAGAAATGCTCAATATTCAATATCAATCAATATTTAGTATGACATCGAACATTACTTCTAATTGATCATATATCTCCAAGCGATATTCTGCCCCTAATTTGAAAAACAAGATAGAAACTAATTTTTCTTCTAAATATGGATTGATATCAAATTCTTCCATTAATTTGTCCCAATCAATTCCTTCTGTTACTCTAATACCAATAAGAGCAACTCTATTTTCCCACATATCGTTTATGACATTGATTATTACCTCTTTCCATTTAGGGTCTATTGTATTTTTATTTCTAGCATCAAAAATTATGAAAACTCCATCTGAATCGTATACTTTTATATTTTCAAAAGTATAATTTTTCAATACAAGCCCATTAGAATACTTGTAACATCTTTCTTCCTTAGAATCACTTTCTCGTGAACAGCCACAATTACTATTAATTTCATTTAGTATTTGAAATCCTGGGCTCCAATATGGATTTTCAGAAATAAATGTTAGCGTCAATTTTCCTTTTTTCTCTAAAATGGAATCCAAGGCATTTACTAAATTGTTACACAATCTTTTTTCTTCTAATTCCTTGTTTTTTACTATATAATGATAAGCAATCAAGTTAAAAGCATCATTAATGTTTTCCCCAGTTAAAGCACTAGTTTCGATGTAAGAAAGGCCTTCAATATCATATTCCTTTGCCAATTGACTTACCAATTGGACTGCTTCTTCATATTTAATATTTCTTTCGTTAACTAAATCCATTTTATTACCAACAATTACTATGGGCAAATCTTTTTTTCCTAGAATTTCTTGGATTTCATTCAACCATGATCTTACATTTTCAAAAGAAGTTTTATTTGTTAAATCAAAAACTATAAAAGCTGCTTGAGCGCCAGTATAATAAGTTTTTCGAAACCTCTTGAAAAATTCTTGCGCTCCCACATCATACAAGGCAAATATAATTTCATTACCATAAAATTCAATAGAATGAGTCATTACATTCAGTCCGATTGTAGCTCGATAATCCGTGGAGAATTTATTTTCAACAAATCTACGTAATATGCTTGACTTCCCAACAAGATGATCTCCAACTATTATAAATTTTAAATGATATTTTCCACCAGAATCAAGCCTCATTTGATAAATTTGATCCTTAATTCTGGATGATGATGAAGAGCTATCTTTTTCAACCTCAAAATTTGGAATGGAAATTTGTATTACATCATTATCATCAGCATTTATAATTTGAGAAACTTTTTCTGCAAGAAAGAAAGCATAAGGTGAAATCTTATCAATTGATCCCATTGGATCTAATACAATGCTTAATGTAGTTTTATCATCAATTGAAATAAATAATAATCTGTTCTTTTCAGTATCAAAACTGGTGGTCCCAAATTTCCTAAATGAAAATTCATTTCTAATTCTCTCGGAGATGGGTGTAATTAGCGTTGTTAATACTGAGATCAGCTCCATATCAACGCTTTCTTTCTTTTCTCCTGCAATTATAAATCCTTCGTAATCAGATACTATAACTGCTTCTAAATATTCATCAATTTTTAAAAAATCGGATAAGAGCTTTTTAAAAAGCTGATTTTTTTGGATTGTCATGATATGTGATTGATACCATAGATATTTTAACATGAAGTTTTATTATTTACTATATTAGGAGAGATAATATTGAAATTTATATTTACCCATGTAAAGTTGAACAAGAATGGTTATTTGTATAATCTGTCGCATGGAAATCATTAAAGGTAAAGATAAGAGTTATAGTTGTCCAAATAACCACCATGCACATCTGGAATGTTTAGCGGAATGGATTGAAAAATCTCCCTCATGTCCTTTATGCCGAGAACCTTATTCTAAAGAGATAATAGATGAACTCAAATCTTATAAAAAAGAAAAAGACTTAGAACAACAGCAGCAATTAACTAAGAAACTGAAAATTGAAGAGATTAATAAAGTTAGGGTTATTACTGATAAAATTAAATTTTTAAATCTTTTGGAGGAAATTAATAATTTAATAAACAAAAAACAATATGATTTAGCATTAAAAAAACTTGATTCTTTTGATGATTCCGACTTATCTACAAAACAAGGTCAAGATATTTTATTTCTCAAAGGAAAGATAAATTATTTGCGAAAGAGATATGACTTGGCAATTAATCAGCTATTCAGGCTTGTAAAGAAAAAATTCGATTATCCGGATGCTTTTCTATATTTGGGTAAAGCATATCAAGAATTAGGATTGTATGAAAAAGCAAAATGGGCTTTTGAAAGAGTTAAATAGTCTCTCTCTTTATTTTATTTTATGAATCCTACTTGTTTAACGATCGCCGGAGCAGATCCCACGTGTGGTGCAGGAATTCAAGCCGATGTTAGAACATTTGATAAATGTGGAGTCCATCCTTTTTCAGCAATTACAGCAATAACCTTTCAAACAGCAACTAATTTTTTTGGCTTTATCTCGTTAAGTAATGTTTTAAAAAAACAAATTGATTCAATAGTAAATCACTACCCAGTAAAGGTCATTAAAGTTGGTATGATTCCAGATCTTGAAGCTTTGAAAATAATTAGCGACACTATTGATTCTAATGAAATGATTGTTGTATTAGATCCTGTATCCATATCCAGTGCAGGAAAAAGATTATCTTCAGAAGGCATGGAAGATCATATCAAGACAGAGCTGTTCCCTAGAGTACAAATCATAACTCCAAATGTAAATGAAGCGAGTTATTATTCAGGCATTGATCTCACAAATTTAAGGATTAATGACATTGAGAAAGCAAGATCAGCAGGAAAAATCATCTTAAAACAAATGTTTAAAACTTCAAATAAAGATTTATCCACTAAAGCTGTAATTCTAAAAGGAATAGCCTCAGACAACGATAATATTCTTGATCTTGCTTGTTTTGGCAAATTCGAACAAGAAAATATAAAATTTGAATTTAAATTATATCAAAAAAGAAAATTTCATTTAAAACAAAATGTTCATGGAACTGGTTGCGTATTTTCTTCAGCAATCGCAGCATATTTAGCTAAAGAAAATGATATTGAATCTAGTATTGATTTAGCAGAGAAGTTTTTCGATTATAAATTCCAAAACCATGTTATATTTTCTAATGGGGGTAGATCTATCGATTTAACATTCTCAGAAGAGGAGTTAAATGTTATAAACCAAATAAAAGAAATTTACAATTACATAACAAGTTCAAAAAAGTTTTCAGTTTTAATTCCAGAAGTAAGAATGAATATATCTGGATCACTCTCTCATGCGACAAATAAAAATCAAATTGCCGGATTTGATGGTCGCATTACAATAATTAACGGTTTTCCACATGCATGTGGTGATATCAAATTTGGAGCTTCTGAACATACTGCAAGACTTTTATTAGAGGCAAAAAAATTTGATCCTTCCATAAATTTTGTAATGAATTTAAAATATGATTCAGAATGGATTAATAAAATAAGAAAAAATAGTAATTTAGAGATGATTGAATTAAAAAGAGAACAACAACCTCAAGATATTAAAAATATGGAAAAATCGACCATGCAATGGTTGATCCAAGAAAGTGTTTCTAAAAAAGGAAAAGTTCCAGATATTATATGGGATTCTGGTTCTAAAGGAAAGGAACCAATGATTAGGCTTTTTGCTAAAGATTCAAAAAAGATGATAAAAAAATTAGATGAAATAATAAAGGCAATACAATTATGAATTAAAATGATTTTATTTATTGAATTTATCATAAGATTAGAAATTATTTAAACAATGTATATATAACAATTAAGTGTTTATTCATCATCGAAAAAGTGAGAATAAAATGGAACTTGATCTAAAATTAAAAATATTATATATTTATACGGCAATCACGACAATTCCTTTCGGCTTTTCAATACTTTTTTTCTCAGATCTCTGGTACTCTCTTTTTGGAATTGCCAGGCAAGAACAAATAATTTTTGGAATTGTAGGAAGCGTGTGGATTGCTTTTGGTTTGCTTTCAGCTTGGGGCTATCATTTTCCTATTAAATTCATTCCTATCTTAATGATGCAATTCTTTTATAAAGTTATATGGATTATCGGAGTATTCTTGCCACTCATTTTTTCAGGAAATGTCAGCATGCTCTCCATTGTTCTACTTCTTACATTTTTGACTTACGTGATCCCGGATATTATCATAATTCCTTGGAAGACTTTTACCTCTAAAACCAATTAGAGAGAAAAAAAGATTCTTTTATTTCCTTTATTAAAGTAGTTTTAAATCATTTAATTCCTTTTTTTTTAAAAGAAAGATTAAAGTTGCTTTAGATGATGTTTTTTGAAATTTGTTTGTCCAAAGCATCTTTCAAAATTTTAATTGCGCAGAACTCTCCGCACATAGAGCATACATCTTCATCAATATTCCCATCTCTATAATGAATCTGTCTCGATAATTCAGGATCAATTGAGTTTTTAATCATACCTTCCCAATCAAGATTTTTTCTCGCTAAATCCATTTTATAATCCCATTCTGAAGCTTTCTTACCATATCTAGCAATATTTACGGCATGTGCTGCTATTTTTGAAGCAATAACACCTTGTTTTACTTCCTCCAGGTTTGGTAAAGCTAAATGTTCAGAAGGAGTTACATAACATAAGAAATCGGCACCAGCCAATCCTGCTAAGACTCCGCCTATAGCGCTAACTAGATGATCATATCCAGGTGCAATATCAGTGACTAAAGGTCCCAGAACATAAAATGGAGCTCCATCGCATAAAGATTTCATGATTTTTATATTTCTTTCTACTTCATGAGCTGGAATATGCCCAGGACCTTCAACCATTACTTGAACATTTTTTTGTCTAGCATGTTTTACTAATTTAGAAATTTCAATTAATTCTTGAATTTGTGCATAATCAGTAGAATCAAAAATGCAGCCAGGACGCATTCCATCTCCAAGAGAGAGTGTAAAATCATATTGTTGAGCCATTTCCAATAAATAATCATAATTTGAATTAAATGGATTTTCTAAATCATTTTCGAGAATCCAAGCAGCTAAGAAAGTGCCTCCTCTAGAAACTACACCCATCATTCTAGGGTGCTCTTTTAAATGATTTACTATATTTTTTGTTACCCCTACATGAATAGTGAAAAAATCTACACCCTCTCTTGCTTGCTCTTCAACAACATTAAATAGATCGTCTTCATCAAAATTGATAATAGCTCCTTTCTTTTCTAAAGCTCTTAATGCAGACTGATATATTGGTACCGTGCCAAGAGGAACGTCAATGGTTTTTAAAATTCTATTTCTAATAGTTTTAACATCTTCTTCTGTTACTCCCGTACTTAAATCCATCACGGTGTCAGCTCCATATTTAACTGCTATTTCTGCTTTTTTAATTTCATCCTCAACATTGCAAACACGCTTGCTAGATCCAATATTTGCGTTAATCTTTACTAATAATCCTTCTCCTATCCCAATTGGCGTTGTATTCCGGCGATTTGATTTTGGGATGATTATTCGCCCATTAGCAATGCCTCGCTTAATAAACTCAACATCAACTTTTTCTTTTTTCGCAACTATTTCCATCTCTTTTGTAATCTTTCCATCCTTAGCAAGTTTCATTATTGTTGACAATTTAATTTACCTTCCAATAACATTAATTCGTTATTTCTCAAACTACTTTCTTACAATTAAAAGTAATTTAAGTTCAATTAAATCTTTTCCTTAATAAAAAATAATTTTAGATGAAATATTGGTTAAAGATATTAATCTTTATCTTAAAAAAATAATAGAATTTTTTAGTCAAAACCAATTTTTAACTTTTTTAAGAGTTCTATGAGAGAATCGGTTAATTTATAATTTTTTAGATCTTCAAATGGAACAAATTTAGCTTCTAAAGCATCGTCTTGGGCTCTTGGTTCTTGGTTTGGATCTCCTTCTACTTGATCAACAAAATAATTAATGAGAACATAATGATATATTATTTCTCCATTGTCATCACGCATTATCTTATCAATTATCCCTGCTAATTTTGATATTTTAACTTTTATGCCCGTTTCTTCAAATCCTTCTCTCTCAGCAGCATGTTCCACTCGTTCACCTAGTTCAACATGCCCTCCAGGTATTGACCAATAACCCGCATCTGGATCAAATTTTCTTTTCACTAATAACAAGGAGTTATCGCGAATTAATAAAATTCCTACTCCAACATGAGGTCTTACAGGATATCTTCTCGTATCAAATGCCGTTAACTTGTTTTTATTCATCATGATTTTTTTAATCCATTTCTGTATGTTTATGAAGAAGTTAACAAGATTATAAAACTAGTTGTTTTAGGAAAATCTCAATCACCTTTTATAAATTCTATATTTAAAATAAATACTCAAAAGTTTTAATTTAAATTCTAAATTTTGCTATTCTAAATTCAATTGCTACAATAAAAAGGTGAAAGATAAATTAAACCGTGGTACTGGCCAGAAGGAGGACAACCTTATAGAACTGAACCGTTTACTTGGATAGTAAAGGGAAAAATTGCTGCTAGTTGGTGGCCAGATAAAAATCTTTTTAAAAAATATGAATTAGAAGGCATTTCTGTTATAATTAACTGTTCAGAGTTTAACAATAGAAAAGATGTACCTGAAGGATTTACATATTATCATTTCAATGTTCCAGATTATGGATTACCTACAGATAATCAAATAGATAGATTTTTAAAAATATGTGAAAAGCACATGCGAGAAAGAAGATCTATTGTTGTCCATTGCGTTGCTGGGTGCGGAAGAACGGGTCAATTTATCGTTGCGTGGGCAGCCTACAATGGATATATTCCTAAGGGAACAGATCCCGTAAAATGGATAAAAAAAATTAGACCTTGTTGTTTAGAAACTCAAGAACAAATGAAACACGCTAGGTATTTAGCATCAAAATGGGGAAAATATCGATAATGTAAAGTATTTATATAAAGAGTTTTATAATTTAATCATCTTTTCAAATGAAAAAATTTTTTTCTTTAATAATATAAAACATCGGATATTCAGGGATTTAAATGAATAAAGAAGATTACTTGTACATCATTTTAGACAATGTTTTAGCTTTTAATATAGTATTACCTCAAGAATTAATTGGAAATAATTTAAAACGGTATTTAAATAGATTAGATAAAGAACAACTCAAGATAATTGCTGGGTTTAACAAAAATATTTTAGAATTTTTTTTAAATGTTGCTCCTAAGAAAGATTCTAAAGAATTTGAAGAAATCATTAAAAAATTGGAAAAATTAGCGTATCTTATTGGTCCTTTAGGACCTTTAAATTATTTAACTGATGAACAAATTTATCACGTTTTTAAATATATAAATTCAATGAGGCTTGAAGATATTAATGAAATTAAAATCAGTGAGGTTGCAGACGAATTTTTGTATGATAGATATGGCAATGTTAACTCTTATAGTTTAAATGAGGCTTTAGAAAACCAACTTGCAAGCGCAGCATTTTACTTAAGAAACATGGGATATTCAGATCAAGAAATTAGAGAAAAATTCAAGGAGGTTCAAGATGATCCCAAAAAAATCGAAGAATTATTTACATTACCTCCAAAAGAAATAATTAATGTTCCAACTGATGATAATTTTAATCAAACCATTGCAAATCTTCCAAGTCCTCCTGCAAACCCAAATCCAGAGATCGTTGAACAAAAAGTTGATTTAGATCTTCAAATCGAAAAACACTTAAAAGAAATACATCAAGATGTAATAGAAGAGAGAAAGCAAAAGGTAGAGGAACTCTTAAAATTAATCAAAGAACACGTGAGAGATACAATGAGTGATGTTCAAGAAAGGGTTTTTAGACAAATGCATCCTGATCGCTTGAGACGTGCTCTTAAGATGTTAAAAACTACAAAACGACGTTCAAAAAGGATGAAACTATATATTGACTGGTTCACATTAAGCTTATTACTTTCAAGAATTGAATTAAAGGTGGAACATTGGCAAGTGTCTTCAAGCGCAGGCTTAGACCGACCGGGAGTCTATACGGCTGGAATTGATTTTTCTAGGTACGATAACATTATAAAAGAATTTCCAGATAACAAACTTGCAAAAGTTGTAAATATTGCTTCAAAAATACTCCAAAATCCAACAAAAAGAGCCATCCAAAAATTAGGGCAAGATTTAATAGCAGAAACTGGATTTGATGAACACCTATATTTTGTAGATTGACCCTTTTAGGATGTTATGGTTTAAAATACATGCTATTATTAAATTTTTAAATAAAATGAAGGAAAATTTTCAGTCTGCCATTTTAAACATCTTTTTCATAAAATGATTTCTAATCATTCATTTAAGCCAAAAATTTAAATATTCAACGACCTTCTTTTTTCTTTGACAAAAAATTTCAACAATGATTAAAGAGTTAAAGCAAATAAGAGAATTTAAAGAGGCATTTTAATCATTAAAAATTTAAACCCGATTTTATATTTTGGTTATTGCAAAATCATTATGAACAATCTTGGGATTCTCTCTATTATTTAAACTAGGGAGGGCATCATTAATTTCTTGAATGTGAGTGTGATTGATAATGAAAGAAAATTTTAAAAACATATGTGGAGTAATAGCAATTATATCAACCATATTAATTATAAATTATTGGGCAATTTCATTTTCTTCACAGCCAGTTTCTTACCCAGCAGATTTTTATGGAACATCTGAAGAAGTTCCTTTAGAAGAATTCTTAAGTTATGCTAAAGAAAACAATTTCTCAATTTATTTACCTACTAAATTTCCTAAAGGTTTTATTATAACCGCAATATATCTTAAAAGAGAACCATTTATAGCCATTGTGGTCTATAGTAATGAAGAAAATAAAGATTATAAAACTTCAGGATTCACTATTGAAATAAGTCATATAAATCCAAAATATATTCCAACATTATTAGAATTGCAAGCATTAGATGAAAGTTCACAATATATTTATGCTAAAGAAATAAATAATTGGACTGTAATGATTCACGAACACGCTAGTATAGGTGGTAATCCAGAAACGAAAGCTAAATTTGGTGATTATGGATTAATTGCTCAAGTTTGGATTGATTGTATAGAATATTTATACTGTATACCCCTTTTATCAAAACAAGATGAAATCTCCCAAATAATCGAGACTATGGTGCAAATCGTTTAAAAAAATATAATGTTTTATATGTATTAAAACTACGAAAGAAATCTATTAAAAAAGGCTCTATTAAATTTAAAAGATAAAAGATTTCTATTTAAAAAAAATTATGAAAAAGAAAGATTTTGGTTATTGGTTGGTGATTTCAGGAGTTATTTTAATTATAGCTTCCTTAATTTCTGCTATAATCTTTTTATCATTATTCAAATCATTAGCATTCTTAATTTATATTTCATTAATATTAGAAATAATCGGTTTAACTTCTGTAACTATAGGTGGTTTAACAAAAGAAGTAAAAGAAAAAGACAATTCTGAAAATAAAATGAAATCTAAAAAATAATAAACATGTGATTTTTTTTATTTTGTTTTGATTGCATAAAATAATAGAATTTAAAGAATTAGTTAAGAGGATCTATATACAGTTTTTCCTCTAATTATTGTTTCAATGATTTTCAATTCTTTTATGTTTTCTTTTAAAATTTCAAGAGGATTTTTATTTAAAATTACAAGATCTGCTAATTTTCCCACATCGATAGTTCCTTTAATATCTTCTTCAAATGCCGCATATGCTGCGTTTATAGTATAGGTTTTAAGGGCTTCTTTCATCGAAATGAATTCTTCAGGAACAAAACCATTCCTATTTACTAAGGCATGAAGTCCAAGAATTACTGAAGGGTCCTCTACGGGGCAATCCGAACCTGAAACAAGGACCACACCAGCTTCTATTATTGATTTCATTGGATAAGTATATTTACATCTTTCTTTTCCAATCCTTTTTTCAAGCCAAGTATACTCTGAATTGATGAAAGGAGGTTGACATGAGGCAATGATTCCCAATTTAGCCATATCTTCCAATACATCTTTAGTTAACATTGAAGCATGTTCAATTCGATGCCTATGATCTGGGCGAGGTACTTCTTCCAATAATCTCTTGAATAAATCAACAATTAGCCTATTTCCCTTATCTCCAATTACATGTACAGCAATTTGAATCCCTTTTTCATGGGCTTCTTTCATTTGTTTGTATAATTCTTCAGGTTCTACAACGCAAAATCCACTACTCTCAGGGAAATCTGAAAAGGGTTCAAACATGTATGCAGTTTTAGCACCAAAAGTGCCATCTAAAAACAATTTAAGGCAACCTATCTTAAATTTACCATCGTGCTTTCCTTCATCTAAAGGTGGTTTTTTTAATTTCAGCAACTTACGAAGTCTGTTAGTAAAGATTATTAGATACCAATTTTGGAGGACTTTATCTATTACCGTTCTAAGGAAAGGTATTTCAATTGCACCCATATCTCCAAATTCTCCACCAGATTCTGCATGAAGTATTCCGTGTATTGATGTAATGCCGTTTTCAGCAAGTTTTTGAAATACTTTTTCTGCACCTTTTTCTAATTCTGCTTTTTCTGGTAAAGAAATTTTTGATAACATTGGAGCCATAGCATTTTCTGACAAGATACCTGTTAATTTTCCTTTTTCATCTTTTCTAATTTCCCCACCTTCTGGAGATGGCGTATTTTCATCTATTCCCGCTAATTTTAGAGCTTTAGTATTGGCAATTCCAACATGCCCATCATATCTCATTACAAAAACGGGATGGTTAGGACACGCATCATCCAAATCCCATCTTGTTGGCAAAATTGGTGTATCAAAATTTTCTTCGCATAAATTTAAGCCAACTAATAACTTATCTGTCGGCCAATTTTTCGCAGCATTACTCAAAATGGATTTTAATTCTGACAAGCTATTTATATTTGCCAAGTTAGGAAAAATATAATAAAAAGTATATAATATCGGATGCAAGTGACAATCAATAAAGCCAGGCAACATGGTTTTTCCTTTAAGGTCAATTAATTCATATTCATTTCCAACCTTTTCTTTTACTTCATCTAATCTCCCAATAGCTGCAATTTTTTCGCCAACAACCGCTATAGCATCCACAACAAAATGATCATCGTTCATTGTCAAAATGGTGCCATTATAATAAATTATTGGTTTTGAATTCTTCTCACTCATTCTTATTATCACATTAAAAATGTAAATAATTAAAGAATAAGAATTTAAAATTTAAAATAAATCATTATATTAGTATAGATTATTGAATTATAAAAAAGTAAGAAAAGTTTAAAAAATCAGAAATAATTTTTAGGTTTAATCTTATAGTTATCTAAAAAATTAATTACTAAAAATAGGCGAAACAAGTTGTTAAAGAAGTCAGATCTGAAAAAATTCAACTCGTTAATGCAAGAAGCAAATTCTTTCAAGAATGATAAGAATTACAATAAAGCAATAGAGAAATATTTTGAAGCAATAGAATTTGTTGAAAATAAGGTGAAAGAATCTGGGAGCAAGCAAGTTGAGATTAATAATATAAAATCTCAAATAGATCAATTATATTCTGTTGAAATTATTGACATAGTTAAGGATTTTGAAGATGAGCTTCAAAACGAGAATTTTGAGAATGCAGAAAAATTGCTTGAAGAAATAATTCGAATTGCAGATAAAATTGAAAATGAAACCTTAAGAACTCATGAATTAGATGAAGTAAATTTTTTAAAAGAAAAATTAAAATTAGGAAAAGAAATTCATGAAGCCAAATTGCTAATAGATAAGAATGATTTTGATAATGCGCTTTCATTTTTAAAAGATTTATTAGAAAGGGCTAATAGCTTACATGATGATCCTCAAAATAAACAAATTTTAACCATTAAAAATCTAATAGATGGTATTTTAGCAAATAAAGTTAAGATATTAATCGAAAAGGCTCAACGGATTAAAGAACAAGAAAATCTGGATGATAAATTAGAACTTTATAATGAGGTATTGAAAGTTATTGAGAATTTTAATGATCTTAAATTAAAATCTGATGAAAAGGAAAAAATAATGAATTTAATAAATCAAGCATATGCAAATGCGATAGACTCAATCGTTATATCTTCAGAAAATCTTTTCAATAAAGAACAGATTGAAGATGCAGAGGAACAATTAAAGAATGCATTAAACTTAGCGAGTAGAATGCCTGAATCAGAGGTAAAACATTTAAAAATCTCTAACATAAAGGATATTGGCTCAAAATTGATAAATCCCAAGTATGTTGAGAAAATTGAACCCTTAATAGAAAAAGGAAAGGAGTTAATTAGTAAAGAGTTTTTTGAAAATGATATAATTATTGTAAATAATGCAATTAAGTATTTTTCTCAAGCTCTTGATCTTATTAATAAAATGATAGATTCTGACGAAAAAGAAACTTATTTTGAGAAGGTTTCCGAATTAATTAATAACACTTGTTTAGCTAGAATTAATCTTCTTAAAGACAATATTTTGGCAAAATTGGGAAGTAAAGAATATGATAGTGCAATTAATATTTTATATGAAGCAATTGGGATCGCAAAAAAAATGCCAATTTCAGAAGACGAGAATAAATATTTAAATGAGCTAAAAGATTCTGTAAATGATGTTTACA
>Ga0190334_1000374_pt1 | contig 23460 bp, 20 predicted proteins | sample 48720478_MG_FD_161270 | JGI IMG/M metagenome (GOLD analysis project Ga0190334, IMG submission 161270) | Hydrothermal vent sediment bacterial communities from Southern Trench, Guaymas Basin, Mexico - 4872-04-7-8_MG | ecosystem: Environmental > Aquatic > Marine > Hydrothermal vents > Sediment ... | reverse complement strand
GGTGCTGTTAAAATTAATAAAAAATCATTTTCTAAATCATTAAGAAATCAAATTTTATTGATAGGATTACTATTTGCTGGGGATCAAATTTTTGGATTTTTTGAGCAAAATTATTTGAATACTTATATTGATCAAGTATTAGGTTTAGCGCCACTTTTTATAAGTTTAATGGTCAGTCTTTCTGCTGTTGTAGGATTAATTACTAATTTATGTTGGGGTATAATAAGCGATAATTCGAGAACAAAATATGGAAGGAGAAGACCATTTTTACTTTTAGGAAGCATTGCAGGGATTTCAATGATTTTATTTCCTTTTTCAATTGATTTTGCTGGAGGAAATATACTGAACGCATATATAATCTGCTTGGTTCTAGATGTTATTCTCATTGGAATTACTTCAAATGCCTATTATGTATCTGAAAGAGCGTTGATTCCGGATACCGTTGAATTAGAAAGAAGAGGACGAGCTAATGGAATAATTAATAATGTTGGATATATTGGATTATTATTTGCTATTGCAATCTTCTTAATTTCTGACATGATTTTTGGAGTTAAAACACCAGGAGGTACTGTAATAGGGCAGGCCGGGCACATATTTACTTTAACTATTGGAGGAATTAGCATTATATTTGCAGCGATAATAGGTTTCAGTTTTATAAGAGAAAAAGCAGTTTTAGAATTACCTCCAAAAAAGAAATTTTTTTCAGAATTAAAGGAGATAATGGATATTGAAAAGTTCAGGGAAAATAAAGAATTTTTCAAGATTGTCTTAGCATTAACAATTTATCGAACGGGAATTTCAACGATAATGCCATTTTTATTCATTTGGATTTTTGCTTTAGGTTTGAGTACTGCTGAACTCCTCATAACAGTATTAATTGCTTTCTTAATTTTATTTATAACAACGTATATTCTTGGAAAATTAGCTGATAAACGTGGTAGAAGAAAATATATTCCAATCTCTATTATTATCGTGTCCATCGGTGGATTTTTAGCCCCATTTGTTAAAATTAATGGAAATACTAACTTTATCTTAGGGATTATCTCAATATCATTAATAATTATTGCAATTTTGGGGCTTCTTACACCCATGAATGCTTGGAGTCAAGATTTAATGCCTGAAAATGAAAGAGGAAAGTTTTTTGGCATTTTAAACATAATTTTTACGATTTCTCAAATAATAGGCTCAATCATTGGAGGCTTAGTTTCTACTTATTTATTTATTTCAGGTTTCATTCAAGAATCCTTAGTATTTATTTTTGCACCGATTTTCTTTCTAATTTCTATTCCATTATTTCTTAAAGTTAAAGAAACATTAATATTAAAATAAATTAATATTAATTAAATTCGCATAAAAGAAAGAAAAATCTTTTTTTTTAATAATATCTTTTATTTCCTAATTAAGTTTATTCCATTGAGAAAAAACATCAATGTTAATGAAAAATTTGGTTTAAAAATTAAAATTTTCTCATTATTTATAATCATTTAAATAGGGAATTTTATTATTTGAGAATATTATGAACAATAAAATCAATGTTGCAATTATTGGTGTTGGAGATGTAGCTAGTGCCCTTGTTCAAGGCGTGGAAATGTATAAACAAGATTCAAATGAATTGATTGGGATTCTACCAGAGATTACTCAATATTCAATAGAGGACATTCATTTCGCGTGCGGTATTGATGTAAATAAAAATAAAGTTGGGAAAGATCTTAGTGAAGCCATCTTCATCGAGCCTAATTGCAACATTAAACTTTTTAATCCACCCTTTTTAAATGCTCCTGTCATGAAAGGACCCCTGTTAGATGGTCTTCAAAGTAACATAAAAAATATCGTTCCTGTTGACTCTAATCAAGAACCAATTAATGTTTCTAAGGAATTAAAAAAAAGAAATGTTGATGTCGTAGTTATTTTGCTTCCTACTGGAAGCCATGAAGCTGTTAATTTCTATGTAAATGAAGCATTAAATGCTGGAGCCTGTGTTATTAACGGAATGCCCTCAAATGTCGCCAAAAATGGAGAAATTGTTAAAAAAGCAGAACAGCTGAATTTACCCTTAATAGGGGATGATGTAAAATCTCAAATTGGAGCAACAATAATACATCGTTCATTAGCTGGTTTATTTTCACTAAGAGGTGCAAAATTAGAGAGAACAATTCAGTTAGATTGGGGCGGTTCTTCAGATTTTTGTAATTTATTAACCCCAAAACCAAATGGAGAATTATTATATGAAGAGGGAAAACGGCAATCAAAAACAGAATCTGTTCTTTCAGAAATAACAAACAAAGATTCAATTCAATGTCGTATATCTGCTGTCGATTACATACCTTTTTTAAAGAATCAAAAGGAAGCTTACATCAGGCTTGAAGGGAAGATTTTCGGTGGAGCGCCCGTTAAGATAGAATTGATGATGCAAGTAGAGGATGGAAACAATTCAGCAGGAATAATTGCAGATTGTATTAGGATTAGCAAAATAGCGAAAGATAGAAATATTGGAGGTGTATTACATTCAGCGTGTTCATTTTTCATGAAATTTCCCCCTCAGCAACTGAATGATAAAGTGGCAAAAGATAAGTTAATTAAATTTCTAAATAATGAGTTAGAGAGATAATATAATTCATTTTTTAAAAATAAAGAAAAGTTAATAAACAAAACTTTCCAAATTTTTAAAATTAAGATTTTTAAAGTCTTCATTAATATTAAAAACTCAATATTACACTTTTGCTTTCACTAATTTTCTAATAGATTGTTGCTCTAAATTAATTCGAGAATAAACATATTCTGAAATTAATCTCGTGCTTTCTGGAACATTCTTAAAACTAGGAAAATCATTTATATCGATGATATATGGCCCATCTTTCATTTGAATGTAATCTACACCAAAAATAGGCATTTTAAATTGTAGTTCTAAATTAATAAGTTGTCTTTTAAAATCAGAATCAATTTTAACCCTTATTCGAGAAGATTTAGATTGTAAATGTAATTTTCTTTTTAATAATCTATTTGGAGATTGTAATGAGACCATCCAATTTCCAATTGCATAAATCTTATGTATTATCTCAGCATAACCTAAGAATTCTTGAAAAAATAACTGATTTTTATTATAACTTTGAACTAATTCATTTAATTGTTTAGCAGTGTCCGCTATTCCTACAATTCTTAATCTTTTAGGTAGATGAGGGATGTTGTGAGAATCTAATTTTACAATGACCTGCTTGCCTTCTTCAATTGCCCTTAATGCTTGAGTAAAATTACCATAAAATTCGGGTATTTTTATTGTTGGACATTTTTCTTTTAATAATTCAAAGGTTTTTTTACGACTTTCACACGTTTGTATTGCCGATAAATCATTCAAGATAGGTATATTAGGCAAATATTTTTCAATAATATCGTAAACTATTTTGTTATATTCACTCGTAGTCAATTTTACAATCAAAAATGAAAATGAATGTTTCTTTGCCTTTTTAATTAAGTGTTTTTCATGATGATTAAATCCATTATTCTTTAAAAGATTGATAACATTAATTCCATAGTAAAATGCGAGAGATCTTTTTACTTTCTTAAATATTTCGAGGTCTCTATTAACGAACGCGCCTATCTTAATTTTTTGGAGATTATTAACCATTTGAAAGGACCATTAAGATTTAATTTTTTAAGAAAATTCCTTTCAATATAAATATACTTGATTTTGTAATGCATTACAATTTTTAGAAAAAATCACCCCATACTTTAGCTTTTTTATATTTAGATTTATAATTATTTTTTTAAGATTTTACATATTTTTATATCAAGCATGTTCTTTAAAGATAATTAGAAGATTTTGGTTTTTTAATTGACAAGAGTCGGCATAATCATTGACAAGTACCATTTAAAATATAAGGTTGAGAAATTTTTAAAATACCTTAAAAAGAAAGCTCATGTAAAGATTTATTTGGAAGAAAAAACTTTGGTAAACTTTAAGAAAGTACAATTTAATGAAGACATTTTTTTTGTAAAAGCAAAAGGAAATTTAGTGTTATATTTAGCTAAACTTATAGAACAAGAAATTTCTATTCCTGTGATAAATTCTTATAAAGGAATTTTTTTAGCTATTAATAGATTTTTAAACAGTTTATATTTAAAAAAGGCAGGAATATTAGTTCCACGATTTTCATTAACACCTATTAAAATGCCACCTCCTTTTAATGAATATATCATAAAAAATATCATTGATCAAAAGAATTATTCTTTTAAACCTGAAATTAAAAAAAATAAGGGGCATTTAGAGGTCATGGATGAACGAGCACTTTCAGAAGCAATAAACAGTTCTGAAAATTATAGATATCTTTACTATCAAGAATTTATTAAAAGCAAATGGGAATATAAAGTTTATACTATTGGTGATAAATTATTTTTTTATAAACAAATACCAGTATTAGTAAATCCGGATAAATTAAAAACTCGTAGAGAAATTGAAGAAATTCCAGAATTGCGGTCCATTGTTATTAAGGTAAATAAGGTTATAGGATTAAAAATATCCTCTCTTGACTTCTTAAAGACAATAGATGGAAATTATTATTTAACAGATGTCAATCCCACACCAAATTTCAATTATATTAAAAATGGTCATAAAATTGTGGCAGATTATTTAATTGAACAGGCAAAATGTTGATTGGTGCGTTAATCGTGAGAATAGGGATATTATCCAAAAGAAAACACATGTTTACTGGAGAATTAAGAAAATATCTTGAATCCATGGGACATTCCATAAATATCTATACAAGAGAAAACTTGCAAATAGATGATAATCTTTTAGAAAATGATTTTTACATTCTAAAGTCCAAGCAATTAATGTTTTTATATGCAGGATTTTTCTTAAAGTCACACAACATTCCAGTTTTTCCTGATCCTGAGATCTCTTATAAGCAAAAAAATAGAATTGAATCTCATTTCTTGATAAAAAATGCCGGGCTACAAGCTCCTAATATATTCTTGGGTATTAAAAATATTATTAAAAAAAAAATTAAGAAAAAAGATTATCCTATAGTAGTCAAACCGTTAATGGGTTCTGGAAGTAGACATGTTTATTTAATTAATAATCCTAATGAATTAAATTTCAAAAAAGAAAAGATATTATATGTAGAAAAATATATTGAAGGAAAACATATTCTTGTATATTTTATTGGAGATTTAGTTAGAGCTTATGAAAAGCTTCCTTTTTCTGATGAGCATTCGTCAATGAGAAATATAGGAGTTACTAAAAAGATTAATAATATAATATCTCGTTGGAAGAATAAATATAATCTCCAAATTGGTCATTTAGATATCGTGATTGAAAAAGACAAAGGAATAATTTATATTGTAGACACTGGTTCATTTCCGGAATTTTCCCAATGGGATATTAACCCAAAACCACCAGAACTCATTTGGAATATAATATTAAAATCTTATAAGAATAATTTTGACTCTTAACTAAAATTTAAGTTAAAAGAAACGATTGAATAGAAATATTTGAAATTATTTAGATTTTATTTTAGTCAAAAAAAGTAAATTCCTTTTATTTTTTTAACAATAATAAATTAGATTAAAAATTGTTATTTATTGCCCATTTTTTTCTTCTTTTTCAGTTTCTTTCTGAGCATCTCCTTGCTTTTCAACTGTTTCTTGAGATTCTTCTTTTTCTTCTGGGGGTTTTTCTATCACAGGAGGCGTGGGCATTTTTTCAAAAATTTCCACGAATTTTACATTATTGATTTCATCTGCCATATGAGTTTGTAAGTCCATTGCTAAACCGAATTTAAAATATGTGAGGTTTTGAAACAAGTACATTTTTGGAATTGTAAATTCTATATCTTTAGTTTCCTTATCATAATTAATCTTGAAATCAGGTACTACATCTTCCGGAATCCCCTTAGAAATCATGAAATACTTAATCTTTTCCTCAAAATCTTCAATTTTATCCACGATTTCCACGATATAGTCAATATATTGTCCAGCTAATGGATGATTATAATCAATAATGACTCGACCCTGAACTATATTCGTGACTACTCCTCTCTGTCCCGTTCCTTTCTTAACAAATTCTTGCCCGATTTCTGGATTCTTTCCATCATTTAATCTCCTAAATTTATTAATGCCTATTCTTTCAATTTTCTTGGGATCCCTCTTTCCAAAAGCTTTTGCTGGGGGAATGCGCACTGCTTTCTTTTCAAAATAGTGCATTTTCTCAATTGTTTCTGTCAATCCTTCGTTCAAGAATCCGGGCTTTCCGACAATTACAAAATCTGGTGAATAATATCCTTGTTTGGCTTTTTCTTCATCATAAATTCCTGCCTTCTTAGCATCTTCTACAGAAGATACCCTAAATATTTTTCCCTTTTGTGTTTTTCCAGTAATTTTAACTAATATGAAGTCTCCTTTTTCTACTGGTTTTCCTTCTAATCTCTTTCGTTTCTCCTCTTGCTTTTTAATCTCTTCTTCAGATATCTCTTTTAATTCTTCAGTTTCTTCTTTTTTTTCTTCTTCAGCTTCAGTAGTTTCAGTACTATCTTCTTTGGATTGTAATAAATTCCTTGCTTCTTCAATCAATTTTTCTGCAGATGATTTTCCAATTCCTTTTAATTTTATTAATTCATCTATATCAGCACTTGCTAGCTTTTCTACAGAATCAATTCCAGCTTCCCTTAAGGTTTCTGCTTTTTTACCAATTCCTTTTATGTCTTCCAATTTCAAGCTCATAGATAATCAATTCATGCTCAAATAATTAGAAATTAATTTAATGAATAGATAATTAGAGAAATATTTTATGGTTTTTAGATTTTTCTATGAGAATTTTTGTTAATACCAAGAAAAATAATTTTTTTTTAAATTAAAGTTAAAAATTCATGAAACTGGTTCATACAATATTCCTAAATCTTTAGCGTAAGCTTTAACTCTAAGCATTTCTTCTGAGCTTGGTCTTCGATTTATTTCTGAATATTTATAAGCATGATATTCCGGCCTGTATTGACCCATTATGTTTACAACACATTTTGGTATTTCAGCCGCAATATATTCTAAGATTGGAATGGAACAGCATTCAACATGATTAGGCATTACAAGATGCCTAATTATAATTTCACCACTTCCTTCATCATGAATGATTTTTAAATTGCGAGTTAAAACATCGTAATAATTTTTCACACCAGAGTATTTTTCAGCACATTCATTATTACCATATTTAAAATCAGGAAGCCAAAAATCCATGAAATTTATAATAAGTGAAAGAGATTCTCTTGTACAGTAAAAATTGGAATTCCATAATTGGCAAATGTTATGAGACTGATATTTCAAGCTTCCTATTATCGTATGAATGTTCGGAATGGGGTCACCCCCTACATAATTAATATTTAACGCACCCTTCTTTGCCAAGCCATCAGCAATTCTGGTTAAAGTTTTTTCATTGACTTCTTGAGAGATCTCACTTATATCTCTCTTTCCTTTCCAAGCTTGAGAAATATCATAATTTTGGCAAAACACGCAAGCAAAATTACATCCTTGGAAGAATATTGTTCCACTTGGAACGAGGACACTTTCTTCTCCCATGTGAAGAAAAGCAGAAGAAACATAAGTTTTATTTGTCAAAAGGCAAAATCCTTTTTCTTCTTTATTGCGATTTATTCCACATCTTCTTTCACAAAAATTACAATTGTCTAAATATTTTATTGCTATAGTTTTAGCAAGATCTAACAAGCAAGGCTCTTGTACTTCACGGCTTTTCAATTCTTTTACGGGTTCTTTTAAAAATTCATTAAACTCCTCAGTCTTTTTTCTTAAGACGTTTTCTAAATCTTCTAATGAACTTTCTGGAGAAAATTTAACCGGGATGCTTTTAGCAATTAAATATCTGGCAATGCCAGTATTGTCTATTATAGCTTTATATTTGGAGAATCTTTTCAAGATCTCTCCATTCCGCCAAGCAATTTCGGAATCAGGACGAATAAATCTAAAAACCATGATAAAACAAAATTATGTTTCAAAAGTGAGCCATTTAATTATATTTTCTAAAAACTTTAAATTATCGCCAGCGTCAAGCCCGTAATCTGAATCTTCTAGTAAGAAATCTGAACTTCCAATAGTAACGCACCTCCCATTATAAAATTCTGACACAACACATACAGGAACCTGTCCAACTACTCCAACATCATCATCAACAAAATACCTGAATTCTGCTTTTTCTGATGTTAAAATGATGTCTTCGACATCTTCTTCGGAAATCGTAAAGAAAGTGCAATTAGGTAAAACTAATTCGGTTATTTCCTCTGTTATTGGATGAACGTACATATCATTAACTAAGATGTTTGTCCGATTAACCAGAAAATTTGATCCTCCTTCTTGTATCACGCCATTCCAGAATCGCCTAACGCCGGTGATTTTATACAAAACTCTAATTGAACCCATTTTTATAGGAATATCTCTATCGCCACCTGCTCCACTTGTCAAGAATAATCCTCCACCTTCGCCTACGAATTTTTTAATTGCTTTTAACTCATCAGCAGTAAATTTATCATCTTTACTATTCTTTGTATGTTGAATGTTTCCAATAAACAAGATGTCATAATCTTCAAGCATTTCAAATTCAATTGGGCCTTCATTCTTGTCGATATAATCAATCTCAAATTCTTCATCGTTTAATGTTAATTCTGGAAATTCCTCGACCTTTTCTTTATGGCTTAAATCAACTAGTATTGAATAGCTCATATAGCATGCACTTGTCAGTTTTAGTCAATAATGATTAAATAATTTAAAGTTTAAATCTAAGTTCCTATTTGTAATAATTTAACTATAATATGTAATGTATTTTTATAAATGTTTCTAAAACCTTCCTTATAAGGTTTATGCTTATTTAAGATTAGAAGATTTCATGAAAAATTCATCTAAAAAGAGTTTTACCAAAAGAAAGAATTCTTAAATTTTTAACTCATATGGGAATGAATTCCCTCTCCGCTGGACCATCTTTTTTTACAACAGCAATATCTATACCATTCCCGCTCGCCATATCTCGTATAATTGAAGAAGTTATTGCTTTCTTCACGATTTCCTTACCTTCCTCAATAGTTAGACCATCCTTATATCTTGCTTCTAAAACACCATATGAAAAATTTTGACCGCTACCAACAGCACAGAATTTTTCGGGTAATATTGAACCATAAGCTCCAATATCTAGTAGTATAGGGCCTTCTTCTTCAGTAACACCTCCAAGAATCAAACCTACTTCAAATGGAAATATTTTATTTTGGTATAGAATATTAGATAACAATTTTCCAGCGCTCTTGACTTTAATTTTTTTTTCATGCTGTAATTGATATAATGATGTTTCTGCTCGCAATATATCAACTAAGTATAAAGCATCAGCAACAGAACCTGCGATCGTCATGTAAAGGTGATCTTGAATTTTATGAAGTTTTTCAGCAGTTTTACTAGCAACAAAATATGCCATAGAAGCTCTTTTATCCGTTCCTAAAATTACAGCATCCTTACATACTAAACCAACTGTCGTAGTGCCAGTTTTTATCGATTGTAATGATTGATTGCCATTCTTTAATAAATTAGAGATTTTCTGATTCAATGTAAAGTGATTTTCTTGAGGTTTTAATATATCTTCTTTTCTCATATTTACTTCTAATTAGTCCTATTATAATAATTTTTTTGAAATTTTTTATAAGATTAATTAATGAATATCATATTTTTCTAGAAATCCTTGAAAGAGGATGCCCTTTTGCTTTAAGTTCTAATTCATTAAACCATCCAAAAGGGGGTCTAAGAATATTATATCTCCCTTTTAATTTTTTTTCCATTATTTTTAAAGCTTCTAATCCAAATTCTGGAGAACTTAATTCACCAAATAAATGAGCAAATGATAACAGCACGATGTTATTAACTTTTAATTGTTTGACAATTTTTTCTATTTCAAGAATTCCATTATCTAAATTTTGAGGATTTTCCTCATCATTCTTTTCAATGCTCAGGAAAAAAACAATCACATTTTTTAAGCTTCCTTCTCGATTAGAATCTGTCAATTCCTCAAAAATTTTAGACCTGCTTCTTCGAGTCGTCCTATATTTGAAATATTCACAATGAAAAGATAAAAATCTCATGATAATATAGATAATCTCTCAAGAATTTAAAAGATTTTATTCTGTTTTAATCATTTTTCTCAAAACAAATTTAAGAATATTTTAATTTCAAATATCACAATTCAAAATCTAAGTTAAAACCATATTTTCTTTTTTTTTAATAATAACTTCATAAGAGCTTTAATTATTTTATCAATATTACGACCGGTCTTGCTTGAAACTTCAAAGAAAAATGGAATTTTTAAATCCTTTGCAAGTTTTTTAGCAAGTTTTTTTGGTACTTCTCTTCTTCTTTTTACTAAATCTCTCTTTATTCCAATCAAAATTAAGGCATCAGATATCCTCAAATCGTATAGATCTTCCACTTTTTTAATAAAGTCATACCAATATTTTATATCTTCTAATGTATTTTTATCAGTTATGTCATAACAAAGAAAAAAAGCATCAGTATTAACCATGTATGGAGGTATCATGAATCTAAATCTTTTTGACCCTCCAGCATCCCAAAATTCTAATTTTATAACTGAATCTTTATATTTACATGAATATGAATGAAAGTCAATTCCAATGGTCAATAATTTTGGCTCAAATTTCCTTGATGTAAGAAATGTTAACATTGTAGTTTTGCCAACTCTTGCTGAACCGACTACAAATACTTTAAATTTTCTGACTATTCTATTATTCTCCAAATTCAATTTACAATTCTTTAAAATTAACAATTCAATCATTATTCTTAAACAAGTTCTAAGTATTGTTATAATAATTTAAAGTAAATTATCTTTTTTTGGAAAATGTATTATTTATTTTTTCTCATCATTATTTCTCAATAATTTTGAAAGAATTTTAATAAATTTGTCCATATTATAGCCCGTTTTAGCAGAAACCTCAAGAACATAAGGAATTTTCATTTTATGGGCAAAATTTTTGGAAACTTTCATTGATACTTCTCTTTTAGTGGTACCTAAATCATGTTTCATCCCGACTATCATGAAATTAACATTAGGGATAATATTTTTAACCATTTTATACCACTCTGTCAAATTTTCAAAAGAACGATAATTAGTGATATCATAACAAAGTAAGCACAAATCAGAACCTAAGAAATATTGGGTAATTAAAAATCTAAATCTTTTTATTCCGGAGAAATCCCATATTTGTAATCCTATAAACGAGTTATCTTTAATTTTAAGTTTATAAACATAAAAATCAACACCTATCGTCAAGGGTTTTAAAATATATTTTCCCGTGACTAAGAAAGTTAACATTATACTTTTTCCAACTAGCGGATCTCCGATTACAATTACTTTACATAATTTAAGGATAGTTTCCTTTTTCTTTTTTTTTGAAAGGAAACACATTTTCGAAATTTATTGTTTTGATGTAACTAGTTTGAATTGATTTAAATTTTTTAGCATTTAATTAGATTACCTGAGAAGTTAATATTCATTTGTTTTTTACCTCAAAATTAACAATTCACGATGATAAATTAAATTATAGAACTCATCAAAAACTAGAATCCTCTAATTCGTAAATCAATTGACTTGATACATCAATTCTTTAGTAGATTGTTAAATTTTAAATGATATATTGCTAAGCCTTATTAAAATTAAATTAAATTTATAGAAATATTAAACAAAACTAACATTAAATTATAAATATCCTATTTCTGGACTTGTAAAAGTAATTCCCATTATTTTTGAAGTTAGAAAATCCATGCTTTTTCCTCTATTTTGAGCTAAATATTTCACTGCATTCTCAGTACTTTCATTTTCATGTACTATTTTAGAAACAGCTAAAGCTACAGCAAGTGGATCGTCGTATCCAGGATATAAGAGATTTCTTCCGACAAGACATCCTTTAACATTTTTTCCCGCTCCAAGACCCTTTTCGAAATTTTCTAAAATGTCTGTAGGATTTCCTGTACTTGCGCCACCTAATATCAAAATAGGATTGCTAGTACTTCGAACAACATGTTCATAATCATCTACATAAGGAATTTTTAGCCAAATATTTGAAGAACTTCCACCTAATGCCGTAGCTACGCCAATCGTTCTAATCATCTCATCAGGTTCCATTATGACGTTATATCGTCCTTGTTCTCTTCGAACTGGTAATGGTTCTATGAATACAGGAATGTTATACTTGTTGCATTCTCTTACCATTCTAGAACAAGTTTCAACTGTTCTTTGACTATATCTCGCCATGTTAGTTTCTAAGTCTAATCGAAACATCATTTTTGCCCCATCTAAACCCAAGTTTCGAATGTCTCCAATAGTGTATGCGGTAATATGATCATCCATTTCGTAAGTGGAGCCTTCCAAACCGCCTCTATTCGTGCACCCGATTAAAATCTTATTATCAAGAAAGCTCTTTCCACCTTGTTGCTTCAATAAATAATTTAATATGAATAAATCATCCATTATGTCGGGCGTAGTCATCACGCCATCGACTTCATCGAGCATTAAAACTCTTACAATTCTACCAAGATATTGTTGTCTATCTCCCATTGCTAGCTCATCAGAACCAACTCGAGTTACTCTTCTTGCTGGATGATCTGCTGCAATAATGACCAAATTATCTTCCCACGGATGTTCTCGCTTTATTCGATTTTTATATTCTTCTTTTAGAATGAGATTAATGTTATTTTTTTTCTGTTCTGTTATCATGTAAAATATTTTCTCTGGTAAGAACCTACGTGTCTTAAATCGGTATGAGCCTAACGCATAATTAACATCAATTTGTTGTCTTGCTTCTTCAAAACCAGCTATGGCAATCTTAATAACAGATTCACTCAATTGTCTTTCTCGTGGTGAATATTCAAAACCAATGCCGCCAGTATATTCAATATCTTTTAATGTTTTAAGAAAATCTTTTAAAACTTCAGGGGTTACATTTCCATTTGGATAATCCATTGAAACGTGCATGTCCCCATAATAAGGATCATTTTTATCAGAAACACTATTGGCAATGTGTATCCAATTTAAAAATGGTGCGAGAGCTCTTAAAACATCAACATTTTCATGACCAAATCCATCTTGTAATAGAAACATGTGAGAGAGGTCATACATTAAGCCAAATTCTTCGTGCTTATAAAAATTTCTAACATCAAATGCTAATTGCCTTGCTTCATCAGACGGTCCAATTAATTGGTTTTTATGACCAGGTTCACTCGATCTATCGAAAATTTCTAATGTCATCTTCATTGGTTTAACTCTTAATTTTTTAGCCAGTTTTTTATTATAGGTGCATAATTCATCAATTGATTTGATTAAAGAAATTGTAGCTAACCGGCGATTTCTTAACCCATTTTCCGTTCCTGGATCTTGTCCGCTAAGGAAAGTAAATTGCTTTGCACCGTATTCATAAGCTTCATGCATGTAAAACATTAATCTCTTAACAGCGTTTTTTCTTTCAAGCTCATCGATTGAGCTAATATCTGTAGGAGCAATTAAGTTATCTTCATTTATTAGTTGAATTGGCTCTACTGAATATGTTATATATTTGAAACTCTTAATAGCATCAATAAACTTTACCTTTATTTCTGGATCTTTTATGTGTGTGACTTCAATCCCATTAAAATAATTTAATTTTTTTAAAAATTCTATTGACTCTAATAAGTATTTCTCTGGAGCTTCTCCAAGCATTGTAGAGCGACCTAACCTAGGACCGGGAAATGCCATGAAATGAACGAGACTTTTTACATTTTTTTCAAACGCCATGAGTAATAAAACTTCCTCTTGTATATATATTTAAATAAATATTACTTTTTCATGATATATAAGGTATATTAAGTATTTAAAGGTTTACTTCATATATCTAAATAGTCACTTTAAATATTCATTGATTCATTATAACTATTATAATAGAGAGAAAATTAATTTAATAAAGAAAATTTTATATTATATAATCATGTTTAAGAAAGCACCTGAACCTTCAAAAAGAGATTGGATAACGCGCACGGTAAATATCTTTCACGATTTAAAGCTAAATAAGCTCTATTCTCCACCAAAAATTCGAGAACAATTAGCAAAAAAGTATAATGATTCTATAAGTCCAAACACCATTCGAAAATTATTAGAAACCATAGTTGAAGCACAAAAACATGGATTGCAATTTGTGGTAAATGGTAAAACCAGAAAATTGATAGAAAGAGAAGTCTCGAATAGAAAATTATATGAACTCATTGAAATTGATTAAAATAACTTCTATATTCGAATTATTATTTTTAATTTTATAAATCATTTAGGAAAAAAAATAATTGAAAAATATTTCATTCATTCTGAATTAAGAATCTATAATTGCCAGAGCCAAAGTGGATTATTAAATAATTCTTATTTTTAAAAATTGTATTTATTCCATCAACATCTCCATTAACTCCATTTTCTTTCCATATTATTTCTTCACTTTCAAATACCGTTAATTTTTTGTTATCCATTTTAATCCAGAGTTCTCCTTCTGAATTTACTGGAATGCTAATAATAATTTTCAAATTTTTTTCATATTTCTCCCAAGAAACGCTAATGATACCATATAGTGATTCGATGGATGCTGTTGCAAATTTCATATCATCTGGAAAAAAAGGTTTTATTTTTATTTTTTTCCAACCAGGTTCTATTGGTTGTATTCCTACTAAATGTTTATAAAACCAAGTATCGACTGATCCAAGCATTGCATGATTATGAGAATTCATTCCACCTTTTTCTAATTTTTCCCATCTTTCCCATAATGTTGTAGCACCTTCCCTTATCATGTAATACCATCCAGGATAACTTTTTTGCGTGATAATTTTATAGGCAACATCATTGAGATCATATTTAGCTAATACATCAAAGAGATATCTCGTTCCAATAATTCCAGTATCAAGATGATAATCTTGATCATCTATTATAGATTTCAAGAGAATTGAGAGAACTTGTTGTACTTTATCTTGAGGGACCATGCTTAAATATAGTGGAAGAATTTGAGAAGTTTGGCTAATCGTAGAATCGACAATGGTTAATTTTGGTGTTATATAACCAAGATTACTTATAAATTCTTTATTATAACTTTCTTTTATCATTTCAGATTTTAAGAATAAATCTTTGCTAATATCCTCTTTATTTAAAATTTTGGCAATTTTCGCCAATAATAAAGTATCATGATAATAATACCAGGTTGATACCTGTTCTCCCGGTGTTTTTCTTGAAACGATACTACCTGGAGGACACCAATCTCCGTACTTGCAATATTTTATAACATGATTCTCATCAGCAAGCGTGTCCAAGAACTTTATATAGTTTAACATTCCTTCAAATGCATTTTCTAAAATTTCTTTTTCTTCATAATACCAATATAATGTCCAAGCTATGGTCAAGAAGGCAGTCCCCCATGCCGGATCTGCCGGATAGAATTTCCAATATGGTGGTACTACATCTGAAAGACTCCCATCTTCTTTTTGACTTAACAAAATATCTCTTAAATATTTCAAGTAAAATCTAACCATATTAAAATTAAAGATAGCTTCTTCAACGGTTAATTGAGCATCGCCCATCCATCCTTGTCTCTCATCTCTTTGAGGACAATCTGTAGGAATACTCATTAAATTACTTAATTGGCTCCATAAAATGTTTTTATGAATTTTATTAATGATTTTATTAGAACAATTAAAAAAACCAATTTTTTCAACATCAGTATGGAAAAAAAGACCTTCAATATCCTCAATTTTAGGTACACCTGGACATCCTGTAATTTCAACGTACCTAAATCCATGATATGTGAAATGAGGCATGAAAGTCTCATTGGAACCTCCTTTTAAAACATAAATATCAGTAGAGATAGCTCCTCTATTTGTTGCGATGTTAAGCGTCCCATCTTCATTCAAAATCTCTGCAAAGCGTAATTTAACTTCAGTTCCGCGTGGACCATTTACTCTGATTTTAGCAAAACCAGAAAAGTTTTGTCCAAAATCGACAACATAAACCCCTTGTTTCGGACTTTTTAGACTTTTAGGTTTTATTACTTGTTCAATTTTAATTGGTTCCAATAATTGGGAAGATAATGGAGGTCCTTTAATGATTTCTACATCCATCCATTCAGAATCATCATAATTGGGCAAATCCCAATCTGGCATTTCAAGATTTGCATCATAAATTTCACCAAGATAAAGACCATTTTTAATTATTGGACCAAAAGAGGATTTCCAAGAATTATCTGAAGATATGATTAATTCACTTTTATCCTTAAACATGGCATGAATTTGTAGGATAAACTTTGGAAAATCATATCCGAAGTTCTCTATATATCTTCCGTTTCCTAATATTATTCCAACAGCATTATTATTTTTCAAGTAATCTGTTATATCATAAGTAGAATAAAGTGCTATTTTTTTATAATCGGTCATTGCTGGATCTAGGATATTGGTACCAACTTTTTTACCATTAATGCGCAACTCATGGCAACCTAATCCGCATACATACACTTTTGCCTTTTCAATCTTTTTATTTATCTGAAACTCTTTCCTAAAATAAAGTGCCGGATAACCCTTTATATTCCCCGAAAGTCCAATTTGACCAGTTTTATATTGATATTTTCGTCTGAATTTCTTATCCGAAAAACCTTTCATTGTAATCCAATTGGATTTCCAGTCATCTTCACTCAATAAGGCAGTTTCAAATTTTGCAATCGCACTAAATTCGCTTTCTATATCATTTTTATCCCACCATTTAACTCTCCAGTAATATACGGAGTTACTTGTTAATTCTTTTCCGTTATATTTTATATTTGAATTATTAGACGAAATAACTTTTCTTGAGTCCCATAAATCTCCAGTTTCCGATAAAATGGATGAATAACTTGATGATACAATTATGCGAAACGCACTTTGGCATTGATTTCTTTGTTCATGCTTTAGATTCCATGAAAAACGTGGGTTTTTTACATCAATATTAATTGGGTTTAATAAAAATTCGCATCGCAAATTAATTGGTTTCTCTATCATTTTATAATAATTTAGAAAAATTTTATTTTAATTCAATTCATTTTTTTTACTTTCTGTATACACCATATTTAAACACGGCTTCTGTCATTGCCTTGACATTTTCAGGCTTAGCTTCATCTGGTATGCCAGACACGCCACCATCTACGATATATCCACCTCCTTCAGCACATTTCTCAATACATTCTTTAACATAATCTTCTACTTTCTTAGGCGGACCAAAAACTAATAAAGATGCCGGTATATTTCCTCTAATGCAAGCATAATCTCCGAACATTTCTTTTGCCTTAAAAATATCAGTTCTATCGAACCAATATATCAATTTTCCTTTATGTTTTTTGGCAAACTCTTGAAGATATTCGAGTCTATCATTATAACTACCTTCAAAGAAGGGCATTGGGATCAGATCATTTTTAATTAAACCTTCCATTACCTTTGATAATGTTGGCCAATAAAAAGTTTCAAATTGCTTATTACTCATGAAACCATCTGCTCCTCGATGTAATGGAATAAAAACTATGTTATTTGGAGCAAGATTTTTTAAATTAACAGCATTTTGAATGGCTGGTTCCGTGAAAAAATCAATTAATTTTAGTAAATTTTCTGGTTGTCTATACATATCTAACATTGACCCCCTCATTCCTCTTAAAACATCAGAAACTCCATCAAAAGGAGCAAATGTAGCATTGAAAAATTGAACGGGATATCCCTTTTTCTTCATATCTTTCTCGTATTTGCTCATTGCACCCATCCATTTGAAAAGAGTTTGGACACTTTCTTTAATTGCATTTAATAAATCTTGCGAATCTGGCATCATGAAAAAAGCGGGGAATTGCAATATAGCATTAAACCCATAAGCTAAAGAAAATGCATCTGGAAACGAAGAAAATGCTTTAAGTCTTGAAAAATGTCTTGGCATTATTTTTCTTAAAGTAAATCCCGTAGGATCTTCAAAAAATTCTTTATATTCATCTGCTTTCATGTATTCGCCTTCTACATATTGAAAAGGTTGTTCATCTTTTAATCGCTGTATCTCATCTTTAGCTCCTGGCCACTTCAAAAATGAGACCCCTAGAGCATCTAAGATCGATCCTGAGATTACGGCAAATGGATATGGAACTTGATCCCATCCAAATTCGCTAAAAACTTCAAAAGATGCTTGACAAAATTTTTCTGGTTCATACATTGCTTCTTTATTTGTCATTCCTTTTTGTCTAGAAGCATAAAAGGTTGCAAATGGTGTAATAGGTACCCTATCTGATTCTTTCAATGCAATCGCATCAAATACTCTCTTATTTCTTTCTTTAAATAATTCTCTTGGTTTTTTCTCGCTCATTAAATTTACCTTCTCTATTGAATATTAAATGTAAATAAAAACTAAATAGGTATTTTCATACCCATAACAGATTCATTATTCTATTAATTTATAATATTTATTTTTAAGTTTATAAGGATTAAATTATTTGAAACATTTTCTGAACTTTATATCCAATAACTCTCGTCTTGTTTTAGATTTTCCCTTAGACTTGTTTAATATTTTTATTTAAGTAAACATGTAGAAAAAATTAATAGAAAAGAAAATTTTTACAATATTACAACAGTTAATGAATTGTAAATTAACTCAAATTTAAAATTAGACATTAGTGAAATATACTTGAAAGAAGAAATGCAAGTTTTAAGTAAAAATCGAGATTTATTGTGGAAATTTGTTTTAAATCCTATTTATGGACCAATATCCGTGATCATAGGACTAATTGGTGATTTTGCCTCATATTTATTGTATCCTGGCTATAATGTATTAAGTAATATGGTAAGTGATTTAGGCACGGGTCCAGGAGGAATTTATTTTAATATTGGTATATTTTTATCAGGAATTTTTGCCCTTTTCTTATATATTCATTTTGGTATCAAGATTAAAAATTTTAACATAAATAATAAAATTCGAAAGTTTGGAATGATAATGGCTACAATATCGTGCATTACTTTTTCCATGATTGGAATATTTCCATCATATAAAGATATTCAATTATTATTTATCATCCATGGAACCTTTGCCTTAATTTCATGGATCTCTGGCAGTATTTACATTTCAATATTCAGCTTTTTTAGCTTAAAATTAAAAAGAATTCCCAATTATATGGGCATTGTAGGATTTATCGTTAATTTTCTCATAATAATCTTTATATTCACTTGGATCCCACTAGTAGAATGGTTAATGACACTTGGAATTATTTTTTGGGTTCTAGTAATTTATTTTTCAGTAAAACATATTAAAAAATATTATAATTAAGAAAAATCAGAAGATTTTAAAATTAATTTAGTTTAAAATATAATCTAAATAAATAAAAGAAAAATGGCAGAGCTTATTGGATATTTGCTTACAATGGATGCCATATTCACGTGGGCATTAGCATCCTTGGTTTATAAATGGGGGTTAAGTAAAACAAAACCAAAAGCAAGTCTTTTCTTTAGGCTACTCTTCGTTACGATTGGAACATTTTTCTTTGCTTTATTTTTTGGAAACATGTCATTGCTGAATGGTCAATCAGTACAAACCATTTTTAATTATTTTATGGCTTGCGCAATTTCAGGAATAAGCGTAACGCTTGGTGATCTTTTATTTTATTTTGCTTTAAGAAAAATTGATGTTTCAAGAGCATATCCTCTCTCACAATTAAGTTTAATATTTGTGTATCCCTTTGCATTCATTCTTTTTGGTGAGATAGTTACCTTATCAATTTTAATAGGAGGTCTATTAATTTTATTAAGCGTGTTCATTTTAAGCACTAAGGATAAGGATATTCCCGAAGAGAATGAAAATTCCAAAACATCCAGCTCTAAAGAGAATCTTTTTATTGGGGTCCTCTTATCTGTTATTACGGCGTTCTGTTGGGGCGTGGCAATTGTTTCTTTCAACCAAGCTAGAATCATAATAAATGATGTATTTGTTACCAATTTCTTTAGAGTTTTTTATGCGTTAATTGGATTAACGATTGTTAGCCTAATTAAAACGGAATTTTTAGAAAGTTTTAAAAAAGAGAATAGAAAAATACTAAAATTCTACTTTTATATAGCCATTGCTGGCATTTTATCTTTAGGCTTGGCGGATACTTTATTTTATAAAGCAGCAGAGATTAATGGTTTGGTATTAACATCAACCATTACAGTTAACACGCCCATGGTCCAACAAATATTTTCCATACTTATTTTAAAAGAAAAATTTCGGAAAAGATTTTTAATAGCTGTAGCTTTAATCATTATTGGAAATTATATTATTCTATTTTTTTAAACTAGAAAAGATTTAACATGCTTGAACTTGAAATAGTTATATTAGCAAACAATTGTGTTTTCCCTTTTCAAGATTTCAGTCAAGATAAAAGGCTTAATTTCGTGAAATTAAATAAATTATTTGCCACGCATGCTTTAGCGGAACATGGTCTTGGATTCTTGTTGAATCTTTATGAAATTAATGACAGGTTTAATGGAATCGAAAAGAGTTTAATTTATAAAGCGATATTTGATATGGGAAGTAATAATCTGTCATTCTTGTATAATGCTCAATTAATGGGTTATCAACTACATAATGTTAATTCTATTGTCATTTCTCATTGGCATTATGATCATATTGGAGCCCTTTTAAAAATCTTGGAACAAGTTGAAAATAAAATTTTTATCTTTTGCCATGAGAATGCAAAATTAATTAGAGTGTTTAAAAGAAGTAAAGACATTTCCAATGGTGATTTATTAGGAAAGACCATAAAAGAAATAAAACCATTCATAGAAAAAGGGAAATTAGTTATTCAAGATGCGATAAATGTTAATGGTTTAGAGAAGTTAAATGCAATGGTCAAATTTATGAAGAATGATTTTGAGCTTTTTAAAAATGATTCCATTAGGATTTTAGTAAGTGGTGAAATTCCAAGAAAACATGATGTTGAAGATTTTGATTCTTTCTATGCATTTAAAGAGGAAATTTTACAGATAGATAAGATATTGGATGATAAATTTCTCATTATTGAACTTGAGAATCAAGCAATTCTTTTAAATGGATGTTGTCATTCTGGATTGATGAATTCATTAGACCACGCAACTTCTCTTACAAATAAACCTATTCGAATTATAATAGGGGGTTTTCACATGGCATCTGTATCAGAAAAGCGAATGAAACTAACGCTTTCTAATTTAAGAGACTATTCAGCTAATCATGGATTGCTTTACTTATTTCCCATTCATTGCTCTGGAGAAATTTTTTTAAATCGTATTCGTAAATTAAACGATGAGAATATAATTTCAAACAATATTAGTGTTTGTACAACTTTTAAATTTTCAATAAAGTAAATTTAAAAAGTTTATCATGCAATTTTGTAATTAATAAATAAAAATTTTTTTAAATTTTATTTTTAAAGAATCTTAAGGAAATTTTTTAATAATTATTTAAGGAGAAAATTTTTAATTATGTCGCAAAAAGTAATTTATATATTAAGTAAACAAAAAGTCTTAGCCGAAGACATAATTCTTGCTTTTATAATTATTACAATTATGATAATGGCATTATCATTTCGAGTAATAATATATACTGCTATTATAATTTACCCCATGATAGCTTTAATAATATATGGAGGCTCTCAAGTTAAAAAAGCTATCAAAATGGAATATGAACCCCAATTCAAGAGATTTTTGAGAACATTTTATGGATTTCTGTGCATGTCAATATCAGCTTTTATCATAATTTTCATTCTTTCTCCCCCAACAGATACATTAAGTACAATTTTAGAGTTATTAGCATTTCCATTAATATCCACTGGTTTTGCTGGGATAATTAAAGGAATAATTATCACCGATTATCCTTTAAATTTAAGAATTTGGAATATTATTATAGGTGTTATTACTATGATCTTTTCAATTTATGGTTTTACTTTTCCATATGTAATGCCATTAAACTTAATATTCATATTATTAATCCTTTTGGCATTAAATTTTTTCTTTCGTGCTGCGATTTATTTAAGTGAATTTGGACTTTCAATAATTCCATTAAGAAATCTAAAAATAGTATTCTTAATAGTTAATGGTTATTATCTATATTTAGAAGAAGAATTCAATAAATAGAGATAATAAACGGAAATAAGTTTAGGTTTTTTGATTTTCAATGATCTAATCAAGAAATAAAAAATAATTCTTATTGTATTAAAATTAAGATAAAAGGTCTTCAATTCTATTTAATCCTTCATTGATATTTTTTTCTGAAACACAGTATGAGAATCTCACATATTCATTTTTTTCGTCTGGCATTTTATTTCCAAAATATACGCGAGATAACACAGCAACATCAGCTTTTTCTAAGAGATATTCTTGAAACTCTAAACTATCTTTAAGACCCAATTTTTTACAAGCACCAGTTACATTCGCAAATATATAAAAAGCTCCTTTTGGTTTTAAAGTGGTAATTCCATCTATCTCATTTAATCGTTTATATATTAAATTTCGTCTTTTTTCAAATTCGTTGACCATCGCATAAGAAGGAGATTTATCGTTATTCATTGCTACTACTCCTGCCATTTGCGTGAATGTAGCAGTGCACGAGACTGTATTAGTGATCCAGCGAGCAAAATATTCAGCAAGTGTTTCATTGACCACCGCATAACCCAATCTCCATCCTGTCATGGCAAAAAATTTTGAAAATCCATCAAGGATTATCGTTCTTTCTAGCATATCTGGATATGAAGCTATAGATTTATATTCCAAGTCATCATAAATGATTTTTGAATAGATTTCATCGGATAAAAGCCAAATATCATTTTCCAAGCATATTTCAGCAAGAGCTCTTAAATTTTCTTCGTTTAATACTGAACCCGTTGGGTTGTGGGGACTATTTATGATTATCATTTTTGTCTTATCTGTTATTTTTGAGCGTAGCTCATCCAAGTCATAATTCCAATCGCGACTTTCATATAATCTTGCTGGGATTGGTTTACAACCATGGACATTAATTAAACTCTCGTATATAGGATAGCCTGGGTTAGGATATATTATTTCATCTCCAGGATTGGTACAAGATAATATTGCGATATCAACAATAAATTTAGCACTTGGCAAAATTACGATATTATTAGCTGATACATTTATTCCTCTACTTTCTGCAACAAATTTAGCTACGGCTTCTCTTAACTCTGGAATTCCTGCTGAAACCGTGTAATGAGTATAATTTTCTTCAATTGCTTTTATTCCTGCTCTCTTGATATGTTCTGGAGTATTAAAATCGGGCTCACCTATAGCAAAGGAAATGACATTCTTTTTTCTTTCTTCTGGAAATTGGTTAATTCGACTTAAAACTTCAAATGCGGTTTCAGTACCCAATCTTTTTAATCTATCTGTATATTGCATTTAAAACAACTCTTT